>OGXQ01001798.1_pt1 | contig 15666 bp, 14 predicted proteins | sample 1576291 | NCBI WGS metagenome assembly OGXQ01 (sample SAMEA3541575, study PRJEB24748) | human gut metagenome | biome: human gut; feature: human-associated habitat; material: faeces | place: China | collected 2012 | reverse complement strand
GCTTCGATCCTGAAGCATCAGCAAACGCTACAAGCGGTATGGGTATTGATATGGGCAACCGCGGCAAGGTCAAGGAGTTTTAACGCGACCCGGACCGGGTTTAAATAAGACGTTGCAGGCAATAAGGCCTGCAACGTCTTATTTTACCCGTTTTGCCGGGCCGGGGGCTACCTGTCGACACCGTATTTTTCCCAGTCCCTTACTTTTTTCTGGTAATAGGCCTTGTCGGCCCGGTAGGCCTCGATCCGCATGAGATGCTCCGTTGCGGAGCAGTTTCCGGCTTCGGCGGCCCGTTTGGCGAAATATTCCGCTTTGTCGAGTTCGTTGATCCGGATGTAGAACGACGAGAAATAGAGCCATGCGTCGGGTTCCTCCTCCAGTCCGCGGAGGAATTCCAACGCCGTGTGGATGTTGTTGTCCAGGAAACTGAACATGGCCATCGAAATGCGGTTGACTTTTTCGTTGGGGTACATCGTGGCGGCTCTTTCGAGGACGTTCCGGAACGGTTGGCTGCCCGGGTCGTACAGGTTGGCCAGCAGGTAAAATTCATAGAGTGACAACATATCTGGACGTTTTTTTGTGGGTTTTTATGATTTCACGGTGATAATTCTTTTCTGATAACAAATATAATGCACCGCAAGGCGTTGATAAAGACAACTTTATCGGCGCAGGTCCGCTGTGCCGGACCTTTCGGTGAAACGGGTTGCTGCCGGGGACACGATCCGGCGGAAAACGCAGAAACAGCGTTTTTCGGGGACTTTTCGGAGAAAACCGAACCGCATTTTCTCCGAAAAGGAGAAAAACAGGCTGTGCGATCGCTGTTTCTGCGGTCCCTGACGGGCCTGTTTTTCGGACCGGCTTTTTTCTTCGCATTTTTTTTGCTATTTTGCAAAAACGGGGATTCCCGTTTGACGCAATTTTACAGGTTATGAGAAACAGTACTGCGAGCAGGGAAGATCTTCACGATGCTTTCATCGGTAAACTATGTAAAAAAGTGCCCCGGCGTGCGAACCTCGTGGCCCGCATATCGGACATCCTGCGCCTGGAGAAGGAATCCGTCTACCGGAGGATTGCCGGGCGGGTGAATTTTTCGGTACGGGAAATGGGCATCCTGGCCCGGGAGCTGGGCCTGTCGCTCGACAGCCTGCTGTATCGGGACAAAGAGTTCCAATGGCTGCCGTTCCGGCTCGAATCGCCGCAGCAGTTTCGGTCGATGGATTCGTTTTACGACATGATCGAATTCAACCAGAAGTGCATCGGTGAGATGACGCGCGACGAACCCGGCGAGACGGGCAACGTCTACAATTCGCTGCCGATGGAATTCTTCATTTCGTCGCCCCTGCTGACGAAGTTCATGTTTTTCAAGTGGGGCAACTATTTCGTCCGGTCCGAAGAATTCAACAGTTTCTCCCGCTGGGAAATGCCCGAAAGGGTGGCTGCAATTGCGGAGCGGTGCGCCGGGTTGTACAATTTCAGGGAGGCCTTTTATATCTGGGACAGTTCGCTGGTCTGGACGCTGGCCCGGGAGATCGATAATTTTCACCGGATGGGGGTCATCACTCCGGAGGAGAAGGACGCTATCAAGGCCGAACTGACGAACCTGCTGCGCCGTATCGAACAGGCGTTGAACGGGACCTACGTTTCGTCGGTTCCGTTTCCGGCCGAGATGTCCTTTTATGTGTCGTCCATCAATGTCGGGTTTTCGAGCAGCTATTTCGCGGCGGGCGACAGGCATTTCGCTACGCTCCAGACCAATTTCAGTTTCTCGAAGATCGAAAATTCGGAGGAGGATTTCCTGCGGATCAAAGAGTGGATCAGATCCTTCTGCAATATCTCCACCCTGCTCTCCTGGAGCGGGCGTATCGAAAGGCGGCAGTTTTTCGAGAGCCAGTATAAGATCGTCGATTCGATGCTGTAACAGCACGGAATCGGGCTGCTTCTCCGGACGGATTTGACGGTTACGCCAGGATTCGTTATCTTTGCAGCGTCGATAAAAGACACCGTACCATGAAAAAACACAAGATTACCGAACAGGATTACCTCAAAGCCCACCGCAAGGCAGGCCGCGAAGAGGAGATCGCACGCCACGGCCGGCCCGTAGGGCTGCACGCCGTGCACAAATCGAAAAAAGCATACGATCGCAAACGCGAAAAGGCAGGTCTGAGAAACCTGCCTTTTCCATTTTACCTGTTTGCCGAATACGCCGGGCCGCTTACAACTGCTCCGGCAGGGTTCCGGGCGTTTTTTCCGGTGCAGGCCGTACGGTGACGATGCTGTCGACGACGAACTTCGTGAATCCCCGCCAGGGCAGCGCCCCGAAGTACTCCTTGTAGTGCAGTTCGAGCGTTTTGCCGCCCTGCAGCATCAGGTCGCGGGCAAGCGCCTCGTCCTCGACCGAAAATTCGAATTCGTAGGATTGGATCGAACCCGCTGTTTTCGATCGGATTCCGGTCTGGATCAGTTTCCCCTCATAGGTTTTGAACAGCACGCCTTTGTAGACGACGTAATTCAGTTCGCCGCTCTTGACGCCCTCCCCGAAGACGAAAAAGAACCGGAAATAGAAGGCTGCCGCCAGTACGATAGCAATCGTTATCAGAATCAGTACCCAATGTTTTTTCATAGTTTTCACAGCCGGGCTTTATCCGCACCGTTGTCACAAAGATAATCATTTAATCCTGTCGCTGTGCACTTTCCGTGCGCAGGTTCGCCGACACCCTCTCCAGGCCTTCCGGCGGGGGAATTTTTCCGGAAGGAGCCCTCCGGCGTTCGCCGCGATATAGTAGCGGAATGTACGGTTTTCCCGGCTTTTTCGTATATTTGGACTGTGAAGGAGTCGAAATATGTCAAAACGAAGATTGCGGCGGGCTATCTCCTGTTGATCGCGGTCTGTATCCTTTCGGTGGGCTACGTCTATCGGGTGGCGGTCCGTTTTTCAGCGCCCGACGGCAGCTATTCCCTGCTGCATACCAAGCGCGGGGCCATCAACCGGACTCTCTACCACCTTTATCAGGCCGAAAGCTACGGGCAGTTGATGATCGCCGGATACCAGTCCTATGAAAACCGTTACCGGCGCGAACTGCGCACCGTAAGAGGCTGTATCGACTCGCTGCGATCGCTTACCTTCGGCGGAGATTCGCTGCAGGCGATGAGGCTGGACAGCATCACGCGGCTGATCGCCGATAAGGAACGCCGCACGATGAGCCTGCGGCATGCGATTCGCGCCGGGGCTACGGCGGGCTTGCTGGACAAAAATATCCGCAGCCTGATCGGTCCCCGGGAGAGTATTGTGGCCGATACGACGCCGTTCCGCAGCGTCGTGCGGCAGGATACGACGGTTGTGCCGCGCGCCAAACGCCGTTTCTTTCAACGGCTGGGCGACCTGTTCAGCCCGCCGGAGGCCGATTCGAGCGTCGTCATTTCGCGCCGTGAGCAGATCGGCTCGGTCATGCCCGCAGAGGCGGTGAAGGATACTATCACACTGGTGCTGCGGGCATTGCAGGACAGCGTTACGAGCAACCGGCTGGGTTTCTACGACCAGGTGTGGCAGGAGGGACTGCGGCTGAGTTACAGCAACGAACTGGTAAACACGAAGATATACCGCCTGATCATGGATTTCGAATCCGAGGACACGGCTTACCTGATGCAGCGCATCGAGCGCAACGAGGTGTTCCGCCGGCGGTCGTCGCGCATTCTGGGCGGCGTGGCCATCGGGGCCGTGGTGCTGATGCTCCTGTTCGTCGGGATGCTCTGGCGCGACATCAACCGCAGTAACCGCTACCGCCGGGAATTGGAGCAGGCCAACCGCGATAAGGAGGCGCTGCTGGAGGCGCGCGAAAAGCTGATGCTGGCTGTTACGCACGACATCAAGGCTCCGCTGGGGTCGGTGATGGGCTATATCGATTTGCTTTCGCGGTTGACGGACGACAAACGGCAGGAGCTCTATCTGCACAACATGAAGGAGTCGTCGGAACATCTGCTGGCGTTGGTCGACAGCTTGTTGGATTTCTACCGGCTCGACATCAACAAAACCGAGGTCAGCCGCGTGGCGTTCAGCCCCGCGCAGTTGTTCGAAACGATCCGGGCGGGATTTGCCGCCGCGGCTGCCGCGAAGGGGCTGGAGTTGCGTCTGGAGGCCGAGCCGGCCGCCGGCCGGGAGGTGACGGGCGATGCTTTTCACATCCGGCAGATTGCCGATAATCTGATTTCCAATGCGCTGAAATTTACCGATGAAGGTTCGGTGACGATCCGTGTGGACGTGGTGCGTGGACGGCTGGTCTTCTCCGTGCGCGACACGGGCCGCGGCATCGGCCGCGAGGAAAAAAAGCGGATTTTTGCGGAGTTCGTGCGCCTGAGTTCGGCGCAGGGTGTCGACGGTTTCGGACTGGGGCTGTCGATTGTCGACCGCCTTGTGAAACTGCTCGGCGGCACGATTTCGCTCGAAAGCCGTTTGGGTGAAGGGAGTAAGTTTATCGTTTCGGTCCCTGTCGGCGAAGTGGCAGAAGGGGCGGCGGCCTGCGCTGTTACCGAACCGGTTCCGCAGCCGGGATTGCGGGTGCTGCTGATCGATGACGACCCTCTGCAGCTCGAAATGACCGCCGCGATGTGCAGCCGGGCGGGAATCGGGTCCGAAAGCTGTCAATACCCCGAATATGTGGCCAAACTTGTCGGTGAAAGCCGTTTCGATCTGGTGCTGACCGATATACAAATGCCGTCGGCGGACGGATTCGGTGTGCTGGAGGCCGTGCACGGCGTCGATCCCGGGTTGAAAGTAGTCGCCGTATCGGCGCGCGGGGATTTGGATGCGGGGGATTTCACCGCCCGCGGATTCGCCGGATGCCTGCGCAAGCCGTTTACATACAGTGAGTTGATAGCCGTCATCCGGGCGGCTTGCAGTGGCGCGGAGATTGCCGTATCGGTGGACGAAGCCGGGATTCCGGCGGCGGGTGTCGATTTCAAGGCTTTGACAGCCTATGCGGGAGACGATATTGAAGCGGCCAGGAGCATTCTGGGATCGTTCGCCGAACAGACGGCGGCGAACTGCGCCGGGCTTGAAAAGGCGCTCGGCGACCGAGATGCCGCAACGGTGAAAGCGTTGGCACACAAGATGCTGCCGATCTTCACGATGCTCGGGGCGGCGGAGATCGCCGCCGTCCTGCACCGGGCCGAAACCTGTGAAGGACCGCTGACGGATGCCCTTTGCGGCGAACTGCGGACGACCGTGAAAAAAATCCGCACGATTGTCGCGGATGCTGAAAAAACGGTATCTTTGTGAAGCCTATGGAAGAACGGATTTTAGTCGTGGACGACGATATCACCTTCGCGCTGATGCTGCGCACATGGCTCTCGAAACGCGGTTTCGGGGTCGAGACGGCTTCGTCGGTGGCGGCAGCGCGCACGGCCCTCGCCGCGGGCGGCTTTTCGCTCGTGCTGAGCGACATGCGCCTGCCGGACGAGGACGGTATCGCCCTGCTGCAATGGATGGCCGGTGCGGGTGTCGTTGCGCCGGTGATCGTGATGACGAGCTACGCCGAAATCCAGAACGCCGTGCGGTGCATGAAACTCGGCGCCTGCGACTATGTGGCCAAGCCGGTGAATCCCGACGAGCTGCTGAAAAAAATCCGTGAAGCGCTGGACGCCTCCGTGCAGGCGGCCCCGGCGGTGAAATCCGTTCCGAAGGCGGGCGGGAACGCTGCGGGACAACCGCTCAACTATATCGAAGGCCGCAGCGACGCCGCGCGGCAGTTGTACGAACACATCCGGCTGGTGGCCCCGACCAACATGTCGGTGCTGGTGAACGGTGCGAGCGGAACGGGCAAGGAGCACGTGGCGCAACTGATCCACCGCGGGAGCAAGCGGGCCGGGAAACCCTTCGTGGCGGTCGACTGCGGAGCCATTCCCCGCGATTTGGCGGCCTCGGAGTTCTTCGGGCATGTCAAGGGGGCGTTCACGGGGGCTTTGGCCGACAAGACAGGAGCTTTCGAGGCCGCCGACGGCGGCACGCTGTTTCTCGACGAGGTCGGCAACCTGAGTTACGAAACGCAGGTGCAGTTGCTGCGTGCCTTGCAGGAACGGCGCATCCGCCCAGTGGGCAGCAACCGTGAAATTCCGGTCGACATCCGCCTCGTGACTGCGACTAACGAGGACCTCGAAGCGGCTATCGCACGCGGCTCGTTCCGTGCCGACCTCTACCACCGCATCAACTCCTTTACATTGCGTATGCCCTGTTTGAGGCAGATGCGCAGCGACATTCCGCTCTTCGCCGACTTCTTCCTCGACCAGGCTAACCGCGAACTGGACAAACGGATCGTCGGGTTCGATGCTGCTGCGGCCGCGGCCCTTGTCGCTTGCGACTGGCCGGGCAACCTGCGGCAACTGAAAAACGCGGTGATGTCGGCGACGCTGCTTGCCGCGGGCGAGTACGTCACGATCTGCGATCTGCCGGCCGAAGTTACCGGCGGTCCGGCGGAGGAACCTGCTGCGGCATCCCTTTCGCTGCGCGACCCGGCTTCCGAGGAGGAGCAGATTCGCCGCGCCATCGCCGCCGCGGGCGGCAACAAGTCGCAGGCGGCCAAACTGCTCGGCATCGACCGCAAAACGCTCTACAACAAACTGCATCTCTACGGCATCGAATAGCGGCCGCGGCCTGCGGCCCCCGATTTGCCTGTTTCCCGGCCGCCTTTCCACAGCCGGCTGTGGAATTTTTCCACACTTTTTGTCCTGTTTCCACACTTTTCCACACCCGGTCTATTTTTGGCATGGTGGAATTTTGCGTTGGAAACCAGTATGTTGTATTTTCTGTTCCGGCATGGCATCGCGCTTGAACTTCAGAAAGACGGAACGGCGAGGAAACGAACCGCTAAACGAGAAAATGAAGTTCAACCATTTTAATTTTTAAAACTATGAAAAAGACAGTTGTAATGATGGCGGCATTGATGCTGATGGCCGGAGGTATGGTCTATGCACAGGAGCCCGAGAAGCAGGATTCCACCAAGAAGGAGGCTCCGACGGCGCCCGCTCCCGAAGAGAAACCCGATCCCGTGAAGCCGGAGCCGGTTCCCGCAGAGCCGGAATCGGAACCCGCCGAGCAGAAATCGGAACCTGTGAAGGTTGAGAAAGCCCGGAGCCTGGAAAACGAGTACGGCGAAGTCGTTCGGTAATCTTTTGCCCGGAATCATTTAGTTAAATAATTGTTTGCCTGGTCCCCTGCTTCGGCGGGGGATTTTTTTGCGCGTAAAAAAGGGCGCTTTCCGATCGGATAGCGCCCCGGTATGCTGCGGGTTATGGAATCACTGGATCCATTCGACGTTCGTGGCGTCGCGGAAAAGGATGTTAAGCGGCCGTATGAGGCTTGCGGCATCGGTGGCGAAGAGGAAACCCACCTTGTCGAGCGGCACGGAGATGAAGGTCGTCGAGGGGTAGCCGCCGATCATGTCGATCTTGTCGAGCAGCGACCAGACGAAGATTTCGAACGGCATCTGGCCCGGCAGCAGAGTCAGCCCTTTGAACCGTTCGGGGTAATCGGCCGACGAGGAGTCGGCGCACCCTGAACGAGGGCGAGGCCATGCCCTGCGGCGTGACCATCACTATGACCGGCGAAAATGCCGGGTACAGCCGCCTGTACCTGCACAACACCGTGAGCGGGAAGTGGCAGTTCCTCAACAGCTACAAAGACGTGGCGGTGTGGGTGCGGAAATGTTTGAAGAAGTGCGCTAAAGTTTAAATAAAAAGCTGAAACCAAAAGGTTTCAGCTTTTTATTATTTATCCAGTAATTTATAAATCTGTGGGAAGGGTTCAACGGTGCGTTTTAAAATACCGTTGATATAGGCGATTGTGATACCGTAATTGGTGAAAGGTATGTTTTGGTCCGCAGCACATTTGATGCGGTACTGCATTTCACGTTCGTTCAGCATACAGGAGCCGCAGTGGATAATCATTTTATACGGCGATAAGTCTAGGGGAAATTCCGTGCCGCTGGTAAAAATAAATTCTGGATTTTTACCGGTATATTCTTTGATCCAGCGTGGCAGCTTAACGGTGCCGATATCATCGCATTGGCGGTGATGTGTGCAGCCTTCGCCGACAAGAATTTTATCTCCGTCCTCAAGGTTTTCAAGTGCGGTAACGCCTTGAACGGCAGTCTGCAGATTACCTTTATAGCGTGCAAACAGGATCGAAAAAGAGGTCAGAAGAATATCTGCCGGCGTTTCAGCAGCAACTTTTTTAAAGACCTGACTGTCGGTGATAACCAGTTTGGGTCGTTTACCTAAATTTTGCAGTGTGTTGGTCAGTTCGTTTTCTTTAACTACAATAGCGGCAGCATCTGCTTCCAAAATATCGCGGATCGTTTGCTGCTGCGGCAGGATCAGTCTTCCTTTAGGGGCGGCAGAATCGATGGGTACTACTAAGACAACGAAGTCCGAAGGCGACAGCAGATCAGCAACTATCTGTGCTTTATTTTCATCTGCAGGTACGGTTTGGGCGATTGCTTCTTTAAGCTCAAAAATATTGAGCTGCTGTTCAGCACTGACAAATAAAAGTTTCCCGTTTGGCAGCAGAGCTTGATAAGCAGTTTTTTTATCTTCATTTATGGTTTCACATTTGTTGATAACGATGAGCAGGGGGATTTTTTTTGCATTGATCCGTTTTATCAAACGCAGATCTTCAGCAGAAGGGCCAACTGCAGCGTCAATAATTACAAGCGCGATATCAGTTTTGTTGAGTACCTGATATGCTTTTTGAATACGCAGGCTGCCCAAAACGCCTTCATCGTCGATACCCGGAGTATCAATGATCATTACTGGTCCCAGCGGCAGCAGTTCCATAGCTTTATAAACAGGATCTGTGGTTGTACCTTTGGCTTCAGAAACGATTGCTAAATTTTGCCCGGTGATCGCGTTGATAAGGCTTGATTTGCCGGCGTTACGTTTACCGAAGATACCGATGTGAACGCGTTCAGAAGATGGGGTAGCATTTAAACTCATAAAATCACTTCCTTTTATATAAATTATATACTAAAATAGTGCGATTATAGTACAGATAAGTTTTCTGAAAAATATACAATATCACACTTGTATACAAAAGTGCTAAATTTATGTAACAGTTATTGACGATGTTGTTAGTTTTAAAGTATATTATATATGCGTGTGGAATAATTCACAACCAAACCAAAATAAAGGAGGCGTATGAATGAGTACTAATAATGATTCAACGCAGCATGTTCAAATCGCAGTAGCCGACCCTACACCCTTGGGACTATTTGGTCTGGCCGTCGTAACAATGGTGGCTTCTGCACAAAAATTAGGTATCGTTGAAGGAGTATCCTGGGTTTTGCCGTGGGCTCTTTTCTGCGGATCCTTCGCCCAGCTGTTGGCTGGTTATTTTGACTATTGCCATCGCAATATTTTTGGCGCAACAATTTTCAGTGCTTTCGGCTTTTTCTGGTCTGCAGTAGGTATGAGCTGGATGATTAAAGCAGGAACCTTTGGTCCTGGTCTTGCTGCCGGTGTGGATCCTAAAGCTATTGGTTTTGCATTTTTGGCCTATTTTATATTTGCCTGCATTGGTACCATTGCTGCGTCCTCTGCAAGTCTGTTCTTATTCGTAGATATGGTTTTCATTGATATCTTACTTTTAGGTTTAGCTTTAGACGGACTTGGTATCGGCGGTCATTTCCCGCACACCATGGCTGCTTATGCTGAAATGGCAGTAGCGCTTATTTCCTTATATGGCGCCGGAGCCGGGTTCCTTAATAATTTCTATGGTCGTCAGTTCTGGCCTGTAGGAGCTCCGCTTGGTATCTGGAAAAAATAATCTTGTTTGATAAAAAAGCACTGTGAGATTCTCACAGTGCTTTTACTTTTTTCAAAATTACTTAACAAGTTCCAGCCGTGGGTTGGGAAGATGTACTCGTCCTGCTTTAGCGCATTCTTTGCCGTCTACCATAACGATATCCGCTGTAAAGTTGATATTACCGTCAAAAAGGCTGGATCCTACTGCATAAGTATCTACAGGAACCTTTAATGCTTCAAACTCTTTGATACGTTCGGCGTCAAATCCGCCGGAAACGATAATTTTTACATAATCGAAACCTTCTGCATCAAGTGCTGTGCGTACATTATGTACTAGTTCCTTGCAGACGCCTGTCGGTTTGAACATACCCATTTGGCTGAGCAGGCTTTTATCTACCATAGTGCCAGAGGTATCCAAGCGGACTCCTGCTAATTTGCGGCCAAGTTTGCGTGCTACCTGTAAAGTCGTACCAACACAGTCATTATCAAAGTCGACCAGGGCAATACGCGCGATATCAGGCGCTACATATTTATCAAAGGCGCTGGTTGCTGCCAGCGTGTCGCCGTTGTATGCTGCGATCAGGGCGTGGGGAATAGTTCCCAGACCTTTGCCATTGCTGGCTAAGGCGTTGGCATCAGTAGAGAAACCTTTGATACCGCCAATCATAGCAGCATAGCCGTCAGATTCCTGGGTTTGATAGGTATCATACCGGGCAGGGAAAAAGAGGACCGGTTTGCCGTTTGCTGCTTTGACAACACGGCGTACATTAGTAGCGATACGGCTTTGCCGCGCCAGAAAACCAAGATAGATAGTTTCCAGATGGGCAAAGTCTGCCAGATCACCTTCGATCGTCATTAGTGTTTCCCAGGGTGCAACCTCATCTCCGTCATGTAAAGCATGGATCGTAATATTTTCAGGATTATGTGCGCAGGTTTTGATCAGGGCGATAGTTTCATCGATGCCGCAAACAACTACCGGTTCACGGGTAAAAAGCTGCATCATTACTCTAGGATGGTGATTATCGCCATTCAGTATCTCTTCGGTACGCAGAAAATAAGCGTCGGTGTAATAACCGGCTTTGATTTTTTCTACCGGAAAATGAAAATGTTCAACTGGTAAACGATTTTTCATGATAACCTCCATCATTATATAGAATAAATTAGCTCTTGATATTGTGCTAATTACATTTTATGATACAATAATAGCGCTACAGGTTCAAGTTTTTTGATAAATTTTTCTTAAATGGAGTTTATAAATGGCATCTTGTGAAAAAAAATATACAATATTATTATTGTCGGCTCCGATAGGTTCAGGGCATAAGCTGGCTGCTCAAGCTCTGGAACAGTCTTTTGCACTGGCAGACAATGTGCAGGTAGTGCACGGAAGTATTTTTGACTTTTTTCCGGGCAGTATCGGCAATGCTTTTTTACGTTTTTATTTATGGGTACTCTCATATTGTCCCTGGCTGTATGAGCTGGCTTATAAATGGGGAAACCGTCAGAGCGGGTCGCTATGGCTGCGTAACTTTATTAATGGTACCTTAGCAAGTTTGGCACAGGATTTTATCGTCAGGACCAACCCCGATGCTGTAATTGCCACACATGCTACACCGGCAGGTATCATGGCTATCTATAAGAAAAAATTCAAGCCGGATTTGCTGTTGGGAGCGGTGGTTACTGATTATACTGTACATAAATGGTGGCTTTGCGAAGGCGTTGATGTGTATTTTGCAGCATCAGAAAATCTGCGTGCACAGTTTGATGGGATTGATGCTGAGGTTTTACCGACGGGAATACCGGTTCGGCGGCAATTTTACCAGGCATATGATCGTCAGGAGCTGCGTCGTAAATTTAATTGGTCTGAGCAGGATATAGTATGTCTGTTGATGGGCGGCGGCGAAGGCTTGTTACCGATGGAGAGCATAGTTAAAGCTTTCCACGGTTATTTGCCACAGCGTTTGAAAATAATTGCGGTCGCAGGACATAATGAAATTTTGCAGCACCGCCTGGAAATTTTTAAAGAAATACCACTGACTGTTTATGGATTTACGGATGATGTACCGGAGTTATTGCTGGCTGCTGATATTGTCGTAACTAAAGCCGGTGGTTTAACGGCGGCTGAAACATTGATTGCGGGCTGCAATTATATTATTTATAAGCCGCTGCCTGGTCAGGAAACCGGTAATGCTGTTTATTTAGAGCAGTATTGCGGTGCACAGGTAGCCGGTTCGCCTCAGGAAGTAAAAACGATGGTCTGCCGATATGCGGATGTCGACTCCCAAGTACGCTTGCTTCAGAGGCAGCAGCGCAGCTTGAAATATGGTAAACCTGGAGCTGCAGAAGAAATAAGCAATTATATTTTAAAAAAACTTGAAAAATAAGTAAAAGCTTGACCGTTGACTAAATCAACTCTATAATGAAATGGATTTGGGAAAAATAATATTTTGCGACACCCGGTTTTCGTGTGGATGCCTGCAATTTATCGGAGGCATTGCTGTGGAGCGTTATTATTGGGGTGCTTTAAGCGCTGCTGTCGGATTGGGCAACAGTAAGCTTGAAGCTTTAGTTGCGGTGTTTGGCAGTGCGCGTAGTGCGTATCTTGCTGATAGACAAGAGCTTTTGGCTGCCCGCGTTTATAAAGAGGCGGCCATTGATAAGTTCCTAAAATTTAGAAATCTTGCGTTACCTGAACAGCTGCAGAATTTTTGCGAGCGGCAGCAGGTGCGGCTGATGATAAGCAGTGATGCGGACTATCCGGTCTCATTAAGGCATATCGCATTACCGCCGAAGGTTTTATATATCAAGGGTAATTTGCCCAGGCTTGATTGCAGTATCGGTATCGTCGGTTCACGTCGAGCTTCTACTTATGGGTTAAAGGCGGCGGGTGACTTTGCTGCTGATCTTGCTTCAGCGGGGCTGGTTATTGTAAGCGGTGGAGCTAAGGGTATTGATAGTGCTGCTCACAAAGGTGCTTTACAGGCTGGGGGAAGTACGATTGCCGTACTTGGCTGCGGTATAGATGTTGTTTATCCGCGTGAAAATACGGCGCTTTTCGAGCAGATATGTTCAAATGGGGCGCTGGTAACAGAATTTGCACCTGGAACAGAACCTCTTGCTGCTAACTTCCCGTCGCGCAACAGAATCATCAACGGAATGACGAAAGGTATACTGGTAGTTGAGGCGGCTAAAAAGAGCGGTGCTATGATAACGGCTGAATTTGCCGCAGATGAAGGGCATGAGGTATATTGTATTCCAGGAAGTATTTATCTGCCTAACAGTATTGGCTGCCATAGTCTGATAAAATCTGGAGCACAGCTTGTAGATAGGCCGGAAGATATTTTGAATGATCTGGAATTGAACTTCGGCAGTAAGCAGAAAATAGAGAATTTATCGTTGTTTGCCAGTGAAGGAGCAGAGGCCGTTTCAGAACTGGCTAAAAAATTGATGGATATAATGACACAGGAACCGGTTACGTTAGAGGAACTGGTAGAATTAAGCGGTCGCTCTCTGGCAGAGATCAGCGGGGAACTGCTGGATCTGCAAATGCAAGGTAAACTTGGCCTGGCAGATGGGCGCAGGTATTACCGAATTTAGGAGGACTTATTATTATGACGAAAAATTTAGTAATCGTGGAATCACCTACTAAGTCAAAAACTATTGAAAAATTTTTAGGGCGCAATTATACTGTCCGCGCTTCAATGGGACATTTGCGCGATTTGCCAAAAAGTTTGTTTGGCGTTGATATCGAACATGATTTTGAGCCTAAATATATTAATATTCGCGGTAAAGGCGAATTGATTAAAGAATTGAAAACTTTGGCCAAAAAAGCTGATAAAATTTATCTGGCAACTGACCCTGATCGCGAAGGCGAAGCTATTGGCTGGCATTTAGCGCATATCCTTGGTGTTGATCCGGAAGCAAACTGTCGGATTGAGTTTCATGAAATCACTTCTGGTGCCATAAAAGATGCTTTGAAGAATCCGCGCCCGATTGATTTGGATAAAGTTGATGCTCAACAGGCACGTCGTATTATTGATCGTATCGTAGGCTATCAGCTTAGTCCTTTGTTATGGCGTAAAATAAGAAAAGGCTTGAGTGCCGGACGTGTACAATCGGTAGCAGTAAAAATCATTGCTGACCGTGAAAAAGAAATCGCTGATTTCATTCCTAAAGAATATTGGACTTTGAATGCTAAACTGCGTGAAAAAGCTAAAGCTCCTATTTTTGAAGCAGAGGTTATCAAACATCTGGGCAAAAAACTGGAAATACATACTGCTGAGGAAGCGGCTATTGTAGAAAAAGCTTTGGCTAAAGCTGCTTATATCATTGAAGAAGCAACAAAAAAAGAGCGTAAACGTAATCCGCTGCCTCCGTTTACTACCAGCAGCCTGCAGCAGGAGGCTGTTAAACGTCTGAATTTTACTACCAAAAAGACGATGATGGTAGCTCAACAGCTGTACGAAGGTGTTGCTGTGGGCAAAGAAGGTTCTGTCGGTTTGATTACTTATATGAGAACCGACTCAGTACGTATTGCTGATGTTGCTGCTGCTGATATCCGCAGTTATATTGAAAGTGAGTTTGGCAAAGAATTCAGGCCTTCACATGCAAACAGCTATTCAAGTAAAAAAAATGCCCAGGACGCACATGAGGCGATCCGCCCCACAAGTGTACATCGTACACCGCTGGAAATGGCAAAACATCTGAATAAAGATCAGCTTAAGCTCTATTCTTTGATTTGGAACCGTGCTGTTGCAAGTCAGATGGCATCGGCTGTTTTTGATGTTACTACTTTGCTGATCGGCGCCGGCGATTACCAATTGCGTGCAACGGGCTCTGTTTTGAAGTTTGAAGGCTTTTTAAAGCTAAGCGATAAAAAAGACCTGCTCGAGGATAAGGATAAAACCGTTCCTTATCTGGAGGCTAAAACGCCTGTAGAATTATATAAACTTTTACCGGCTGAACAGCACTTCACCGAACCACCGGCGCACTTTACTGAGGCGACCCTGGTAAAAGAGCTGGAAGACAAAGGTATTGGACGGCCGAGTACTTATTCGCCTACTATCCAGACTATTCTGGACCGCGGTTATATTGCTAAGGAAGGCAAAAAACTGATGATTACCGAGCTGGGGCTCATGATCGTCGATATGCTGACTAATTATTTCAAAGATATTATTGATATTCCTTTTTCTGCTGAATTAGAAACAGAACTTGATGAGATTGCTGAGCATAAAGCTGATAAGACTAAAATACTGGAAAAATTCTATGTGCCGTTTTCAAAATTGATGGAAAAAGCCGACAAAGAAATTGAGGCAGTAGAAGCTCCTGTAGAAGTCAGTGATGTGAAATGCGAAAAATGCGGACGTATGATGGTAATAAAGCAGGGGCGTTTTGGTAAGTTCCTGGCATGTCCCGGTTTTCCGGAATGCCGCAACACGAAGCCGATTCTGCATAAGATCGGTGTTAAGTGCCCTGAATGCGGCGGTGAAGTTATCGAGCGCAAGACAAAAACGCGCCGTATTTTTTATGGCTGTGCCAATTATCCGGAATGTAAATTTACATCATGGGACAGGCCAACAGAAGAAAAATGTCCGAAATGCGGTAAAGTGATGCTGGAACGAATTGAAAAGAACGGCAATAAGAAACTGTACTGTTCTAATGAAACCTGTGAAAATGGCTTGCATATAAAAAAAGGAAAGGCAGGACGCAAAAGTGCTAAAAGCAAATAAACCGATTCATGTTATCGGCGCAGGTTTAGCCGGCTGTGAAGCAGCATATCAAATAATTAGATATGGCATTCCTGTAATTTTGCATGAAATGCGTCCGGTAAAGTCTGACGAAGCGCATAAAACTGCAGACTTTGCGGAACTTGTTTGCAGC
>OGXQ01001794.1_pt1 | contig 15678 bp, 16 predicted proteins | sample 1576291 | NCBI WGS metagenome assembly OGXQ01 (sample SAMEA3541575, study PRJEB24748) | human gut metagenome | biome: human gut; feature: human-associated habitat; material: faeces | place: China | collected 2012 | reverse complement strand
TAATTTTCAGTTCGCCCAATTTCTTTTCGAGCATTTCATTGAATATGTGAGCTTTCGACACTTTGCCGAGTTCGGGATGCCCGTGGTCGTCATACGAAAAATGAATCCCCGATTTTTTGATTTCGACATCGCTCAACGAGTGGAATACGCCCTCCGAGATCATCGCCACGCCATAGTCGAGTCCCATGATCTTCCGTTTGATGATTGACGAAACGACGAGATTCACGATCTTCTCGACGGTGATCTCGGTCTTGTTGAACATCTCGGGAATCACGATCATCGGATAGTGGCAGGCCGTACCGATGCCAAACGCAAGGTGTCCGGCGGAACGTCCCATGGCAGCCACGACGAACCAGTTGCCGCTGGTACGCGCGTCGGTATAGACCGTGCGGCCGATGATCGAACCCATATCCTTGGCGGACTGATAACCGAACGTCGGCGAGCCGGCCGGCAGCGGCAGGTCGTTATCGATCGTTTTCGGTATACCCAGAAAGCAAATATCGCTTCCGACCATCTCCGCATAACGCGACAGTTTGCTCACTGTATCCATCGAATCATTTCCTCCGATATAAAAGAAATAACCGATGTCATATTCCTTAAATCTTTCAAATAATTTCGGATATACTTCGTCGTTTAGATCTTTCGGTAATTTATATCTGCAAGAGCCAAGATATGAACCGGGCGTTGTCTTTACTAATTCCAGTTCTCCCGAGCGCTTCAATTCTTCCATATCCATGACCCGGCCTTCGGCAAACCCTTCGATTCCGTTAATCATGCCGAACACTGCACCAAAAGAATCTTTTCTGTTCAACGCTTCATTGACAACTCCGTATAAGCTTGCGTTGATAACTGCCGTCGGTCCGCCCGACTGTCCTACGATCACATTTTTTTTCATCTCTTCCTCCTTATTTTAATCACCGAAAGTTCAAAAATCACATTCCGGGATTGTAAGCATCTGCCAAGATTTCGGATAATCCCGGCCTTTAGCTTTTCGCTATTATAAAAACACTTTTACTATATATGAAAAAATTGAATTTTACAATATAGAATAACTAATGTATACTACACCTTAGACAACATGACAGATAAAATCAGGAGGTATGATATGAAATACATTTCATTTGCAATTCCTTGTTATAACTCAGAAGCCTATATGGAAAAAGCGATCAACTCAATCCTTATCGGAGGAGAAGATGTCGAAATTCTTATCGTCAACGATGGTTCAAAAGACGGAACGCAGGAAATCGCCGAACGGTACGAAGCTCAATATCCGACGATCGTCAAGGCGATCCAAAAAGAAAACGGAGGACACGGCGATGCAGTCAACTGCGGACTTTCTCATGCCACAGGAAAATATTTTAAAGTAGTAGACAGCGACGACTGGGTTGACGAAAGCTCTCTGTTTAAAATTCTTGAAACAGTAAAAACATTTGTGAAAGAAGACACACTTGTCGATATGGTAATCTCAAACTATGTTTACGAAAAAGTCGGCATGGAACATAAAAAAGTGATCCGCTATGACAATGTGCTTCCCGAAAATACGATTTTTCACTGGGATGAGATCGGACATTTCCGGCTCGACCAATATATTTTGATGCACTCCGTTCTTTATCGGACAGAGATGCTGAAACTGTGCCAGTTAAAATTACCGAAGCACACTTTTTATGTTGATAATATTTACGTGTATTATCCGCTTCCGCATGTACGCACCCTTTATTACCTGAATGTCGATTTCTACCGCTATTTTATCGGGCGGGAAGATCAGTCCGTCAACGAAAAAATCATGATCGGAAGGATAGATCAGCAATTATTTGTAACCAAGACAATGATCTCCATGTATGAACTGCGGATGATCTCAAGTAAAAAACTGCGAAAATATATGGTTAATTATCTTGCGATCATGATGACTGTTTCATCCATTTTATGTATCCGCTCTAAAAAACCGGAGAACTTAACTAAAAAGAAAGAACTGTGGAGCTACTTAAAACGAAAAGATTACAAAACTTATATGAAGATCCGCTACGGTATACTCGGACAGACGATGAATCTCCCGGGAAGATCCGGACGTAAAGTATCTTCTCTTGCATACAGCGTTGCAAGACGCCTGATCGGATTTAACTAACTTAAAAAACGGTGCATCGGAAGCTTTTCCATGTACCGTTTTCTTAATTTTCAATTTTTTGTAACAGTTCAGCCATACAGTGTACGGGAAGCACAAAACATGTCTGCATGTTTTTGCTAACGGACATCTGTATGCGCTAAGCGCCCATTTATGAGTAAAACAGTGGCGTCAGCCACAATAAGCACGTGGTGCGGTTTTGCGAATGGCGCGTGCTGAATTGTTACAATTTTTTCATTTTTTCATTTTTTTTAAAAAAACACTTGATTTTTTTTTAGAGTCTGATATAATAACCATGTTGCTTACGGGAAACAACAAAAAACAACACAAAACGGTACAATGCGGAATGGTGTAATTGGCAGCACAGCAGACTCTGACTCTGTTAGTAGGGGTTCAAGTCCCTTTTCCGTAGCTTGGAATTTGTAATAAACAAATTCCTTATTTTATCGGAGTGTGGCTCAGCTTGGTAGAGCGCTACGTTCGGGACGTAGAGGCCGCAGGTTCGAATCCTGTCACTCCGATTCATCCTCCATTTTATGGAGGATTTTTTATTTTTCATAATGTAAAAGCTGATTGAATTTCGTTAAGGTTATCCGATGCATGTCAGATTCTTAAATTGGAAGCTGCATGTTTGGATAATCTTTTTTATTTACTTTTTTACTAAGATAATTGTAACAAAATGAAAGAATTCGGCACTAACTGGCAGAAGGAGGTTGAAAGCACAAGTGATCGAAGAAATATACGAGATGTATTCAAGAAAAGTCTTTTTGTTTTTATTGAGCAAGACGAATAATGAAGATATTGCAGAAGAACTTACTCAAGAAACTTTCTTTCAAGCTGTCCAATGCATCGATCGGTTTAAGGGGAATAGTTCCATATTAACCTGGTTATGCGGAATCGCGAAAAATGTTTGGTTGAAAGATTTAAGAAAACATCAAGAAATCTTATCTACAAATGATCATATTCAGGAAATAGCGGATGAAAAAGAAGTAAACGTTCAATGGGAACAAAAAGAAATCTTACAGTTGATACACAACATGAATGAACCGATACGAGAGGTCATGTATCTAAGATTGGTCAGCAACTTGTCTTTTGCCGAAATCGGAGAAATAATCGGCAAAACAGAAAATTGGACAAGAGTAACTTTTTTTAGAGGAAAACAAAAAATTGTAAAGGAGATTTTAAAAGATGAATAAAAGACTTCCATGCTACATCGTTTCCGACCTGTTACCACTATATCAAGATGATATATTATCGGAACAAACGAAAAAAGATATTGATAAACATTTAACCGAGTGCAGAGAGTGCCAAAAAAAGATGGCCGCAATGAAAACACAGCTAGACATTCAAAACACCAACGTTGACCTAAAGATCAATCCATTAAAAAAGGTAAGATTTTATCAAAAAATACTGACAGTCTTGGGAGCGGTTATAGCATTCATTTTAGGCGCATGCATTCCGATCGCTATATTAGGGTTTACTGTTCTTGAACGAGGAGAAATAGCCGCTTATCAAATCGAGAGAGTAAAAGGCCTTTGGTATGTACTCACTTCATGGAGCTGCGCTTCGGGAATTGTAGTATGCGTAATTTATTTTTTGCTCATACTGCTTATCAAAAAAATAATCAAAAAAAAGGGAAAGTAAAAATTATCTCAGTTTTTCCGGACATAAAAATACCCCCATATCGGACTTTTATACATCATTGTCCTATATGGGGGGCATCATATCAGTCAAAGCGGCAGCCTTAAAATCTGTCAACAAAGAAGCTACTTCCACTCCCCGTCAAATACAACTTCCGCAGGGCCTGTCATATATACCGTATTCTTTTCTCTGTCCCACTTGATCTGCAAATCTCCGCCAAGCAGTTTTACTGTCACCTCATCTTCCGTCAATCCGTTCAACGCACAGGCAACGGCGACTGCGCATGCTCCGGTTCCGCACGCCAGCGTCTCTCCCGATCCCCGCTCCCACACGCGCATCTGCGCCGTATGACGGTCAAGAACATTTACAAACTCCGTATTCACCCTCTTTGGAAACCTTTCATGATTTTCAAATTTTACTCCGACTGTTTCAAGCGGAAATTCTTTTACATCTTGATCTATAAATACGACTGCATGAGGATTTCCCATAGAAACACATGTCATCCTATATTCCTGTCCATCCACGGTAATCGGTTCATCTATCACTTCTTCCTTTTCCGAAACAACAGGCACTTCTTCCGGACGCAGCATCGGTTTTCCCATATCAACTTTGACAAGGACAACTTTCCCGTCTTCTACAGTCAGATCAAGATATTTGATACCTGCCAATGTCTCTACAGAAATACTTGTTTTATCTGTTAAGCCGTAATCATATACATATTTCGCCACGCAGCGAATCCCGTTTCCGCACATTTCTCCACGAGAACCGTCCGCATTATACATCTCCATTTCAAAATCGGCTTTATCAGATGGATTGATCATAATAAGCCCGTCCGAACCGACTCCGTAATGCCGATCACTGATCTTCTTTGCCAGTTCCGATGGATTTTCTATCGTTTCCTGCAAACAGTTCACATAAACATAATCATTTCCTATGCCCTGCATTTTTGTAAATTTCATAGGTTTTCTCCTTTTCTCTCGCGTTCCTCTTTTTTTCTTCAAATCCAGTCCGACTCTTCTGCCGGTCTTCTTTTCGTCTTTTCAATACTCATTTCATCTCTAATTAAAATAGACAAGTTCTTCTATCGGTTCTGCCGCCTCGATATGTTCCGCTTCGAGAACAGGCCCTTCTCCGCGATAAACCGATACATTCGCAAACCGTACTTTCGCCCGTACTTTTACCCATTGTCCTGCTTTTAATTTCGGAGCGTACGCACTTCTGCATACATATCCCAGAAATGTCGTATCATCCGCACAACATGTCATCGCCATCCGCCCCGGAAGAAACACTTTTGACGGAAATCCGGAAGGTTTCAACACCTTCGCTGTGATTTCAATAACTTTTCCACGATATCGGGCGGGATTTTCCATCATATCCACATACCAGATACCATAATCTTCTCTCGGAATCTCGATTACAGGCGCATCCAGATCATACGGCACGTCATCTTCAAAAATATTTTCCACTTCTCCTTGTTCATCTTCAAATATAACTTCCGCCTGAGGGCTGACTACTTTGACGCTTCTCCTGTATCCCGCCAGAGGCTTAATATCTTCACAGCGGTTAAAAAGAACCATCTCGGCGCCTCTTACCATTTCTACAAAGAGCGGTTTTAAATTAGTCAGATATGTCTGAAATGTGCTTGCGTCCACTGTTGTGATCTTCTGCTCGATCCCCCAGCCCTTAGGAAGCTTCATATTTTCAAAATCACTGACCTTCCACATTCCGTTATATTCAATGACAACTCGATCAGGCTCGTGCTTTCGATCTAATTCCGCCAAATACTCCTCTGTCAGTTCTTCTCTGTCTTCCAGCCGCTCTATTACAACGCCGTATCTTAACATTTCCATCGCATCATACTCATCTTCTCCATCTTCGCAAAGAATGAGCAATGTTTTTCCATCGATCTGAAAATAATCCTGCTTCAATGTAAATTTTAAAAATCCGGTCTTTCCACTGTCTAAAAATCCCGTCATCAAATAAACCATTACATCCGGTTCATTCATGTTTTATTTTTCCCTCCTTATTTTTTCATTCCATATTTTCCGGTTCTCGCTCTTTCATTCGTTTCCTTTGTATGTTCGCCGATTAAAGGCCGAACAGTTTTTCCAGTTTTTCTTCATTTATCTTTGCTCCGATCACACAAATACGTCCCGTGTATTCCGGCGCTCCGGTACGCACTTCATATTCTCCCGGAACCATGTCAAAGTAGATCCATGTTCCGTCTTCTCCTTTGACCATTCCTTTTGCTCGAAGGATATCGCCATACTCTTCTTCATTTTCAAGACTCTTTAAAATCTCCCCGACCTGTTCTTCCGAATACACATGGATCGTCTCACGCCCCCAGCTCGTAAACACTTCGTCTGCATGGTGGTGACCGGCATGATCATGACCACATCCACAGTCATGATGATGGTGGTCGTGGTGAGGCCCGTCCTCTCCATTGTCATGATGATGGTGGTCGTGGTGATGCTCGCACTCTCCGTGGTCATGATGGTGATGCTCGTGATGATGCTCGCACTCTCCGTGATCATGATGGTGATGTTCGTGATGATGCTCGCACTCTCCGTGGTCATGATGGTGATGTTCGTGATGATGCTCATCCTCTCCATGGTCATGATGATGCGCTCCGTGGTGATGACCGCACTCCGGGCAGACAACCTCCGCAAGGAGTTCCTCCTCCATTGATCTGACGGATTCCATCGTTTCCAAAATTTTACTTCCCGCAAGTTGTTCCAAAGGTGTAGTAATAAACGGCGCCTTCGGATTCAATTCTCTTAAAATAGCAATACTTTCTTCGATCTTTTCCGGTTTTGCCTTATCTGTCCTGCTCAAAATAACCGCGCCCGCATATTCTATCTGATTACTGAAAAATTCACCGAAATTTTTTCTGTAAATTCTGCATTTCGTCACATCCACAACAGTCGTAAAACTATTTAACTTAGCGTCGATCTCACTTTGTACGTCTTGAACCGCCTTTATGACGTCTGATAATTTTCCGACCCCCGACGGTTCTATCAAAATACGATCCGGATGATAAGTATCCACAACTTCTCTCAAAGATTTGCCGAAATCTCCGACAAGAGAACAACAGATACAACCCGAATTCATTTCCCTGATCTCGATTCCTGATTCTTTTAAAAATCCGCCGTCAATCCCGATCTCTCCAAACTCATTTTCGATAAGAACAACCTGTTCTCCCGCAAACGCCTCCGAAAGCAGTTTTTTAATAAGCGTTGTTTTTCCAGCTCCTAAAAAGCCCGAAATAATATCAATCTTTGTCATTTCAAACAACCTCCCATATTATATTCAATCCATATCCAGCTCAATAGGACAATGATCCGATCCCATCACATCTGTCAAAATCTTCGCATCTTTCAGACGCTCTTTCAAACTTTCCGAAACACAGAAATAATCGATCCGCCATCCGGCATTTTTTGCTCTTGCGCTGAAGCGATACGACCACCAGGAATAAATTCCTTCCCGATCGGGATAAAAATACCGAAACGTATCAATAAATCCCGCGTCAAGAAGTTCGGTAAACTTTCCTCTCTCCTCATCTGTAAATCCGGCATTTTTTCGATTTGTCTTTGGATTCTTCAGATCAATTTCCTTGTGCGCCACATTCATATCTCCGGTTACGATGACCGGCTTTTTTTCTTCCAGTTTTTTCAGGTACATACGAAAATCATCTTCCCATCTCATGCGGTAATCAAGTCTCGCCAATTCATTTTGCGAATTGGGCGTATATACCGTAACAAAGTAGAAATCTTCAAATTCGCATGTGATCACTCTGCCTTCCTGATCATGTTCTTCGATTCCGATACCGTAAGTTACAGACAACGGTTCCTTTTTCGTAAACACCGCCGTTCCCGAATATCCTTTTTTCACCGCATAATTCCAATACTGATGATATCCCGGCAAATCGAGTTCCAACTGCCCTTCTTGCATCTTTGATTCCTGTATGCAGAAAATATCCGCATCTGCCTCAGTGAAAAAATCCAAAAAACCTTTTTGCACACACGCTCTTATTCCATTTACATTCCACGAAACAAATTTCATTATCATCCACCTCTCTCACATAATATTAATATCACTCTGATAGAACCTGTTTCCGGGTAAAGCATAAAAGGACAGATGCTTTCACTACCTGTCCCTCTCTTCTCATTCATACCGTACTTCTCTCAAAAAAAGTCCGCCTGCCGGAGCCAGAAACCCCGCTTTTGATCTGTCTCCTGTCAAAAGCGCCTCTTTCACACTTTCGGCGGTACGTTCCCGCATCCCGACTTCAAGTAAAGTTCCTGTCAATATTCTCACCATATGATACAAAAATCCCGTTCCGTCATATCGAATGACAATACAGTTTCCATTCCCGATCTGATCGGATTTTCCGCACGGCAAAAAGTCTTTTCTTTCATCTCTGATCATAATCGAGTAAATCGTACGTCTGACAGATCTGTTATCTTTTTTATCCGTATACCCCGCAAAAAAATGTGTGCCTGTCAAATATCCGGCCGCCTCCCTCATCCTTGCAAGATCCGGTTCTCCCGGAAAATGACCGCTGTACTTCCGTGTAAATACATCTTGTTTGATCCCCGTATCGATCCGATATTCATAAACTTTCCCTACCGCACTTTTCCGGGCATGAAATCCGTTCTTCACAAGCTCCACATCAAGGATGCGTATATCAGGCGGAAGACACCCGTTCATTTTTTCCGTAAACAAAGCCGTATCCACTTTTCCCGGCAAAACAACGCTCGCAGTCTGGCCGCTTGCATGAACTCCGGCATCGGTTCTCCCGGAGCCGTCGATCTGCACCTGATATCCTGTGCAGTTTTCCAGCGTCTCTTCCAAAATCCCCTGTATCGTCCGATCTGTATCTGACTGCCTCTGCCAGCCTTGATAGTTTGTCCCGTCATAGGCAATCGTCAATTTATATGTTCTCATAATTTTATCTACTGCAAAAACTTCTTAAGCTCGTCCATAAATGTGCCCGCATCTTTAAACTCTCTGTACACAGAGGCAAAGCGTACATATGCTACCGGATCAAGCTCTTTTAGTTTTTCCATAACGATTTCCCCGATCTCACTGCTCGGGATTTCTTTCTCCTCACGATTAAAAATCTCAAGTTCGACCGCATCGATCGTTTTCTGGATTGCTTCTGCGGGAACAGGGCGTTTATAACATGCGCTCAATACACCTTGTTCAATCTTAGACCGTTCATACTGCTCTCTGTTATTATCTTTTTTTATAACAATGAGCGGAATCGTCTCTACTTTTTCGTATGTCGTAAATCTTCTGCCGCATTCATCACACGAACGTCTTCTTCTGATCGAGTTTTTATCTTCTGCAGGACGAGAATCAATCACTCTCGTATCCGGATTTCCACAATATGGACATCTCATGAGCATTTCCGCCTTTCTCTTTCCATTTTCTATATGCGCAATTATTATACCACACGCTTTAAAATTTTTGCAAAAATTTTTCTTCTTTAATCTCCACAAGCACGATATCCGGACCGATCTTTTTTATGCAGGAAAAGGGAATCACATATTCACAATCTGTCCCGAAAAATCCGCATATTTTCCCCGGTCCGGGTATTACGATCGCCTCGATTTCTCCTGTACATATGTTGATCTCCACATCTGCGATACAGCCGAGACGCTTTCCGCTGCATACATTGATCACTTCTTTTTCCTTCAGTTCACAAATCCGCATACCGCCTCACCGCCATTTTACGCTCTTCTTAATTTATTATATGAACGAACAGTTCCGCCATGCACAAAGCCGCAATCCATTTCTCTTTCTTTTTTCCAGTTTATGCGATACAATAACATCAGTAAAACAAATAAAAATATATTTATATAAAATGAAAGGATTTCACACATGAAAGAAATGATCTTATTATTTAATCCACCGGCAAAAGAACAACTGCTGAAAATCCGTTCCGCCCTGCTGCCTCTGCATATCCGCATACAGCTTATCAAACCGGAACAGTACAATCAGCCGCTCGGATATCTTGCCGACATGAAAGATATCTCTCCTGTCGAAGAAAATTACGCCGGAGAGGAACTTCCGGATACAATGTTTCTCTTCTCTTCTTTAAGCAGCAGCCGTCTCGATCAGGTTCTGGCAGCCCTTCGCAAAAGCGGAGCCGGCCCGTTCCCGTATAAAGCCGTCCTGACTGCAACTAACAGCAAATGGAATGCTCTTGACTGCTTCAACGAGATTCGTCGCGAACATGAAGCGCTCCATCCTTAAAACACTTTTTTCAAACCAATCAGGCAGACTGCCGATATTGTTATAACTTTAGAGGGGGACTATCATTATGTGGAAACAAAAAACATTAAAAAAATCTTCTAAATCATGCATGAAACCGGCGTATACAAGGATGGTTTCCGTCTGTTTCATTATCTCTTTGCTTACGACAGCATACCCTGTTTCCACAACATTTTTAAATCTGCAGAAACTTTCCGGTCCTGCCTATACAGACGCCGCATTTTCTCTTAGCATTACGAATTCCGAAGCGTTTGCCGAAACACTCGGTCTGATCTTAGGCGGGAACGCTTTTCCAAAACTTTTACAAAATACTGCATTTCATGTATTTTCTTTTGTGATCGATCTATGTTCCGCCGGCATATCCATATTTTTTAATGTCCTTAGAACAGTCAATGCATTTTTTACAGAACCGTTAGGCACATCTTTTGTATTTCTTATAATAGGACTGTGTATAACATTTCTCTATCAACTGTTTGTGAACTATGTGCTTATCATCGGAGAAATGCGGTTTTTTCTTGAAGTACGCAAATACAAAAGAACTTCTATCTCAAAGATTTTCTTCTTATATAAACTTCGGTGTATAGCCGCCCCTGTGTGGGTCATGTTCTGCAGATCTGTATTTCAGTTTCTTTGGAATTTCACGATCGCAGGAGGAATCATAAAACATTACGAATATGCCATGATCCCGTACATACTCGCCGAAAATCCAAAAATAAGCCGAAAAGACGCCTTCTTTTTATCCAAACAGCTCATGAATAAAAACAAATGGCGTGTGTTTCTGCTGGACTGCTCTTTCTTAGGATGGAAGATCTTATCAATCTTAACACTCGGTATTCTTGACTTCATATTTGTCAATCCATATATTACGGGATGTAAGGCTGAACTTTATGCGTCGCTTCGCAGAGACTATGTCCTCTCGCGGTCGCCGCGCTATGAAATGCTAAGCGATTCTTATTTGGAACATGTTCCTTCCGAAGACGAACTTCTTATCAGCAAAGCTCTTTATGACGATTCCCAGGGACCGTATACGAAGACTTCCTATTTTGAACCGGAACAATACCCTGTCTTTCTCTTCTCCGTTCAGCCAAAGACAGTAAAACCTTCCGCCCGTGTATTTCGGAATTACGATATTTTGTCCTGCATCTTCCTCTTTCATGCCGCATCCTGTTTCGGATGGATCATGGAAATGCTCATACACCTTATGCGCGACGGAACTGTGGCCGACATCCATCTGCTGTTCGGCCCGTGGCTGCCCCTTTACGGCATTTACGGAATCATTATTCTGAAAGCATCAAAACGCCTGCTCAAAAAACCGATTTTTGTATTTTTCCTGAATTTCATTGTGTTTTCATTCCTGCAATATATTTTCAGTTTTACGGTTGAACTTTTTTCAGGATACAAACTTTGGGATTTCAGCGAATTCTTTCTGAACATTAACGGCAGAATTTATCTCGGAGGATCTGCCGCATTTGCGTTACTCGGATGTGCGTTTATTTACTACCTCGCCCCGAACTGGACAAATTATTTTTCAAAATTATCAAAAAAGACACAAACCGTTTTCTGCGTAATCTTAAATTCTTTATTTATTACGGATGTCATTTTAACTTTGATCTTTTCATACTAAGTTGTTAAAAATAGTTTTATCTTCCTAAAGCAACTTTTTAAATTTGTGGTTGATTTCCATGAATTGATGGTGTAATATATGCATATACTTAATGTAGTTTCAAAAACTACATGTTGCATTTAACTAATTCGGAGGTGCATATTATTATGGGAAATACTCATGCCATTGCTAAAAAATCAACCTTTATAAAAAAACATCCTACGCTTCATATACAAAATTACGCAGGGAACAGCTATTCTGCCGCCGGTTATAAAAAAACCGGTTATAATTCCGGGAAATCCGCCTCTTTGAATGAACTTCGGGGGAAATTTTATATAAAGGAGCCCGGCAGCGCCATCACTCATTTTATCGGAATGATCATGGCGCTTATCGCCGCTTTCCCTCTGCTTATAAAAGCCGCGGCGCAGCCTGATCCGGTTTACCTGATCTCCATGTCCGTTTATGCCGCAAGTCTGATCTTATTATATGCGGCAAGCACAACTTACCACACATTTGACATTTCCGAAAAGGGAAACACTGTCTTAAAAAAGATCGACCATATGATGATCTCCGTCCTGATAGCAGGAAGTTACACGCCTGTCTGCTTACTTGTCTTAGAAGGCCGTATGCGGATCATTTTACTTGCTGTTGTATGGACTCTCGCATTGACAGGTATACTGATCAAAGCTTTTTGGGTATTTTGTCCGAAATGGGTTTCTTCCGTTCTTTATATCGGAATGGGATGGACGTGTGTCCTTGCATTTGCACAGATTTTCCGCAATATGCCTTTGGCCGCTTTCGGATGGCTGCTTGCAGGAGGTATTATCTACACAGTCGGCGGTATTATTTATGCATTGAAAGTACCGATTTTCAATAACAAACATAAAAACTTCGGAAGCCACGAGATCTTCCACCTCTTCGTTATGGGCGGAAGCATCTGCCACTTCATTGTAATGTACGGATACCTGCTTCCGTAAAAAATTAAAAAATCAACAGACATCTCATCTCTGATTTGACGTCTGTTGATTTTTTCTGTATGACCGGCTCTTAGAATCGTCTTATCTGCACACGATCAGCCGTTCATTTTCTTTATATCCGTCTACTGTTTCTTCCGTCAGTATCACACTGCCGGAAAAGGGAGCAAACGTCACGGCGCTTGTATTGCCGAACTTTGTACTGTCGGCAAGAATATACGACTTTTGACACTGTTGTACCGCCGTTTGTTTCACCTGCGCTTCTCCTACGTCCGGAGTCGTAAACCCTTCCTCTTTCGTAATACCGTTTGTTCCGAAAAATCCTTTTGTGAAATGATATTTTCTTAAAAGTTCTATTGCCTGCGCTCCGACAACAGCCTCAGTCGAACTTTTCAATTCACCCCCTATAAGTAAAACACGATTTCCCTGAGCCGCCAGACGCTGCGCGTGTGCGACTGCGTTCGTTACAAACGCCGCCCGTTTCTCTGCCAAAAATTCTACCATATAGCCGACTGACGTTCCCGCATCAAGATAAACAAAATCATTGTCTCCGATCATATCTGCCGCATATTGTGCGATTTTGATCTTTTCCTCTTTCCTGACGTTCACTTTTTGTGCCACTGTCGGTTCTTTCATCTCATAAGTATGCTCGGCAGCAACCGCTCCGCCAAACACTTTCGTCAGCTTCCCCGCCTTATCAAGCGCAGTAATATCCCTCCTTGCCGTGGATTCCGAAATTCCGAGATCTTCTGTAATTTCAGCTACTGTAATACTTTTCTTTACTTTCAGCCGTTCTAATATCCGTTCAAACCTTTGCTCTGTTAACATAATGCCCTCTGTGCATATAATAAACTATACTATATGTTCTTTCTCTTTTTCCAATACGAGGGTCATCTTTCAATCTATATTTTTTGATGACCCTCGTATTTACTATTTGACACTATTCTATCATTTTTTCACTTTATATGCTTCACTTTTTTTTGCTTTTTCTTATTTTTCTGTTTCCCGCTGAGGACAAACAGTTTTTTATTCTTTATATTTTTATACTTTTTAAGCTTTCTTTTTCAATACTCCGAGCAGCAATGCCGACACAACTGTTCCCGCAACAAGCGCGATCAGATATTGAAGCGGATTTCCTACAACCGGGAATACGAAGATTCCGCCGTGCGGCGCCATCAGCGTACAGTTAAACGCCATGGAAAGCGCTCCTGCAACCGCCGATCCTGCGATACAGGCCGGGAGCACATGAAGGGGATCAGATGCAGCGAACGGGATCGCTCCTTCTGTAATGAAAGCAAGACCCATAATAAAGTTTGTCGGACCTGCGTCTCTTTGTTCTTTTGTAAATTTGTTTTTAAAGAGCATTGTCGCAAGCGCGATCGCGCACGGCGCCGTCATTCCTCCGACCATAACCGCCGCCATAATGTCATAATTTCCCGCCGCGATAGACGCAGTGCCGAACACATATGCCGCCTTATTAAACGGACCTCCCATATCGATCGACATCATTCCTCCGACGATCATTCCGAGAAGGATCTTGCTCGTTCCGCTCATGCTGGAAAGTCCCGCATTCAAAGCGTGTGCGCCTTTGGCAGCGAACATTCCCAGCAGTTCGCGGTGGCTGCGTCCCAAACCGATGAAGGACACCTTTTTATCTTTTAGCTCCCGGTAAAAGGAGTTGAGTCGTTCGTTCATGGAAAAAGCCTTCCCTTCCGATAGATTTACTCTGTTCCCGCCAAAAGCAGGAAAGTTACCCTTTCATTATACTCTGAATCGGCAGCGGTGTCGAGCAAAGCCGGTCGTTTTTGTGCGGGAGAAGCCGGAAAACAGTTTAAAATCCTCTTTACAATGATTGATAAAATCTATATAATAAAAGAAAACGAACTATTTTTTCTATCCAATATCAACCGATAAGCAAGGAGAGAGTGCTATGAGAAAGATTATTTTGTTCGGCACCGGCACATGAGGCGGCTGCCCACCGGTGAAAGAGGTTCTTTCAGAGAATAACATTAAGTATATGTACGTCGACATCTGCGAAGGCGTTGGTAAACTCAAGAGCTTTTTGAAGGTCCGCGACACCGCGCCGGAAATGCAGGAGGTGCGAGAGCAGCATCGTGCAGGCATCCCTTGCCTGGTGGTGGACGATCAGGTCATCCTGGTCAACGGTGCAGAGCATATGCAGCAGCTGATTGAGCAGTACCAACTCAAAGAGGATGACCGCTTCGTCCCGCTCGTCCAGCAGGCTGACGCGGGGCACTTCCAGCGTCACGTACCGCCCGCGGGGGCGCTCCAGCCCTTCGCGCGCGATCTCCACCCGCGTCACGGTCACGCCGCCGCGCCTGGCTGTGGCCACCCGCACACCGGTGGGCGGTGCACTGCCCGGTGCCCGGAACAGCTCATCGGCAAGGTCTGTTTCCCGCATGATTCATCCCGCTTTCCCATCTGAAATTTGCATTTGGGGCCGTTTTGGCCCGGTTTTACAGTTTCAGTATGGGATTTTGAAAACTTTTCTAAACAAAAATCGAAAAAAGGCTTGCGCTGGTACGGCAAATATGGTATCATAAGGTGCGCTGTTATAGGTAGCCAAGGAGGTGGAACGAATGCCTAACATCAAATCTCAGAAGGACCGCGTCGTGCAGGCTGCAGCTGAGCAGGCTCACAACAAGGCCATTAAGACCAACCTGAAAACAGTCGTCAAGAAGGCAGACGCCGCCATTTCCGCCGGCGCCGCCGACAAAGACGCTGCTGTGAAGGCTGCTGTCGTCGCGATCGACAAGGCCGCGGCGAAAGGTGTGCTTCACAAGAACACGGCTTCCCGCAAGGTTTCCCGTCTGGCCAAGGCCGCAGACAAAGCCGGCAAGTAAGCTACGCTTTCAAATAAACCCGCTGTTCGTCTGAACAGCGGGTTTTTTGTCGTGCCTTGGCCGGGTTCTGCGCCCGGCGCAGCGGGGTCAGCTCTGGTCCCGGCTTTTGCCCAGCAGCGCGGCCAGAAAGCCCGCCGTCAACGAGGCTGTCACACCGCCCGCGGCGGCCGTAAAGCCGCCCGTCAGCGCGCCCACAAG
>OGXQ01001785.1_pt1 | contig 15753 bp, 16 predicted proteins | sample 1576291 | NCBI WGS metagenome assembly OGXQ01 (sample SAMEA3541575, study PRJEB24748) | human gut metagenome | biome: human gut; feature: human-associated habitat; material: faeces | place: China | collected 2012 | reverse complement strand
ATGTGCTGGGACCCCTCGTCACCGATATCGCTCCCGGCTACGACCACATCACCGCTGCCATCGGCGGCGCTGTGGCTGCAGCCAGCGGTGCAGCTTTCCTGTGCTATGTGACCCCCGCCGAGCATCTGGCACTGCCCAATGTGGACGATGTGAAGCAGGGCATCGTGGCCTCCAAAATCGCTGCCCACGCCGCCGATATCGCCAAGAAGGTGCCGCACGCCCGCGACATGGACGACAAGATGGGCCAGGCACGCCGCAAGCTCGACTGGGACTCCATGTGGAAGTGCGCGCTCGACCCGGTCACCGGCAAGAAGCGCTACGAGGAGTCCCCCGCCGCCACCGAGGGCACCTGCACCATGTGTGGCAAGATGTGCGCCGTCCGCACCGTCAACAAGGTGTTCGAGGGTACGACGATCGATCTCGGCATGGAGGACTAACTCGTCACCGGAGCCACAATCAGTAACATGGTGTTCGTCAATTGTTGACGTGTGAACATTTGCTCACATTTGCGTAAAGATTGCATCGCCCGCCCGGGTTCGACATAGAGTCGGCCCGGGCATCTTTATAATGCTGGCTTAAAGACCCATTTGATTCCGACCGAACAAGGGAGCAAACATGGATCGCAGTAAGGTACCTGCCGTCCTGTCCATCGCAGGATCCGATTCCAGCGGTGGCGCCGGCATTCAGGCCGACATCAAGACCATCACGGCGCACCGTCTGTATGCCGAGACGGCCATCACCGCCATCACCGCACAAAACACGCTCGGTGTCACCGCCGTGCAGAATATCTCCCCTGATATCGTCGCTGCGCAGATCGACGCCGTATTTGACGATATCCGCCCAAGCGCCGTCAAGATCGGCATGGTTTCCTCTGCCGAGATTATCGAGGTTATCGCCGACCGCCTGAGCGCCTGGAACGCGACAAACGTGGTAGTCGACCCCGTCATGGTAGCCACCTCGGGCGCACGGCTGATTGCCGAAGATGCCGCCGAGGCGCTCACCCGCCGCCTGTTCCCGCTGGCGACGGTTATCACGCCCAATATTCCCGAGGCCATGGCCCTGCTCGACTACGAGGTCGACTCCGAGCGCACGCAGCAAAATGCTGCCATGCTCCTCGCCCGCCGCTTTGGCTGCGCATCCCTCGTTAAGGGTGGGCATCTTGTCAACGAGGCCAACGATGTATTGGCCGAACCCGCGCCACTCGATGACGAGGGCAACCATCTGGGCGATCCGCTCACCACGTGGTTCCGCCACAAGCGCATCGAGACCGACAACACACACGGCACCGGCTGCACGCTTTCGTCCGCCATCGCCTGCGCGCTGGCTCAGGGCATGGATCTTGCCGACGCCGTCAACGCCGGCAAGGCCTACCTAACGGGCGCTCTCGCCGCCGGCTTTGACATGGGCAAAGGCTCTGGCCCCGTCAACCACATGTGGCAGTACTAAATAGCCAGTAACCTGCCAAAAAGAGACAGGCTACCTTGCACCAAAAACCGTCGCAACATTCGATGAAAATCGTGCAAACGCGAAAAATCATCGGATGTTGCGACGGTTTGATTTTAGATAGCGGTCGAGCAAAGGGCCGGGGCGTCTAGTCGTCGGCGAGTTGAATTCCCAACAAACCCGAGAGTGCCAGCGCCTGCTCGGCATTGACCGTCAGGCCACGCAGCTCATGGTAATCGCCCGAAACAACGGGCGCTGCAAATGTACAGCGCGACACATCAACGCCGGAAAGCGACGTCTTGAACACATCAACACGCGTCAGGTCACAGCCATCCAGGCGTATCTGACCCAGCTTGGCACCCTGAAACGCAGCCTCTCTCAGACGTGTATCGCATGCTGTCATAGGGCCAATGCGTCCCTCCGAAAGGTTCGCATAGCTCAAATCGCACGATCCAAACGACACGCTCGACAGGCGCGCCTTGAGCAAGTTGAGTCCCGGTGCCGAGCAGTCAACGAAGTCGCAGCGGCTGAGCCAGCAGCCTTCCATGTTGCAGCGGATAAAGCGGCAACCGCGAAACACCACGTCGCGAAACGTCGAGCCGCTCCAGTCAACGCTATCGAACTCGCAAGATCGGAACACAACGCCATCGAAGGTCGCGCCGTTCGCCACGTCGTAGGCAAGATCCAAATCCTCAAAAGCGGTATTGGAGACGAGCTCATCGCCCTCGGCAAAGAGGTCGATGAGCTCGTCCATGCCCATATGGCAGCCAATCCGTTCGTTTACCCGGGCAAAACCACCACAAAGGTGCCTGTCCCCTTTGCGGTGGCTTGGGGCCGTGCTACTCACCGAGCATCTCTTGGAGCTTGGCTGCCACGGCATGTCCCAAGCTCTCGTGGCTTTCGGGCATCATATGCAGATAGTCGATATCGCCCGGCTCGGCAAACTCGGCGGCATTCAAAAAGTCGCAGCCAAACTGCTCGGCCACGTGCGCATAGTACTCGCCAAAATGTTCAGATGCCTCGACGGAACGCTCGTCAAAATCGGTCATATATACATCGGCGATCTGCGGCTTGATCTTGATAGGAGCCATCAAAAGGATGCGCGGGCAAGGCGCAGCGTCGGTCCACGGAAACGCGCGGACGGCGCGAATCAGCGCCATGGCGCCACGGGCGATATCGGAAGCTGTCACGTTAAAGACCGTCTTACAGTCGTTGGTGCCCAGCATGATCACAATGGCGTCCAGCGGCTTATGAGCCTCGAGCAGCATCGGAAGCGCGCGAATGCCGTTGAGGTTAGTGTCCAGATGGCACATGTCGTCGCGTACCGTCGTGCGGCCGTTGAGGCCTTCTTCAATCACATGCCAGCCCTCACCCAGGTCACGCTGCACCACGCCGCACCAGCGCACATCCTGCGCATAGCGCACTGCGGTACCGTCGCGCATACCCGCCGGATCATAGCCATAGGTGTTGCTGTCACCAAAGCACAGAACGTTTTTCATCTTGAGCTCCTCATTCAGTAAAAAGCCGACGGGGGCAACCCCTCCCGTCGGCTTGGCATATCACATCGCGCGCACCGCTTACAGGTACTTGCGCCAGTCATCCTCGTCCTCATCATCCTCGACTGCTGTCTGGGCCTGCTCGGCGGCGCGAGCGGCTGCGGCGCGGGCGGCAACCTGGGCATAGGGCTCCTCGTTGCGCTCAGGGAAGTTTGCCAGCACGTGCTCGAACTTGGCAAAGTCCTGGTCCCAGCGCGTAGAGGGCACGGCAAAGAAGACCTGCTTGACCTTGAAGTCGCCCGACGCGAGCTCCTTGCGGAAGAGCTCGGCCACGGCCTCGGCATCAAAGCCGTTGTTCTCGCAGCCCCAAGCACCCAGCACGAGCTTCTCGCGACCAAGCTCATCGCAGATGGCGAGCACAAAGCGAATGCGGTCGCGCAGGGCATCCAGCAGAGCATCGTCGCTCACGCGATACTCCTGGCGGGCGCGCCTAACGTTGGGCGCGGCGGCCACGATCACGTCGGCGTATGCATGCACGTGGTTGCGGTCGAAGCGCACCGCAGGCACCACCAGGGCGCGGTTACGATAGAGCTCGCAGTTGATGTTGCGGCGACGGTTCTCGCCGTACCACTTACGCTGCTTATCGAGAACGTTGTACAGATACGAATCGGCGCACAGCGTGGCCTCCTGGCCCAGATAACCCTGAATATATCCACCGCCCGGATTGGTAAACGAGGCAAAGGCGAGCACGGCCATGTCGCAGAACTGCGCATAGCCGCGACCGTTATCGAGGATTGCCTGCGTGGCGGAGGCATCAAGCACAGTGACCTCGGGCAGGACCGGAGCGGGCTCCTCAGCAGGCGCGGACTCAGCTTCGGCGATTTCCTCGGCAGGCTCCTCGACGGGCTCGGGCGCCGCCTCGGTCTCGGCAGTCTCCGCGTTCTCGACGTCCTCGGCGACCTGCTCTTCGGCGGCCACAGCACTCTGAACCTTGGCCTTCATCGCCGAGACAAAGCCGGCAGGCATACCGTCAAACTCGCGAACACCGGCGAGCGAACGCTCGATATCCTTGGCGCACGCTTCGGACACAGTTGCCACGTGACGCTCGGCGGCCTTGGCACGGGCCTCGCGCTTGGGATTGGGCTGACCCGCTCGGTTGGACCTGCGGTTACGGTTCCTGTTGTCGACGTCTGCCATACGTGGCCACCTTTCCTGTCGCTGCCGCTATCGGCTTTTCCCATCCATGATACCCCGCCGCGCACAAAAAAGACGGCCCCGAAGGACCGCCTTTCGCATCGTTTTACCGTGTCCGGCAGGAAGCATCGCAATGCCGCGCTTTAATCGCGACGGCCGAGGATGTTCAGAATGCGCAGGAACACGTTGATGATGTCCACGAACAGATTGGACGCCATGAGCACCGCATTGGGCAGCGTGGGCGGCACCGTCGTGGCAACATAGGTGTCGTAGCCAATAAAGCCGGCGAACACCACGATCACGATCAGGTCGGTGATGGTCTGCGAGACGCCCATGAACATCAGCACGATCTCAACCAGAATAGTGGCGAGCAGAATGCCAAAGCCGATGCCATATACGCGCTGGAAAAACTTGGGGAACGTCACGCCCAAGGCGCCAAAGACAAAGGTGATGGCGGCCGTGGCGATAAAGGCAGTGTTGATGGTGGGCAGGTCGTAGTTGGCAAGGCCAAACGACGCGGTCAGGCCGAAGGTACTCGCAAAGATTACGTAGCCCACAAGGGACAGACCCACGGACTGCTTGCCCGCAGCAGCCGACATCATGACCATGCCGACGATGGTTAAAATAAACGAGCCAAAGACCAGTGGCAGGGCGGCGCCGCTCATCATCATGCGCGCAAACGACATGGTGCTCGTAAAGTAGGCGCCGGCACCCATGGCGCAAAAGCCCAAGAAGATCAGGGCAGATATGGCGAGATTGTACGCGCGCGGCGACATCTCCTTGGCGCGACTTGCGCCGGTCTCGACGGGGCCGTTCTGATAGCCCTGAATATCGTTCATGCTTCGTCCTTTCAAAAAGCGCCACGACAGCGCAGCAGGTGACAAGATTCCTGCCATTGTACCCGAACGCCGTGCGTCCTTACCTACGGCGCTCGCCCTCAAGCGTACGATCAAACGCCCAAACCCACCAACGCATCACGTGTGCCTGCGAGCCGTCCGCCCGCTCGCGCGTCTGGTCCTCCAGATACAACTCGGTCGCATGTCCGCCAAAACGAACCTTATAAGTCGCCGTACGAATGCCGTGAACCGTCAGGCCAAAACCGGTGGACGAGACAATCTCGTCAATCGTAAAGCAGCGACCGTCAACCCAGCAGACGGTAACCGGCACAACCTGTCCGCCCGCGAGAATGCGAGCCACGACGTCCACATACTGCTTGTGCACGCGCCGAGTTTTGCCGTCTGTCTGTCGATATTCCATGCCTCCTATTATCGAACGCATGTTTGCATATTGTAAAGCGAACAGACTGTGGTTTTGGGGTGTTGGGGCGCGCGCACGTGTCCTCATGGTGTGTTAGCAAAAAGAACACCCACGGTCAACAGGGCTAATATTCATTTTTAGTGCCAAAAAATTCACTGCTCCCATCAGAACTCGGTAAAGAAACCCGCAGGAGGTGATACGATTTATCATGTTTCTGTAACGTGCCTGCAAACTTCGAGAAAGCCCATATATGGACGTAACGTTCTCAACCTTCCTCGGCCAACTTGTGTCGAACCCAGTCCTTGCCGTCACCGTGATCCTCGCGCTCGGCGCCATCTTCGTCAATGGATGGACCGACGCACCCAACGCCATCGCGACCTGCGTCACCACGCGTTGCATGCCCGCCCGCGCCGCTATTCTCATGAGTGCCGCATTCAACTTCCTTGGCGTGCTCATCATGACGCACTTTAACGCGAGCGTCGCCAACACCATCTCCCATATTGTCGACTTTGGCGGAAACAGCACCATGGCGCTCGCCTGTCTGTGCGCGGCGCTGTTCTCCATCGTCGTCTACGGCGCCACAGCGTCGCGTTTTGGCATCCCCACCTCGCAAAGCCACAGCCTTATCGCCGGCCTGACCGGTGCCGCCATCGCCCTCGGCGGTGCGAGCAGCGTCAACGTCCACGAGTGGATGAAGGTCATCTACGGCCTGGCGCTCTCCATCGGTCTGGGCTTTGTCATGGGCTGGGTCCTGTGCAAGCTCGTCTCGATTCTTTTCGCCGCCGCCAACAGGCGACGTGCCAATGTCTTCTTTAAATACGCTCAGATCGCGAGCGCTGCGGCCATGAGCTTTATGCACGGCGCGCAGGATGGACAGAAGTTCATCGGCGTGCTCTTTTTAGGCGTGGCCTTTGCCAGCGGCCAAACGAGCGTCGGCGATGCCGGCATCCCCATCTGGATTATGCTGCTATGCTCGGCCACCATGGGCATCGGCACCAGCGTGGGCGGCGAGCGCATCATCAAGTCCGTTGGCCAGAGCATGGTCAAGCTCGAAAAGTACCAGGGCTTCTCCGCCGACCTGGCGGGCGCCGCGAACCTGCTGCTTGCCACCCTTACCGGCATCCCCGTGTCCTCCACGCACATCAAGACCTGCGCCATCATGGGCGTCGGTGCCGTCAAACGCCTCTCGGCCATCAACTTCGGCGTCGTCAAGGACATGATGTTCACCTGGTTCTTCACCTTCCCCGCCTGCGGACTCATCAGCTTTGTCATGGCCAAGCTGTTCATGATGTTCATCTAGTCAAACCGAACGTCCATCCGGACCGTAACACCTCGCCCACCCGTCTTCGCCTCGAAAGGACCCACTCATGGCAAAGAAACCCGATTCGTTCTACTTTGACAACTACGTCGCCTGCGCCGACCTCGCCGTCCAGGCCGCCGAGCTGCTTACCAAGATTTTCGAGAACTTCGATCCCGCAAAGATTCACGATATGCTCGACAAGATGCATGCGATCGAGCATGCGGCCGACAAGAAGCACCATGAGCTTGAGGACGCCCTGCTCACCGCCTTTATCACCCCGCTTGAGCGCGAGGATCTGGACCTGATGAGCTGCTCGCTCGACACCGTGCTCGACCGCATCGAGGGCGTCGTGCAGCGCGTCTACTTCACCAACATCCAGAGCATCCATCCCGATGCCATCGTGATCGCCCACAAGGTGACCGACGCCTGCCGCGCCATGAAAGACCTGATGGTCGAGCTGCCTAACTACCGCAAGTCCAAAACGCTGCGCGAGCTCGTCATCCAGATCAACACCATCGAGTCCGAGGCCGACGAGCTCTATATCAACGCCATGCGTAACCTGCACGTTAACGGCAAGGACCCGCTCGAGGTCATCGCTTGGCGTGACGTGTACGCCTTCCTGGAGTACTGCGCCGACTGCTGCGAGAATGTGGCCGATGTCGTGGATTCGATCGTCATGAAGAACAGTTAATTGGGGGTACATGTCCCACCGGTCGCGGGCCCGGCCACTAATAACCTTTTTCACTCCGGCTGCAAGCAGAGTCGTTCAGAAGGTTATTAGTGGCCGGGCCCGCTCCCTTATGCACCACCATTGGGAACTTTGGCTGATAGATTTAGCGCGATGGGGGTTTGGCTGAAGGGACCTTTGGTATCCGTTCGGACACTTTGGCCCTTGATGAGCGTTTGGCTGATTGCTGCTTTGGGTACTCTTTGGGTTACTTTTGGTTTGTTTGATTTTTAATTTTAGGAGGGCTTGTATGTCTTATTTGGATCTGGCTCGTGGTCGGTATTCTTGTCGTTCTTTTGAGAATCGTTCTGTTGAGCAGGCTGTGGTGGATGCCATTGTTGAGGCTGGGCGTATTGCTCCTTCTGCTTGTAATAATCATCCAGCCCGTGTGATGGTGCTGGATACGCCTGAGCTGTTGGAGAAGGCTGCTGCTTGTCAGCCTCGGTTTGCTCGTGATGGGTCTATCTTTGGAGCTCCGCTTGTCTTCCTTATTTGCAGCGTTACCGATGATGCTTGGGTGCGCCCGTATGACCAGATGAATTCCAGTGAAATCGATACGTCCATCGTGTGCGACCAGATGATGATGGAGGCCACCGAGCAGGGCCTGGGAACGTGCTGGGTATGCCATTTTAAGCCTGAGGTGGCACAGGAGCAGTTCAATCTGCCCAAGGGCGTCTATCCCTATCACATGCTCGTCTGTGGCTATCCCGCCGACCACATCGCCGATCCCGAGCATCGCGAGGCCCGCACTATTCCCCTCTCCAACTTCCTCCTCAAGTAGTTTTTAGACATACCTTAAAATCTACCTTTTACCACGCGCCCTTCGCCGAGTTCTGTCCTATCGCATGCAGAGCTCGGCGTTTTGTTTCCCAACCCGTATACAGCCACAAAAAAGGAGCCCGCAGGTGCGAGCTCCTCTTAAGGACACTAGATTGTAGCTCTGATGCTAGTCCAGGTCGTCGGCGGCAAAGTTGTCGATCGGGGCGAAGGGATCGGCCACGGGGACAACCGGGTCAGCGACGGGCAGCGGCTCGGCGGGAACAGTCACCGCAGGAGAAGCGGCAGAACCGACCGGCGTGGAGGCCATGAGGTCGGCCGGGAAGGAGTTCTGGGCATCGTCCATGAAGTGCTGGATGAGCTTGAGGTACTCGGCCTTGAACTCCTCGCGGGAAGCCTTGAGACGATCGATTTCCTCGAGCTCGGCCTGCTTCTCGGTCAGAGCCTGGCGGATAACCTCGCGGGCCTTAGCGTCAGCCTCGTTGCGGATACGCTCAGCGTTCTCGTTGGCATCGTTGACGATGGTCTCAGCGGTCTGCTGGGCAGCGATCAGGGCAGCGGAAATCTGGCGCTCCTGAGCGGAGAAGTCAGGGGCGGGAGCAGCCACGGGGGCGGCAGGAACGGCTTGGGCGGTGGCATCCTGAGCCTGGGCAAGCTGAGCCTGCGCATCGGCAAGCTGCTGCTCGGTAGCAGTCAGGCGACCCTTAAGGTCGACGATCTTAGCGAGCATAGCGTCAACCTCGGAGGACAGCGTCTCCAAGAAGACGTCGACCTCGGCGGGATCGTAGCCACGCTTGGCCTCAGAGAAAGTCTGAGCCTGGATGTCTGCAGGGGTAATAGCCATAACAAGTCTCCTTTTTCATCGCCTCGGCGCTACACGCCCGACGCAAATTACTAAGTCAGTTCTATACGAGTATACCTATAAGAAGCTGCAGAACCAGCCTCTGCACCAACTGCAACGCAATAATCGCAACGACCGGCGAAAAATCGATACCGCCCATCGGCGGGATGAAACGACGGAACAGGTTGAGCCACGGACCGCACACGCTATCGAGCACCGCAGCAATATCCTGAAGCAAACCACCCTGCTTCATGGGAATCCACGTCATAAAGCAGTAGACGACAATGAGCGTGGAATAGAAGTTGAACAGCGTGTTGACCAGCTGGACGATAGTGTAGATGTTGATGGGAATCTCCTCGTCTTGTCTTTACTTAAGGTAGCCGTCGGCACGAAGCTTCTTGAGATCGGAATCTTTGACCTCGCAGCCGGCGGGCAGCACCATGAACACGCGGTCGCCCACCTCCTTGACCGTGGCACCCAGACCGCAGGCAAAGCCGTAAGAGAAGTCCAAGACGCGCTTAGCAACTTCGGTGCGTACGCCCACAAAAATCAGTGCGACAGGCTGCTTGGTGCGAACGCGGCGCACTACGGTCTCCACGTCGTCATAGCTCTCGGGGCGCAGGACATAGGCCGGCAGCTGCGGCGTGGCGTTGATGATATTGCTCGCATAGGCCGAGGCATCGCTCGGTGCAGGCGCGGGCGCAGCGGCGGCACGGGCGCGGGTGTTCTCGGCGTAGCTCGACGGCGTGTCATAGGCACCAGGACGATAACCGCTCGCAACGCTGTCCTGCGAGCGCGAAGGCGGGTTATACGTCGTGGCATGACGGGAATCATCGCCGACAAGCTGACCGGAGCGCGTATACACGGCAACCGACTCAGCTTCACCGCGGCGCGTCTGGCCAAGCAGGCCGTTGCTCGGCTCGTCTTGGGTGTAGAAGCCCTCGCCCGAAGCACCGCTGTAGCCGTTGCCCTGATAACTATCGTCATAGCCGTCATCGTAGCCGTAGTCGTCGTCCTGGCCATAACCCTGGTCGTAACCCTGCTGGCCGCCCAGGTGCATCTTATTTTTAATCTCGTCAAGGAAGCCCATGGTTGTGTCCTCTCGCGGTTTAGTGCAGGCACCCCGATAATCAGTGCGCACTTCAGAGCCTTATTTTACTGCAAACTCCGGGCTAAATACTACCCTGCCCAGGCGAACGAGCGTAGAGCCCTCCTCAAGGGCAGGCTCAAAGTCCTCGCTCATGCCGCAGGAAAGCTCAGGCAGGTTCAAATCGGGATGCGCCGCCTCCAGCTCATCCCTCAGCTCACGAAGCCCCGCAAAGGTGCGGCGTGCCACATCCTTATTCCCCCGGGGCGCCATAGTCATAAGCCCCTGTACGCAAATTCCCTCAAGTTCCGCAAGCTCACCCGCGGCGGCGCGAATCTCATCGGGCGAAAAGCCTCCCTTCGACTCCTCACCACTCACATTGACCTCGATGAGCACACACTGGGGGCCGGCGAGCTCGCCTGCCTCAATCTTGCGGACAGCACGGCTCGAGATCGCCTGCGCCAGATGCAGCGAACCCACCGAGTGAATCAGCTCGGCTGAGCCCAGCACCGCATTGATCTTATTGGTCTGCAGGTTGCCGATCATATCGAAGCGCACCTCGGGCAGCTCCGGATGCTCCGCCAGACCCGTGAGCTTGCGAACCAGCTCCTGCGGGCGGTTCTCGGCAAAATGGCGATACCCCGCCTGGATGGCAGCAACAGTCTCATCGACACCAACGGTCTTGGACACGGCAATGAGGCGCGCGGCGTCGTGGGGGCGGCCCGCGCGATCGAGCGCCGCATAAAAACGTTCCAGAATCTGCTCGCGGCGAGCGCGCATCAAATCCAAATAGTTATCCATTGCCAATCGCCTCCGCTGACAGCCAAACAAGTAGTCCCATGCTAACGCAAGAGCGCGGCCCCGCATGTGCAAGGCCGCGCTCACTTAGGTATTTACAATCTTTCGACGAACGGGGCTACTTACTCCTCGTCGTCCTCGCCATCGTCCTCGTCCTCAAGATGATCGAGCAGGTAGCGAAGACCCTCGCTGACCTCGTTAGCGGGCACCTTGGCAACGTAGCGAGCGTCGACGGCGGGCCTCATGATAACACCCTCGCCCGAAGGCACGCGCATGCTCTCGAGCTCATCCTCGTCCACACGGGCGATATCGCCGGCGTTCATACGCTGACCAGTCAACAGGAAGGTCAGACGGCAAGCGGCATCGATGGAAATCGAAGCGATGCGATCGAGGTAGCGCGAAACCATGATAGCGCGGCGCAGGTCGTCATAGTTGCTGTCGTCGTCCATAAAGTCGCCCGTATCCATACGGTTAAAGGTGCGGAAGAACTTCTCGTAGGCGGCGTGCACCGGCTCGTCCTCGACGGCCAAGTTGCAGATGATGGACATGTCATTGGTGACGAGCGCAGAAAGCGAAGAGCCCAGCACCTGGTAAACAGCTTCGGCCTCGGCCTCAACCGTACCGACGAGCTCCTGGGGCAGCGAGATGTCGGCCTTGACCATGTGACGCGTGGCGCGGCAGATCTGGCGAACCTTATCGGTCATGCGCTGCAGGTTAAAGTCGACGTAGATAATCGTCTGCAGCAAGCGGAAGTCGGAGGCGACCGGCGACTGCGTGGCGATCAGGTTGTAGCACACGGCCTCCAAGTTGGCGCAGCGCGCGTCAATCGAAAGCGTGCGCTTCTTGGTCTTGGTGGCGAGCTTGCGGTCGTCGGTCACATAGGCCTTAACGGCATCGTGGAGGGCCAGATCGACGGCCTCGTAGATGCTCAGCATCTCGTGGCGGGCCTCGATGAGCTGACGGGAAAACAGTTTACGCATGGTTCACTCCAATCAGTTGGGTGCGGTCATGCCGCCCGCACAGTGAATACGCACCGGACCAGGTCCGATCGGCTTGGGACTAGTCGCACCGATCAGCCAAAGCGGCCGGTGATATAGTCTTCCGTCCGCGAGTCCACCGGGCTGGTGAAGATCGCGTCGGTTTGACCATACTCGATGAGCGTGGCAGGTTCACCGGCAACTTCCTGCAAGAAGAATGCGGTGTAGTCGCTGATACGAGCTGCCTGCTGCATTGAATGCGTGACGATGATGATCGTCATCTCGGGCGCCAGCTCGGCCATCAAATCCTCGACCTTAGAGACGGACGTGGGGTCGATGGCGGAGCAGGGCTCGTCCATCAGGAGGACATCGGGTTGCACCGCAAGCACGCGCGCGATGCACAGACGCTGCTGCTGACCGCCCGAGAGCGCCAAACCATCCTTGTTGAGCTGATTGGATACCTCTTTCCAGAGGTTGGCGCGCTTGAGCGATTCTTCCACGATGTCATCGAGGTCGCTTTTGCTAGTCACGCCCTGCAGACGAGGGCCAAAGGCGACATTCTCGTAGATGGATTTGGGAAACGGGTTGGGCTGCTGAAAAATCATGCCCACGCGGCGACGGAGGTCGACCGGGTCGACGCCCTCGGCATAGATATCATTGCCGTCGAGCGTCATGGTGCCCTCGACGCGCGTACCCTCGATCAGGTCATTCATGCGGTTGATGCAGCGCAAAAACGTCGACTTGCCGCAGCCCGAAGGGCCAATGAAGGAGGTGATGGCGTTTTTGGCGATGTTGAGGTCGAGCCCCGTCAGCGCATGAAAGTCACCGTACCAAAAGTTGAAATCCTTGGCCGTAATGGCCGCTTGCTCCAGCGTGGGAGCGGACTGATAAACGGACATGGGACTCCTTAACTAGCGACGCTTGCGCGACAGGAAGCGCGCAAACAGGTTGAAGGCCAGAATGATCACCATCAGCAAGAGCGCGGTGCCGTAGGCTGCGTTCATGTTGATGCCATCGTTGGCAAGCAGGTACAGGTGAACCGTCATGGGGCGGCCGGAATCGAGCGGCGAAATAGGTAGATTGATGGCTTGGCCCATGGTGTAGAGCACCACCGCGGTCTCGCCAATGGCGCGGCCGATGGCGAGGACGATGCCCGTGGCAATACGGCCAAAGGCAGAAGGAAGCACAATCTTGGAGACAACCTGCCACTTGGTGGCGCCCAGGCCGTACGCGCCCCAACGGATATAGCGCGGGACGGCGCGAATGGCCTCTTCGGTGGTGCGCATGACGATGGGAAGCATCAAGAGCGCGAGCGCCAGAGCGGCCGAGACCATCGAAAGGCCCAGGCCCATGGCCTCGACAAACAAGGCGTAGCCAAACAGGCCCATAACGATGGAGGGCACCGAGGCCAAAGCGTCAGCAGCGTAGCGAATGAGCTCGACGACCTTGCCCTGCTTGGCGTACTCGGCCAGATAGACGGCTGCCAGCACAGCAATCGGCGTGCAGATAAGCATGGCGAGCGCCGTCACATAGACGGTCGAGACGATCGTGGGCCAAATTCCGCCCTCGGCGTTGACGCCCTGGGGCCAACCGAAGATAAAGTCGAGCGAGATATGCGGCAGGCCGTTAATGACCACATAGGCAATGATAGCGACAAGCACCAGCGTGGTGATGTATGCCGCGGCACGGAACACGCCAAGCATGATCTTGTTGGACAGGTCCTTGTTGATGCGGCCCTTCTTGCCATGGGAAAGGGCACGCTTGATGCGCTCGCGCGACGAGGTCGTATCGACCGTCGTGTCAACGGAATCGGACATAGCCTACCCCCTCTTCTTCTTGGAAATCAGACGGACGATGCCCACCAGCGTGGCGGAGATGATAAACAGGACCACGCCCATGCCGAACAGCGCCGAGCGGTGCAGACCCGAGGAATAGCTCATGTCGAGCGCGATCTGGCTCGTGAGCGTCGAGATGGGGCTCGCAATGCTGTCGGGAATAACCGGGGCGTTACCCACGACCATGAGCACGGCCATGGTCTCGCCGATGGCACGGCCCATACCCAGCACGATGGCATCCACGATACCCAGCTTGGCGGCAGGTAGCACGACCTTATAGATGGTCTGCCACTTAGTAGCACCCATGGCATACGATGCCTCGCGAATACCCATGGGAATGGAATTGAGGGCATCGATGGTGAGCGTGGTGATGGTAGGGACGATCATGATGGCAAGCACGAACCACGCCGTCAGCGCACCAAAACCAAGACCACCGGTCAGTTGCGCGATAAACGGACGGATGATGATCATGCCAAAGAAGCCATAGATGATAGAAGGGATGCCGGCCAACAGGTCAACGGCAGGGCTGATGAGCTTGCGCACGCGCTTGCTGGCGATCTCGACCAGATACACGGCCGTGCCCACGCCTAGGGGCACACCCATGGCGAGCGCACCGACGGTCACCAGACCCGAGCCGGCAAGCAGCGACACGATGCCGTAGTGGCCCTCAGAGGGTGCCCACGTAAAGCTAAAGAAGTCCGCCAGACCGATGTCGGTAAAGACGGGCAGCGCCGAGTACGTGGTAAAGACAAAAATCAGGATGACGGTAACAACCGCCAAGAACGCGCAGGCAAAGAAAATCCACTGCAGCGCCTTCTCCTTGATATAGGTGCTGCGCGATACGAGCGCCAGCTCGCGCTTCTTGGGCGCCTGAGCATTCTGCTCAGTCTGGGAGTTTTCCTGTGCTTCCATGCTACTCACTCCCCTTCTCGTCGTTGGTGACGGGAATAAAGCCCGCCTCGCGAATCTGCTTGTCCATCTTTTCGGACGTCACGTAGTCGATGTAATCCTGCGCCTGCTGCGAAGGCGCACCCTTCACAAAGAAGTAAAGGTCGCGCGAGTGCGCAGCTCAAGGTCTTCAAGGGCATCCACCGTACGGCCGTACAATCCGTCCACCTCTTCTTCGGTAACCATCTCTTCCTTGTAGAAATCAAAAGCAAGTTCCAATTCATCACAAAGCGTCTTGACCTCCTTATAACCGTCAATCCACTTCTGCAATCCCTTTACTTTTTTCATCTGCTCTTCCGCAGCCTTGGCATCGTCCCAAAATCCCGGTGCCTGTGTGCGGAGCTGCTCTTCCTCCACTTGGATTTTCTTGTTTTCAATATCCAGATAGCGGTAAAGCGCCTCAGTACGCGTTTTTACATCTTTCAGTTGCTCAATGGTTATCATAAACTAAAAACTTTGGTACAAAGATAGTGAAAGGCGAGCGCAGAGACAAGCGAAAACGAAGTTTTCTGGCTTGGCCATGCCGAGCCGCATCCTATCTTCGTGTAACAAAGATAGCGAAAGGCGAGCGCAGAGACAAGCGAAAACGCAGTTTTCTGGCTTGGCTATGCCGAACCGCATCCTATCTTCGCATAAGCAAAGATAGATATAAAAAAACAAAAACCTTATTTATCCCACTCAAAAATAAAAGAGGACAAGCATAGACAAAGGTATGCAGACTTCCCAAGTCTGCCATTTTGTCAGTTTTCATCGCCTGAGAATCGCTTATTTGAGGGCATCCGCGTCCTTGCCCGTCTATAAACGAATCTCAAAGCATGTCTTTTTATCAAACCGTCAGCCGTTCGTCCATCCGGCTTGACAAAAGAAACCGTATTTCCGTCAACCTGCGGCAATGTCGCCATCGGGATGATTCCATTTCGTCCCTCGGCACGACAATCTGTTTCGGATTTTTGTAATCGAAAAACGGGCTAATAAAGAAAAACAACCCAAAACAAGAGGTCTTTATTCCCTTTTAACCCCGCAATCGAACGCCAGGGGATCATTGACCGCCTTAATAGCGGACGGGAGTTGTA
>OGXQ01001775.1_pt1 | contig 15823 bp, 16 predicted proteins | sample 1576291 | NCBI WGS metagenome assembly OGXQ01 (sample SAMEA3541575, study PRJEB24748) | human gut metagenome | biome: human gut; feature: human-associated habitat; material: faeces | place: China | collected 2012 | reverse complement strand
CCCCGTAATGCTATGGGACACGGCAGGGGAGGAGGTTTTAAAATGCCACTCCAACAATGAGCCATAAATCCCTACCAATTATCGAATGGCCCAAACATCGGCTTATTCCTACGAGCCAGAAGAAATAAATAATCAATAAAATAATCGACTCCAACTCCCAATAAAACAGAAAGAAAAACCATTCACCCTTCTTTTTGTATTTTTTTTACTCAAAAGAAATACCTTTAACCCCCTATGTTTGTTTAACTTTAAATGATAAACTATGGTAATTGCGTATTTAAGAGTCAGCACCAGTAAACAACATCTTGTCAATCAACAAGACGAAATCAGGCGTTTCGCCCACACCAAAGAGATAGAAGTCAGCCGATGGGTAACCGAAATTGTCAGCGGAAAAAAGAATCAAAAAGAACGGAAGTTAGGGAGAGTAATCAATCAATTAAAACCGGGAGACACACTCATCGTTACCGAAATATCGAGATTAAGCCGCACTCTCACAGAGATTATGGCCATTATGGGAAAATGTCTTGAAAAAAATATTACAATCTACTCTACCAAAGACGGATACGCATTCGATAATACCATAAACAGCAAAGTCCTTTGCTTTGCATTCGGTCTTGTCGCAGAAATCGAACGGAACCTTATATCTATGAGAACCAAAGAAGCTCTTGCCTTACGAAAAGCAGAAGGAGTCATTCTCGGTCGGAAAAAGGGAAGTATCACCAAATTGAAAATACTCATCGATAACGAACTTGAAATAATAGATCGACTAAAAAAAGGAGAATCTATGGCTTCGATTTGCCGTATATACGGAGTCTCTACCGATACGTTTTCCAAATTCAGAAAGGTTTGTCCAAGCGTAGAAGAAGCATTCCAATACAAGATGACGTATTTTTATACTTCGTCAAAATAAAAATCACCCCGGAGAAGAAGCACCGGGGTGAAAATAAAGAAACCTATTTTTTCAGAAGGTCCAGCAGAAGTTCCGGCTCATTCGTCGTGATAAAGTCGGCTGCTTCATCGATAAAATACTGCAAGTCGTCTGCTTTATTTACGGTCCAGACATTAACCGTCAAGCCCAAATCATGAGCTTCCCGAATCCAACTCTTATTGTTTTTCAATACCTTTTGATGATAATCGAGACCCGTATACCCCAACTCTTTAAGCTCGGCAGGTGTTTTATCTCCATTCAAATAAGCGACCTTCGCATTCGGGTCCAACCGGATAATCTCCGTTCCCACCAAGTTGCTGAATGCGATGTATTCTACCTGCCCTTCCATTTTCATCGATTTGACCATATCCACAACCTTTTTAGCCAACTCGATATTTCTTTCGGGAGTAGATTGGGTTTTAAGTTCCAGCACCAATATCATGGGCTTCAACTTCTTTCCGGCTTTTAAATAATCCTTCAAAGAAGGAACAGTCTCCCCGTTTTTCAATTTTGACTTCGTTATGGTCTTGAAATCCGTTTCTTCGATTTTCAATCCGTCCAATGTTTTGGGGTCATGGTTTACCACCAACCCACCGTCCGAAGTCAACCATATATCCAATTCCGACCCCCAACAACCGACGTCATGAGCTTTTCGCAATGAAGCCAAAGAGTTCTCGGCAGAGCCTTCACATTTCCAATATCCCCGATGAGCCACGGTCTTGGTCGACGACTTTGCCTGAATAGCCGGAGTCATAGCCAATAACATCAATGCAACCATTAAAATTTTAGTTTTCATAATCATTTGTTTTTTATTAAGGTATCTACTTACTTCTTCGGATTCTCCAAATTAGTTCTTATCTTGAAGTCGGCGGTTTTAAAAGAGACGTTCTTATCTCGAACATCGTTACAACGAACGATCAAAGCTCCCTCTTTTTCCCAATACGATTTCACGGTATGTCCGCTCATCGGGCCGTCTTCTTTGCCTCTCACCGTCACATCGTCGGGGTTCACCACAATTTTCAATCCTCTCGATTCATTCAACATATCCATGTCTCCTCGGCTATTCCCGCCCACAATCAAAGGCACGGCTTTAATATAAGTAGGTATAACCTGAGCCTTGCCATCGTCTTGCGGTATGGGCATAATGATTTCATCGGACATGACTCCGTTTTTCACGACACCCTTAACCCCCAGCACATGAGTGACGGGTATTCCCAACTCGGAAGCGACAAACCTTTGGTATAAAAATTCAGGAGAGGCAGTCAATATCCACACCTCGAAACCATATTCTTTCAAGTTGGAAATAAGAGTCTTCATCTCAGGATACATTTTCCCCTTATACGAACGCATATAACAATCGTAACCGAGGGTAGCGATTTCCTCGGGAGTCATGCCAGACAAAAAATGTACCCTATCTTCCACATAAGGTTTCCCCACGTTATTACCGTCTTTTACCATACGGTCGAGAATCGCCATCTTTTGTCTCGATTCTTTATCTTTACGGTTCTTGTAATTTTTATCGGCATAATCATACAACGCCTCGTCGGCCAGATAGTAAGGAGCTTGTCCGAACACCGTACCGTCGCAATCGAACACGGCGACCTTACGGTCGGTAACGGTCAACGTCGTATTCAGAAATTCCTCGATACGAGCATTCGTCTCATCGGGCCAAGTCGCAATAGGACGATATTGTTGGGCACAGATACTCCCTGCCGCAAAAACATTTAACAGAACTAGAATCGCATAAAAAAATCTGTTGGAAATAGATCGCATAATATATTTTTTTTAATTTGCACTTTATGCAAATATACAACAATTATCTACATATAATATTATACGAATCGAAAAAATTCGAAAGTAAAACCTCCTTACTTGAAATAAAATCGAAAGGAAACGAAAATTTCATAGAATCGTAATAAAGCGACTGTTCATTACATTCCGTACTCGTAAAAGAGTACATCGCAGTTACCCGACTTTACTCCGCATTCTATCGCTTAATATCGCTGCCATATTCTCCCCAGCCCATGCAATCAGACTATCAATACAAGGCAACAAAGATTTCGCCCGGTCGGTCAAAGAGTATTCTACCCTCGGGGGAACCTCGGCATAAATCACTCTTTTTACCAATCCGTCTTCTTCGAGGGCTCGCAAGGTAACCGTCAACATCTTTTGGGAAATATCGGGGATATTCTTCTGCAAAACATTAAAACGCATAACAGACGAACCACTCAATGTATAAAGAACCAACAGGGACCATTTATCACCGATACGCGAAAGAATATTCCGAATAGGACAATCGGGGAAAAGTGCATCCTTAATTTCTATTTTAGCCATAATCATTATATTTCAATAACAATACAAAAGTAATTAAGAAACTTAGATAATGCAACAGTAAAATTCAGCTATATTAAAAGAAGTTAAAACACACTTTAATAACTCATTCGTATTCAACGAAGGTTTCAAAAAAGTAACCATCTGACTTCGAGGTATCTTCTTGTGAAGAAAAAATTATAGTTTCATATTTGCAGCTAAAAAGAGAGTAACAATAATTTAGTAACTAATAAAAACTAGAATTATGAAAAAGAACATTTTAATTTTATTATCATTAATCACATTTACAGCAATGGCACAAACAAAAGGAAAATTCGAAGTTCTGGACTTGAAGGATTTCAAATTGCACGTGTATTACACGAACGATGCTCTGAACGATGCAAGCTACATCGTAGAAGGTAAAAACGGACTCATTACCTTGGAACAGCCTTTATTTAAAGATAATGTGGCAGAATTCGACGCTTATGTGGCCTCGTTGAACAAACCTGTACAGACAATCATCACCGATTACCATGTGGGTGGGACGGGAAACCACGATATAGTAATGGCCGAAGGTATGCCAGCCTTTACAAAAGGAGCGACCTACGACGGAATGATGCGGAACTTCGCCGAAATTTTCGGCGATGCAATCGTACCGCTACCGACCGGGAAAGCAGAAGAAATTAAATTTGGCAGCAAACAAACGTGGGATAATATAGAGTTTTACTTCGACAAAGGAGCTTCCACCGACTTTCCCGCAGCCAGTATCATTATCGGGAATAAAGTTTACTACACCCACTGGACTCCGGTAAAAGCTCACATAAGCTACTTGCAAATAAGTTCTCCGGCCGCCATCGATGCAGAAATTGCCGAAGCCGAGAAAGCACTGAAATCGGGATGCGAATACTTTATCGGAGGTCACGACGGAGCTACCGGACGCGAATCGGTTGAATTTAAAATCGACTATCTGAAAAAAATGAAACAAATCCTCCGGGAAAACTCCACCGCCGAGAGGTTCATCTCGGCCATGACTCAGACATTCCCCTCTCTGCCAGGAGAAAACAATCTGACCGACTTGGCGAAAGCCCTCTACAAGCACTAACTTTCCTATCGAACAAAAAAATCCGATAGCTTCAACTGCTATCGGATTTTTCTGCATCCTCTCCGCTTTTATAGCTCTCAACTCATCGCCTGATTACGAAACTCGTTCGGAGTACACCCTTCGAGTTTTTTGAACAAACGACTGAAATGTTGGGGATATTGAAATCCCAAAGAATAAGCGATCTGACTGATTCCGAGCTGTGAGCCCAATATATACTCCTTAGACAATTCAATAATTTTACCTTGTATATATTCCTGCGCTGTCTTCCCGGTCTCTTTTTTCACCAAGTCGCCGAAATAACCCGGAGAAAGAAAAACTTTGTCGGCAAAATACCTGACGGAAGGTAGTCCCCGCACTTGTGATTCCCCGTTGCGGAAATAGTCGTTTAAAAGCTGTTCGAACCTGATAAGGACATCGTTATTAACCTTTTCACGAGTATAGAATTGACGGTCGTAAAACCGCAAGCAATAATCGAGCAACAGTTCTATATTGACCGATAACAACTCCCTTGTGTGTTTGTCCACCGGGTGTTCCAACTCCACTTCTATTTTATGGAAACAATCCATAATAATTTCCCGCTCTTGATCCGAAAGATGGAGTGCTTCGTTCTGTTCATACGAAAAGAAAGAGTACTTCCCTATCTTCTTCCCTAATGCCGTTCCATAAATAAGATCGGGGTGAAAAATCAATCCATACACCTCGGGGCTTATCTCGTCCTCATCGGAATCTACGCCAACCAACTGCCCCGGAGCGAAACTGACGATCGTACCCTCCTGATAATCATAATAGCGTCGGCCATATTTCAACGTACAATTCGTTCCGTTTTTCAAGAACAAGGCATATACGCCATAATTCATCTTCACGTGATTGACAACTCGGGTCGCTTTCCTCAAATCCACGACCGAGACCAGAGGATGCAAGGTTTTCAAGCCATACATCTTATTATAAACATCGACACTGTTCAACTGAATAATTTCGTTCATATCTTTTTAGAAAACTAATTGCAAAAGCTGTACGGCCAAACCGTACATTCTTATACAGTGCAAAATTACAACAACTTACGAAAAGAAAAAGAGACGCATCACAGAATCCGGAATTTGGGTTATTCTTTCCGTAATTCATCTACTATCGTTATAGAATATAGGCGGTAATTTTACATCGTCAAACCAACCATACAAAAATATAATCGTATGTATAGAACATTAAGCAACGGAATACAGATGCCACAAATTGGCTTCGGAGTGTTTCAAGTACCCGAATCCATTTGCGAGCAAGTCGTAACAGATGCCATAAACATAGGCTATCGACTCATCGACACCGCCAGTTCATATCAGAACGAAGAAGCGGTAGGTAAAGCAATTCATACTTGCGGCGTTAATCGGGAAGAGTTGTTTATCACAACGAAAGCTTACATTCAAGAGATGGGGTATGAGCAGGCTCGGCAGGCTTTTGAACGAAGCTTACGCAAATTGCAGATAGATTATCTCGACCTCTATCTGATACATATGCCTTTGGGGGATTACTACGGAGCATGGCGAGCATTGGAAGATTTATATGATAAAGGACTTATCCGTGCTATCGGAGTGTGTAACTTCAATGCCACTCGAATTATAGACTTTTGCAACAATGTACGTATTCGTCCTATGGTAAATCAAATAGAGCTTCATCCTCATTTTCAACGGAATGAGGAATTAGCTATCATGCAAGACATAGGTATTCAACCCGAAGCATGGGCCCCATTCGCAGAAGGATTGAAGGGTATGTTCACCGAACCGTCGATTCAAGAAATAGCAGAGAAACATCAATGCACGATTCCGCAAGTAATCCTACGTTGGAATATACAACGTGGAGCGGTCGTAATTCCCAAATCGATCCACAAAGAAAGAATGGTTGAAAATTTGGCAAGCACCGATCTTTTGCTCGATGAGGAAGACATGAAACAAATAGCTACTCTTGACAAAGGCGTTCCGTCCATGCTTGACCTCTCCAAACCCCAAGAGGTAAGACGCGTATACGACTACCTGAATAACCCTGTTTTGACAACCCTATAACCCAATGAATATGGATTTAAAACGATTCCAACAAATGATTGCCGCAGGCGAGCCGTTGGCGGGTGAAGAAATGATTGCTTTCATGCGTGAACAAAACGACGACACTCGCCGGCTACTATTCGATTTGAACGGTTCTTACCACACACCCGAAGAGATCGTCACCCTATTCAGCCAAATTACCAACAGCAAGATAGACAATTCTTTCCGTCTGTTCCCACCTTTTTACACCGACTTCGGAAAGAATATTCATGTAGGGAAGAATGTCTTTATCAACTCTTGTTGCCAATTTCAAGACCAAGGCGGTATCTTTATCGGTGACGGAGCACTGATAGGGCATAGTGTGGTGATGGCGACTTTGAATCACGGCTTCGCTCCCAATGACCGCCAGAATCTCTATCATGCACCTATTCATATAGGAAAAAGTGCATGGATCGGTGCACATGCCACCATCTTACCCAATGTGACTATTGGTGACAATGCCATTGTCGGAGCAGGCTCAGTCGTTACCAAAGATGTACCGGACAATGCAATCGTTGCCGGAAATCCGGCTCGATTCATCAGAAACATAAACTCTTAAACCGAATGAAGCCTTTTATTATTGCTTTAACCCTTTACCTTTTCGTAAACATTTCCTCGTGCTCGACCAACGATGCCCCGATTGTGGAACCGCCGAACGGAGAGACAGCAGGAGACAGTAATACGCCCACGATGAACGAACAAATACGTATCATTATCGGCAACGCCTCTTTTACGGCCACTTTGGAGGATAACACCACAGCGAGAGCGTTCAAGGCATCGTTGCCCATAACTGTAAACATGACCGAACAAGCCGGTAATGAAAAGTTTTATTACTTGCCGACAGCCCTGCCTACGAGTACTGCTACGCCCGGAACAATCTTTGCCGGCGACCTGATGCTATGGGGCAACAGTTGTCTCGTCTTGTTCTATGAGACCTTTTCCAGTCCGTACAGCTATACGCGAATCGGGAAAATCGACAACCCATCGGGATTATCCGCAGCAGTCGGCGACAGGAACATAACCGTGACATTCGAATAACCTCAACCATATAAACATCAACCTTATGAAACAACGAATCAAATTTATCTTTACATCATGGTTCATCGCCATAAGTCTGTTTACAATAAATGCACAAGATGTACAAACCAATAAAAACGATATGGAAAATTTGAATCTGACAAATGAGTGGGATAAAACATTCCCCCAAAGTGACAAAGTGAAACATAGTAAAGTAACATTTAGGAACCGCTACGGAATTACGCTCGCAGCCGATTTATACATACCAAAAAATGTCGAAGGCAAATTACCGGCTATCGCCGTCTGCGGCCCGTTCGGGGCTGTAAAAGAACAAGCGTCGGGACTCTATGCGCAAACTATGGCCGAACGAGGCTTTCTGACAATCGCCTTCGACCCCTCTTTCACCGGCGAAAGCGGCGGCGCACCTCGCTACGTGGCATCACCCGACATAAATACGGAAGATTTCAGTGCAGCCGTCGATTTCCTCTCCTTGCGTGACGATGTAGACTCGGAGCGAATTGGAATTATCGGCATCTGCGGTTGGGGCGGACTGGCTATAAACGCCGCAGCCATAGACACACGCATTAAAGCGACTGTAGCTTCTACCATGTACGACATGAGCAGATGCACGGCCAACGGTTATTTCGATGAAAACGACAACGCCGATGCCCGTTATGAAATACGTCGACAACTCAACGCCCAACGTACCATCGATGCAAAAAACGGTTCGTATGCCACGGCCGGCGGTGTAGTCGATCCACTACCACAGGATGCACCGCAATTCGTAAAGGATTATCATACCTACTACAAAACTTCACGGGGTTACCATTCTCGTTCGTTGAACTCTAACAACGGCTGGAACAAAACTTCGGCTCTCTCGTTTCTCAATGCTCCTATCCTCGCTTATAGCGATGAAATTCGTAGTGCCGTGTTGCTGATTCACGGAGAGAAAGCTCATTCGCGTTATTTCAGCGAAGATGCTTTCAAAAAGTTGAAAGGCGACAACAAAGAGTTGATGATTGTCTCAGGAGCCAACCACACGGATTTATACGACCGAACAGACATTATTCCTTTTGATAAACTGGAATCTTTTTTCAAGGAGTATTTGAAATAAAATAGAGCCTGACGAATAAAGCCCGATAACATAGGTTTATCGGGCTTTATTTATTCCAACGAAGCATCTCCGGCAGGGCAATCGTACCATCACCCCGCAACCGGGAAAGCCAAATGCTACTCACCAAAATTTATTCTGCTGAGGATTGTATTCAAAACCGACGCTTCCCAACTTAGCGACTAAATCAGCTTTACTGATGTGCATATCATCGCACAATTCATCTAACGACGCATAATTATCCCGTAACTTCGTATTAATAAACGAGAACAAAATCATCGGATCTTCTGGCAAAACAGTCATATACTTTTCTCCTTTTATTTCGGGCAGCAAAGATAGTGTAAATTAAACAATTCTTTCAAAAAAAAATTACAGATACCCAATTCTAAGTACCTGTAATCTTTCTCGGTGATCCGCTTGGGGCTCGAACCCAAGACCCCAACATTAAAAGTGTTGTGCTCTACCAGCTGAGCTAGCGAATCTAACCTTGTTGCTTTTTGTAAAAGCGTTGCAAAGATACGGCTTTTATTGGAATATGCAAGCGGTATCTGTAAATTATTATACTTAATTTTATCGGTATAAAGTCATATTTTTATTTTATGCTTTGATTATTAGCGCATAATACTTTCAAAAAGAGGTATAAGTAAAGAGGTGATAACTCCCATCAGCCCGATGGCCAAGCCACTGATAGCTCCTTCGACGGCTCCCAATTCGATGGCTCGCGCCGTTCCTAGCCCATGTGCCGCCGAACCTAAGGCAAGCCCTCTGGCTACTCGGCTGTTGACGTGGCAGCGGTCGAGAATGGCAGGACCGACGATACCACCCAAAAGCCCGCAGCCAAATACGATAACTGCGGTGAGCGACGGTATGCCATTCGAGTGTTCCGACAAGGAGATAGCGATGGGTATGGTTACCGATTTGGGTTGCAGTGACGAGGTGATGGTCTCGTCTACTCCCATGATTCTACAAATAGCTATGACACTTACTATACCTACGATACCGCCCGCAAAGACGGCAGTAAGTACGGGTATCTCTTTCCCTCTGATTTGCTCGATTTGTTCGTAAAGGGCATATCCCAGTGCAACGACCGAGGGTCCTAAAAGAAAGCTGATGAAATTGCTACCTGCGCAAAACGTGTCATAGTCGATGCCCAGTAATGAAAGGAGAGCTATGATAAGCACCATAGCGACTAGAAGAGGGTGAAACAGAGCTATGTGTTTTTTTCGGTACAATTTGCAGCCGGCTAAATAGCTTCCCAATACCAATAGGAGTATAAAGGGAGTAGAAGAAAATATTTCACTCATATTTTTTCACCTCCTTTCTTATGGGATAATTTGCGGTCGAGCTGTTCTTCGGTTACTCCGACAACAACGATCACCAGCAATGTTGTCACAACCGATACGGTGAGTAATACTACCCAATTGCTCATGAGTATTTTATATTCGTGCATTAGCCCTATGCTGGCGGGAACGAAAAACAGAGCCATATTGCGGGTGAGTGCCGAGGCTGCTTTATCTACATCGTGGCCGAAACGGCTGAGGCGCGGGCGCAGTTTTCCTCAAACGTCCCGATGCCGCTGTGGTCCGCCGTGTCCGTCACGGAGCGGATGGCCGCAAAGGGAACGCGGTTTACATAACACACATGCGCCATGGCGGCTGTCTCCATGTCGACCGTCAGCGGGGCAAAGCGCGCATTGATCTCTGCGCGGCCCTCGTCCGTGATGAAGGCCTCGCCCGTCACCGTCCTGCCGAAGTGGACGCGGCCGGGGGCCCTTTCCGCGGCACGCCTGCAGGCTGCGAGCAGATCGGGATCGGAGGCAAACCACACGGACGGCAGATGGGGGTGCGACTCCGTCAGGATCGCCTCTGCCACGTCATGATAGGCGCATTCCGTCGTTACGGCCGTTTCGAACAGGCCGAGCGCGGGGGACATGCCGCCCGCCGTCCCGGCGTTGAGGACGAAATCCGGTGAGACGGTGTCGAGCACGGTCTGCACGGCCAGCGCCGCGTTGACCTTGCACATGCCGGTCGCGGCGAGCACCATCTGCAGGCCGCCGATCCGGCCGATGTGCAGCGTGAGCATGGCGCGTGAAAGGCGCTGCTCCTCCGCCAGATGGGGCAGGAAGGGCGCAAGCTCCTCCTCCGCCGCGCAGAGGATCGCGCCGCAGCGCGGGTCGTGTTGCATGTTCTGCATCTCCCTTTTGTCGTTTTCTCCATTCTATCGCATTTTTCGATGAAAAACAAGTCATAAAATCGGGAGCCGTCCGAGATGGAACGGCTCCCGATTTGGTTATCTGCTGTAGGGGAGCGGACAGCCGGGCCCGGCACTGCCGGTATGAACAGGTTTCCGCTGAATGGTATGCGCCAATTGCGTCTGCCAATGGCGCTCATCGAGCGCCCTGTACAGGGGCATTCAAACGAAGAGGGCACTGGTGCACCACAGCAGGGGAGCACGGCGGTGAGAACGGTATGCTTCTGCTTCCATTATGACGGATCGCGCAAAAATGTCAACAAAATTTTCAAAAATTCCTCTGCAGAGGGGTGGAAAAAATTCGTCAGAAAACCCGCCGCCAACTTCATTGGACGAAACAAATCGCCGGAATTTTACGTCACATTCCGTATCGTAACGAGACGCATCGGCGTGAATAAAATCACGCAGCCAGAAATGAGATAATCAGGAATGTAGTCTATCATACGTCAGATTGAAGTTAGTTAACTTGAAATTATGCTAAAAGAACTGCCTGTTGACAAATGGGAATGTCTCGTGTATGATCAAATCAGGATTCGGCATCGCCGAACAGAGACATGATACAGGAGGAGAAACCATTGAAAGCGGGAAAGAAACTGTTAGCGCTGCTGCTGACGGTCTGCATGCTGCTGTGCATGCTGCCGACGGTGGCGTTCGCTTCCGGCAGCGATTATCTGAAGATCGCCATGCTGGACAGCGGCCGAAAGTATTTTTCGGCAGATTGGGTCAAGGCCTTCCTCTATGAGGCAAAGGCGGACGGCTATACGCACGTCATGCTCGCGGTGGGCAATGACGGTATGCGCTTCCTGCTGGACGACATGTCGCTCACCGTGGGCGGCAAAACGTATTCCAGCGACGCGGTCGCCTCTGCCATCCGCGCGGGCAACAACGCCTATACGACGGCATCTTCGGGCGAGTGGACGGAAAGTGAGATGGACGAGTTCTTTGCCACGGCCAAGAAAGCCGGCATCGAGATCATTCCGCTGCTGAACAGCCCGGGCCACATGGACGCGGTGCTGTATGCCGCGTCCTCCCTGACGGGGACGAACTGCAGCTACAACGGCTCGAGCCGCACCATCGACGTGACGAACGACACGGCCGTCCGGTTCTCGCAGGCCTTCCTGCAGAAGTATGTCGATTACTTTGCGGGCAAGGGCTGCCGCTATTTCAACTTCGGCGCGGATGAATACGCCAACGACCGCTACACGAGCGGCTCCATGGGCTTCGGCAGCCTGCAGAACAGCGGCAAGTATGGCTACTTCATCAAATATGTCAACGAGCTTGCCGCCATGGTCAAGCAGGCGGGCATGACGCCCATCGCCTTTAATGACGGCATCGAGTTTGCCAACAAGATGAGCGCCTCGGTCGGTTCGACGACCTACACGTTCGACCGCGACATCGTCGTGTGCTACTGGTCCGGCGGCTGGAGCGGCTACACGCCCCGCACGGCGGCCAACCTTGCCTCGGATGGCTTCCGTATTATCAACACGACAGGCGACTTCTACTATGTCCTCGGCAAGAACGACAGCTTCGACAATGGTTATACCTATGCCGCCAACTGGAGTAATTATAAGGTGTGCGGCACGAGCCTGAGTGCCTCCTCCGTGATCGGCGGCATGTTCTGCATGTGGAGCGACTATCCCGGCGCAGAGACGCAGACGCAGGAAGCCAAGAAGATCCGCCTGCCGCTGCGCGCCATGGGCCTCGCCATGGACGGCGCCTACACAAGCGGCATGGACACGTCCGTCGTGCCCGGCGGCTTCAACGCCGACGGCTCCATCAACACCGATCCTCCCGCGCAGAGCCACGACTACCGTCAGACTGCCTCGACGGCTGCGACCTGCACGGAGGCGGGCAGCGTGACCTATACCTGCGCCGACTGCGGCGACAGCTACACCGAGACCGTTCCCGCCCTCGGCCACGATTACGCGGCGGCAGACGATGCGGGCGACACGATCTACACCTGCACGCGCTGCGGCGAGCAGCATTCCGAGCTTCTGCCGCGCGAATATGTCTCCGTCAAGACCGGCAAGACGACCGAGGCCTACACGCTCGAGGGCGAGCAGACCTTCACCCACACGGGCGATGCCGCCATCGCGCGCGGCGAGCTGACCGTGGTGCAGGGCACGGGCACGAAGGTGTCCTACTCCGCCAGCGCCTCGGCCTCCGTCCCTGGCTATACGGACGGCGGCTACAACTGCGTCGCCTCCAAAATTATCGACGGCGACACCTCCACCTACTACTGGTCCACCAGCAGCCAGACGTCCGGCATGTATGCCCGTGTCGACCTCGGCGCGGAGGTCCGCTTTGACGCCGTGCAGATCAGTGCTCCGGCGCACGGCGACTACTGCACGAACGCCAATGTCCAGCTTTCGGCCGACGGCCGTACCTGGACGACGATCGGCACGTTCACGAGCAGCCGCAGCACGGCTGTGACGAAGACCTACACTGTCCCGTCCTCCGTCGAGAGCTTCCGCTACATCCAGGTCGCCCTCACGACGGCGCGCAACTACTGGTGGCAGCTGTCCGAGATCGCCTGGGGCAGCTATGACGGCGCGACGTTTACCCGCGCCGCCGCTTCCGGCACAGTCCAGACCGGCACGGCTCCCATGACGGAGGTCCGCTTCACCGGCGTGGCTGCCGGTACGACGTACTACGTCATCGGCGGCACCCGCTATGTCATCGAGGTCGAGGCCGACCATGTCCACAGCTATCAGGAGGTCAGCCGGACCGCTCCGACCTGCACCGAGGACGGCGTGACGACCTACCGCTGCGAGACCTGCGGCGATACCTATATCGAAACGACTCCGGCCACCGGCCACAGCTACACGGCCGCCGTAACGGCCCCGACGTGCACGGAGAAGGGCTATACGACCTACACCTGCACCGTCTGCGGCGACCATTACACGGCGGACGAAGTGGCTGCGCTCGGCCATGATTATGCGGAGACCACCGTTCCTGCGACCTGTACGGAAAACGGCTCCGTGACGCACACCTGCACGCGCTGCGGCAACAGCTACACCGAGACCCTCCCGGCCACGGGCCATACCTACACCGTCTCCGGCAGCGAAGCGACCTGCACCGAGGGCGGCAAGACCGTCCATACCTGCACCGTCTGCGGCGACACCTATACCGAAACGACGCCTGCGCTCGGCCACGACTACAAGGCTGTCGTGACGTCCCCAACCTGCACGGAGAAGGGCTACACGACCTATACCTGCAAGCGCTGCGGCGACCATTACACGGCGGACGAGGTTGCTGCGCTCGGACATGACTACGAAGCCGTCGTAACGGCTCCGACCTGCACGGAAAAGGGCTACACGACCTACACCTGCACGCACTGCGGCGACCGGTACACGGCAGACGAGGTGGCCGCGCTCGGACATGACTACGAAGCCGTCGTGACGGCTCCGACCTGTACCGAAGACGGCTACACGACCTATACCTGCAGGAACTGCGGCGACCGCCGCACGGGCCATGTCGTCGGTGCGCTGGGCCACTCCTATGAGTGCACCGAGAACGGCAATGACCGCATCTACACCTGCACGCGCTGCGGCGATACCTACACCGAGGCCATCCTGCCGACGGTCGAGGTCAAACTCCAGCCGGGCGAGACCTACACCTTCCACACCGAGGACGCCGCTGTGACGGAGTCCGCCGATCCCGCCGTCGCTGCGACGACGATCGAGGCGCTCTCCGGCGGCTATCAGCAGGTGACGGAGCTTGCCGAGGGGACGTTCCTCCTCGTGAGCGGTGACCGGATGCTGACGGCGACGGCCTCAACGTACTACAGCTCCTGGGATGGTGCGGGCACTGTGAGCGGCCTGACCTGCGCGGCCTATAGCACGGCGGGCGACCTGTCGAACGCCCTGTGGACCGTCACGGCGGTCTCCGGCGGCTACACCGTGCAGAGCGCGGACGGCCGTTACCTGAACCTCACGGAGAGCACCCGCTCTGCAAGCGTGACGCTGACCACTGCGCCGCAGGTCCTCACGATCACGGATCTCGGCAGCGCCTTCTCCATCCGCTTCAGCGATACCTATCTCGACCGCTACAGCACAACGTTTGCGGGCGCCTATCCCGGCAATGCGAACGCGAACGAGCGGTGGCAGCTCTATCGCGCGGTCCCTGCGGGCTATGACGTGACGATCACCGGCGTGGCCGAGGGCGCGACCCGCACCGTCATCGGCGGCGTGCGCTATGCCGTCACGGTCCACGCCCATGCCTACACGGCCACCGTCACCACGGCGGCAACGTGCACGACGCCCGGCGTCCGCACTTATGCCTGCGCCTGCGGCGAAAGCTACACCGAGGAGATCCCGGCAACGGGCCACAGCTATGTCCGCACGGAGGAAAACGGCAATTACGTCTACACCTGCTCCGCCTGCGGCGACAGCTACTCCGAGCCGGTGAAGACCGCGACCTATGACTCCGTGAGCAGGCTCACGTCCGGCGGCCGCTACGTTCTCACGGTCTACGCCAGCGGCGGCTACTATGCCATGACGCACGACGGCACGACGATCGGTGCGCAGGCCGTCACCATCGAAAACGGCCGGATCACCTCCGACGTGACCGAGAGCATGCTCTGGGATTACTCCAACGGCTGTTTCAGCTTCCAGAGCGGCACGACGACGTATTACCTCTATAAGTCCGGCAATTCCTCTCTGCGCATCAGCACGTCCGGCACGAGCGTCTCGTACTGGTATAACCGTCTCGGCTTCGGCAATGCCTACCTGCGCTACTCTAACGGCTCGTTCTATCTGACCCGCTGGAACTATTCCTACTGCTACCTGTTCCAGGAAATGAACGGAATCTGACGGGAAAAATGCCAAACTGCGACTGTCATTCAGAAAACGATGTTCCCATCGTTCCTGATGTAGGAATGTTTGCTTCATTTGACCCTGTTGCCCTTGATGTTGCTTGTGCAGATGCTGTAAATAAACAGCCTATTATGCCTAACAGTGTACTTGCTGACAGAGACCACTGCCACCATGACCACTTTACAGACACACATCCTGTAACAGACTGGAAACACTGTG
>OGXQ01001770.1_pt1 | contig 15839 bp, 7 predicted proteins | sample 1576291 | NCBI WGS metagenome assembly OGXQ01 (sample SAMEA3541575, study PRJEB24748) | human gut metagenome | biome: human gut; feature: human-associated habitat; material: faeces | place: China | collected 2012 | reverse complement strand
CGGATGCGGCATGCCCCTTGCGGGTACACAAAGTATTCCTGCGTTTTCCATACCTTGACTTGCCAAAAAATCTCTCGCCATCCACTCTTGCTGATCTAAGCAGAGCTTCCTGAAAGCAATCTGTGTAACGGGTGATATTTTTCTCGGAGCGTGAAACGGAAATGGATATGACTGTCAAGCGTGGCGATATTTTCTATGCCGATCTCAGTCCGGTCGTCGGCAGTGAGCAGGGGGGCACGCGGCCCGTGCTCATCGTGCAGAACGACATGGGCAACCGGCATTCTCCCACGGTGATCGCGGCGGCGATCACGAGCCAGATGAACAAGGCAAAGCTGCCGACGCACATTGAGCTGACCGGCCGGAACGTCGGCCTGACGAAGGACTCCGTCGTGCTGCTCGAGCAGATCCGCACCATTGACAAGCGCCGCCTGCGCGAGCACATGGGCAGGCTCGATGCGGCCATGATGAATCAGGTCGACAACGCCATTGCGGTCAGCTTTGGCCTGCCGAAGGGCGAAACGGAATGATGCGCCACCCTCCCGCATAGGCTGTGCGGGAGGGATTTTTGATGATGGAATTGAGCGTTTGGGAGCAGGGCGAGCAGATCGGTACCGTAACGGCGCAACAGGAGGGCCTGTTCTATATTTTTATCTGCAAAATTTCCAAGCATGCGGAACAACTGCGCCGCATTTACGTCATATCTAAATGGAGAGTGGAGTATCTCGGCATTCCGTATCCGCGCCGTGAGGGTGCGGAGCTGCAGGCCTGTATCCCGGTGTCGCATTTTCCGGACGGGCTGACGGCCGCTGCGGCGGCTGCCATGCCGCGCGGCGCGTGGCTCCCGTGGTGCGGCGAGGCGGACGGCGTTCCCATCCGCAACGGCCTGCTCAAGCAGCTGGAGGACGGCTATGCGCTTGCCCTGCTGCCCGAAGAGGCGCAGCAGCTCCCGCAATGGCTGCCGCAGGCGGCGGAGCAGGAGCTTATGGGCCGGGCGCGGCTGGTGTTCCGGCTCGATGCGGCGGGATGCATGCCCTCCATAGAAATGACAGAAAACGGAGGAAGTACCGATGAAGCGCAGAATTTTAGCGATCCTTCTGCTAGCAGCGTGCCTTCTGACGCTGCTCCCGGCGACGGCGATGGCCGTCCCGGAGACGGAGACCCGCTCGAAGGGCGGCAAGCTGATCGCCCTGACATTTGACGACGGCCCCGGGCCCTATACGCGCCGCCTGCTTGAGGGGCTGGCGAAGCGCGGTGTCAAGGCGACGTTCTTCATGCTTGGCCAGCAGGCCGAAAACTACGATGTGACGGCGGGCCTCGTCCGCGATGCCGGCCATCAGATCGCCTCGCATACATACGATCACCCGCAGCTGAGCAAAAAGACGGACTCGCAGGTGAGGTGGCAGATCAGCCATACGGCCGATATTCTCAACCGCATCACGGGCTATGGCACGCATTATCTTGTGCGCCCGCCCTACGGCGATTATAATTCCCGCGTGCTGTCGCTGCTGGACAATCCGGCCATTCTCTGGTCCGTCGATCCGCTGGACTGGAAGTACCGCAATGCCGACACCGTCTGCACGAACATCGTCAACGGAGCACATGACGGCGCGATCGTGCTGGCGCACGACATCCACTCCACCACGGTGGACGGCGTCCTGATGGCCATTGACAAGCTGCAGGCCAAGGGCTATGAATTTGTTACGGTGAACGAGCTGTTCCGCCGCCGCGGCGTCTCGCTGGAGAAGGGCCACACCTACAGCTCCTGCAAGCCGACCGGAACGGATCTCGGCCCCGTAAATGCACCGACCGTCACGGAGGCGGGCGGAAAGGTCACCATCACGGCCGACAAGGGCGCAGTGATCTACTATACGCTCGACGGCTCCTCGCCGCTGGCCTCCGGCCGGGTTTATTCCGGTCCCATTGAGGCAAAGGCAGGCCAGACCCTTCGCGCTGTGGCCGCCTTTAATCTGAATGGCAGTGCCAGCGCTGAGACCTCGGTCCAGGTGCGCGGCATTACGCTGAAGGAGCCGACCGTCAGGGCTCTGAACGGCAAGGTTATGATCTCCAATCCGAATCCGAATTCCGAGCTGCGTTATACGCTTGACGGCTCTGCTCCGACGGAGCGCTCGGCGGTTTACCCTTCCTCCGGTTTGGAATTTTTTGCCGGAATTCTGCGCTATCGCGTGTTTGCAAAGGAGGGATGTGGCCAGACGTACACGCTCTATCTGAGCAAGTCCGGCCATCTCTTTCGCGACGTGCCCACAAATTCCTGGTATTTCGAAAGCATTGACCGGGCAGTCTCTCTGGATCTTCTTAAAGGCGTGGGAGACTTTGCGTATGAACCGGATGGAGGCCTGAACCGCGCCATGTTCGTTACGATGCTGGCGCGTGCCGTCGGCGAGAGCCTCCCGGACAGCGCAGCGGGCTTTTCCGACGTGAAGGGCGGCCAATGGTACACGGCAGCGATGAGCTGGGCCCTGCGGAAAAATCTGATCCGCGGCTATGAGGACGGCTCCTATCGCCCCGAGGCGCTCATCACGCGCGAGGAGATGTGCGTCATTCTCGACCGCCTTATGCAGCAGCGCGGCGAGACGCTCCACACCGGAAAGCTGAGCTTTGCCGACACGGCGTCCATTTCCGTCTGGGCGCGAGACAGCGTCGCGCGCATGACGGCCCTCGGCCTTATCCGCGGCGCGGAGAACAACCGCTTCTTCCCGCAGCGCACGACCACGCGCGCCGAGGCTGCGACGGTCATGCTCCGCATCTACGACCATCTGCACTGAAACACAAAGTGCCCCTGCCATGCTTTCGGCGTGGCAGGGGCATTATTGTGCTTTAGACCATCTCTTCGGGATGGAACAGAGCGTCGAACTGCTCGCCGGTCAGGCAGCCAAGGCGCAGGCATGCCTCGCGGAGCGTCAGGTCCTCCCGGTGGGCGAGCTTTGCAGTCTCGGCAGCCGCTTCATAGCCGATCGTGGGGCTGAGCGCCGTGACGAGCATGAGGGAGCGGCGGAGATTTTCCGCCATTTTCTCGCGGTTGGCGCGGATGCCGTCGGCGCAGCGCAGGCGGAACGAGCGCATGCCCTCGGCCAGCAGCCGCGCGGACTGCAGGAATTCGTGCGCCAGAACGGGCAGGAAGACGTTCAGCTCGAAATTGCCCTGCGAGGCCGCAAAGCCGATCCCGGCTCCGTTCGCCATGACCTGCACGGCAATCATCGTCAGCGCCTCGCACTGCGTCGGGTTGACCTTGCCAGGCATGATGGACGAACCGGGCTCGTTCTCCGGCAGGAACAGTTCACCGAGGCCGTTGCGTGGGCCGGAGCCGAGCCAGCGGATATCGTTTGCCAGCTTCATCAGGTCGCCTGCCAGCGCCTGCAGCGCGCCGTGGGCGAAGACCAGCTCGTCGCGGGAGGTGAGGGCGTGGAACTTGTTCGGGGCGCTGCGGAAGTCCTTGCCCGTCAGGCGGCTGATCTCCGCAGCGACCTCTTCGGCAAAGCCTGCGGGGGCGTTCAGCCCTGTGCCGACGGCCGTGCCGCCAAGCGCAAGCTCCCGCAGCGGCGGAAGCGCCAGCCGGATCAGCTCCGCATCGCGCTCGAGGCTGCTGCGCCAGCCGGAGATCTCCTGCGGGAACGAAATGGGCGTGGCGTCCTGCAAATGGGTGCGCCCGGCCTTGATGACGCCTGCGTTCCCGGCTTCGAGACGCTTGAGAGAGTCGATCAGCTCCGCCAGCGCGGGCAGGACGCCGTCCTCGAGCGCGCAGACAGCCGCAATATGCAGGGCCGTGGGGAACGTGTCGTTCGAGGACTGCGAGCGGTTGACGTCATCATTCGGGTGCAGCAGCCGCCTGCCCGCCAGCTCGTTGCCGCGGTTCGCGATGACCTCGTTTGCGTTCATGTTCGTCTGCGTGCCGGAGCCGGTCTGCCAGACGACGAGCGGGAAGTGGCCTGCCAGCTTTCCGGAGATAATTTCATCGGCTGCGGCGCAGATGGCGCCGCATTTTTCGGCCGTCATGGCCGTGGGGCACAGGCGGGCGTTCGTTATGGCGGCCGCCTTTTTCAGGATGCCGAATGCGTGGATGATCTCCGGCGGCATGGGCTCGCGGCCCTGCCCGATCGGGAAGTTTTCAAAGCTGCGCTGCGTCTGCGCGCCCCAATAGCGGTCCGCAGGCACGCGGACGTCGCCCATGGAGTCGTGCTCCATGCGATATTCCATATCCTTCACCTCAGAAGCGGGCCGTGTGCCCGCATTTTTTCTGCCGATACCATATCATCCCCGCCGCGCCGTGTCAAGTGCGCAGGAGAATATCGGATAAAATGCGCCCCGCAGCTTTTCGGGCTGCGGGGCGCGGGAAGGGGGGTGAAACGGTTAGCTTATGCGTTTGCCTTGACGTAGCGCATGAGGATGGCAGCCGCCTGCTCGCGGGCCGCAAGGCCCTGCGGGACGAGGTAGGTGCCGTCCGCTTCCTTCGAGCCGGTAACGAGGCCCGTGGAAACGGCCCATGCCATGGCGTCTCTGGCGTAGGTGCTGATGGCTTCCGCATCGGGATAGCCGCTCAGCACGTCTGCCTCGGGCGCTTCAGCCTTGGCATAGCGGAAGAAGATCGCAGCCAGCTGCTCACGGGTGACCGGCTCGGACGGGGCGAACTTGTTGCCGCCGACGCCGTTGACGATGCCGTTTGCGGCGGCCCAGGCGATCGCATCGGAGTACCACTGGCCGTCATCCACATCCGCAAAGCCGGACGGAGCATTGACAGCCGGGCTGCCCGCCATGCGGTAGAGCACAGTGACGAGCATGGCGCGCGTCAGGGTGTCCTTCGGTGCAAACGTCGTAGAGGTCGTGCCGACCATGAGGCCGTTCTCGATCACGAAGCAGATGCCTTCCTTCGCCCAATCCGTCGGGATGTCGGTGTAGGCAGCGCACTTGTGGCCGAGGGCCGGGGTCTCGCTGTCCACATAGCTGTCGCCGCAGCGGCTGCAGGTGTGGGTCGTATAGCCGCCCTCGTCGAGCGTCGGAGCCGTCACGACAGCCTGATAATCATGGCCGAGAGGGGCGGTGATCTCCGTGATGACGCTGTAGTCGCAGTGCTTGCAGGACTCGCGGACAAAGCCGTAGCCGAGGCAGGTGGCCGGGACGGTCTCCGTCTCGCAGTCATGGCCGGCAGCGTCCACATAGTCCGCAACATAGCTGTCGCCGCAGACGGAGCAGGTGTAGGTGGTGTAGCCCATCTTGTCGCAGGTCGGGGCGGTCACAACGGCTTCGTAGCTGTGCGCGACCGTCGGGATGGCCTCGGTGTAGGACTTGCCGCACTCGCTGCAGGTGAAGGTCTTCACGCCTTCCTCGGTACAGGTCGGTTCCTTCGTGACCTCGGAGGTGTAATGATGGTCCAGCGCGTCGGTGTAGTTTCCAACGTAGCTGTCGCCGCAGACAGAGCAGGTATAGGTCGTGTAGCCCATCTTGTCGCAGGTCGGTGCAGTCACGACGGCTTCATAGCTGTGGCCGGTGGCCGGGACGATGGAATCGACGTAGCTGTCGCCGCAGACGGAGCAGGTATGTGTGGTGTAACCGTTGTTCGTGCAGGTCGGAGCCGTCACAACGGCTTCGTAGGTGTGGTCCGCCTTTGCCAGAGCAACGTCATAGCTGTCACCGCAGTGCGAGCAGGTGAAGGTTTTCACGCCCTCTGCCGTGCAGGTCGGCACGCGGGTGATCTGCCAGACATAGTCATGGCCGGTGGCCGGAACGATGGTATCGATGTAGCTGTCGCCGCAGACGGAGCAGGTATGCGTGGTGTAACCGGCGGCGGTGCAGGTCGGCGCAGTGACGGTATCCTCATAGCTGTGGCCGGTAGCCGGAACAATGGAATCAACGTAGCTGTGGCCGCAGACGCTGCACAGATGCGTGGTATAACCGGCGGCGGTGCAGGTCGGGGCAGTCACGGTGAGCGTGTACTGATGACCGGCAGCGTCGACATAGTTGTCGCGGTAGCTGTCGCCGCAGACGGAGCAGACGTGGTTCGTGTAGCCGTCCTTCTCGCAGGTCGGGGCAACGACCGATTCCTCGTAGCTGTGGCCGGTGGCCGGGACAAAGTCGGCCTTGACGGTCTCGCCGCAGGCGGTGCAGGTGTAGATCGTGTAGCCCTGCTCGGTGCAGGTCGGGGCGACAACGGTCGTCTTCTCCAGCGTATGCTCGCTCTGGCCCTCAGCCAGCTTCTGCCAGACAAGGATGGGATAGCCGCCGTTGACCTTCTGCATGCAGGTGCCGTCAGCCTTGAAGGAAGCGCCGAGCTTCGTGACGAAGCCGGAGGCTTTCATGGCCTCCGCCGACATCTCTACAAAGACGGACGGATCATGCATCGTGGAATAGACCATCATGCCGAGGCCTTCGAGGCCGCAGGCGCGGTAGTAGACGTCTTTCACTTCAAGGTAGCTGCCCTCGGAGTAGTCCGCGTGCATGACGCCGATGGCAGCGCCGGGGTTACCGGCTGTCTTCAGACCGAGGTCGGTCACGGTGCCGGTGTTGTAGCAGTTGTGAACGTAGCTCTGCTCATAGACTCTCGAGGAGCTGGCGTCGAGCTTGCCGACAAGACCGCCGATGCCGCAGTAGTACTTGTCACTGTGGCCGGTGATCGCGCCGGAGTTGTAGCTGTCGACGATGTAGCTCGGGCCATTCGTGGCATCGGAGCTGCTGCCGACCGAGCCGACGAGGCCGCCGACATAGCAGTCGCCGGTGACGGCGCCGCTGTTGTAGGAGCGAGTGATGGAGGAACCATAGCGGATCTCTGCGAACAGGCCACCGATGGCCTGCTTGCCCGTGCCGTAGGCAATGAGGCTGATGGCTCCGGTATTGCCGCAGTCCGTTGCCTTGGTGGACTTGACCTCGGCACCGAAGCCGCCGACCTTGGTGCGGGCGGTGATGGCGCCGTTGTTCATGCAGGAAGTATAGGTCGTCTTTTCGCTCAGTGCGGCAAAGCCGGAGACGTAGTCGCCGTCGGAGGTCACGCTGCCGTTGTTCACGCAGCGCAGGAAGTCTGCGTTCTTCACCGTACCGGCAAAGCCGCCGACATAGCTCCAGGGATAGGGAGCCGTGCCCTGCTTGGCCGTGACGGTGACGTCCGTTGTGACGTCCGTAAAGGAGACGTATTCCGCAGCGCCGACGAGGCCGCCGGAATAGGCATAGGAGTTGCGATAGTTCTCCGTGATGGAGAGCGTGCCGGTGAGCGTCAGATTCTTGATCTCTGCCTTCTTGTCGGCCGTGCCCTTGACATAGCCGAAGAGGCCGAGGTACGGAGCGCCGATTGACTTGTCATCGGAATCGAAGGTGATGCTCATGCCGGTGATGCTGTGGCCGTCACCGTCGAAGCTGCCGGTGAACGGCTGCTTCAGGGAGCCCATCGGAGTCCAGCTTTCAACGCTCGTCAGGTCGATGTTGGCCGTCAGCTTGCCGCTGATGCCGGTCTCACCGCTGTTGACCTTGCTCGCGAACCAAAGCAGCTGGCTGGCGTTGCCGATGAGGTAGACACCGTCTTCATCCTGGCTGGGCAGGACGTCGAGCTCGAGCTTGGCCGTCTTCGTCTTCAGGCCGTAGTTGGCGCTGTCGAAGCCGTAGGTGTAAGAGAGGATGATGGAGGTCTGACCCTGCTCGATGGGGCCTTCCTGCCAGGTCACATAGTTCGTGATATCCCGCTCGAGACCGTTGGCCAGCTTGGCAACGACCTTCATGCCGGAGGCGTCGAACGTCTCGCCGGCCTTATAGGTCATCTTCTCCGGGCTTTCCGTGACCTCAATGGACAGAATCTTCGAGGTGATGGCCATCATGTAGCAGGAGTCGTTCTTGTAGTAGATCGTGCCGGTGCTGTCTGCGATGGTGGAGCAGATACAGTACTGTGCCAGGGGGCTCTGCGGCGTGAAGATCTCGCTGTAGCCGGAATCCGTGGCCGTCTTCGGCTCGGTCTGGCCCGGGCGATCCATCAGGACGGAAATGCCGCCGGGGGTGTAGTTGTAGGGGAGGTAGATGAACACATAGCCGTCGCCCGCGCCGTCGCCGTCGAAGTCCTTGTCGACATAGGCCGTGGAGACCATGGCCGAGGTCTGCGGATAGCCGACGATGCCGTAGGAGTAGGCATAGCTCATTTCGCCGCTTTCGACGTCGAGATCAATGACCTCGATGCAGTGGCCGCCGTTCTGGGAGAACTGGCCCTTGCTGCCGGAAACGCCGAGGTAGATGCGCCCGTTGTAGACGGACGGCGTGCAGGTGGACATGATGGCACCGGGCTTTTCCTCACTGGTGTAGCCCTCGGCGTCCTTGAGCGCCAGAGACTTGAAGTCCGTGATCTTGCCGGTTTCCCAGTCGATGGCGGCATTGTAGATGTAGCCGCCCTTGGACGTGAAGAACACGCGGTCAGAATCCGGGTCGTGGGAAACGTTGGAGCGGATATCACCCTTGCAGCCGTAGTGGGAGTCGAGCAGCTTGCCTGTCAGGCGGTCGAAGACCAGCAGGGCGGAGGTGTTGATATAGTCACCCTCGCCGGAGCCGTCGTCCGTGCCGACGATGCAGAGGTTATCCGTCACATAAGCGCCTGCCCAGTAGAAGCCGCCGACGCAGGCATAGGACCAGGAGGCGAGCTTGGCTTCATCCGTCTTCATCGGGTCCTCGTCCGTCACGGAGATGGCAACGAAGTTGCCGGGCTTGCTCTCGCCGTTCCAGAAGCCGACATAGATGTAGCCGTCGTGGTATGTCGGGGAGGTATTGGGCTGGCCGCCGAGCGGATCGGTGTAGATCCACAGGGATTCGAGCGTCTTGGCGTTGAAGGCCTGGATCTTGCCGCCGGACAGGCCGACAAAGATCATGCCGTCGGCATAGGTTGCCGGGTTGATGGAGAAGCTGGAGGTACCTGCCATCGTGCCCTCTGCGAGCACCTTGCCGGTGTTGACGTCGAGGCGCTTGATGGTGCTGCCGGTGTAGGTGATGAGGTCACCGTCCACCAGAATGGGGGAGCCGGGAGCGGCCGCCCAGCCTGTGCCGTACTTCGCAGCCCACAGCAGCTCACTGTCCTCACTTGTGTAGGGCGTGGGGGCGTTCGTGATGCCAAGGTGATTGCTGCCGTTGCGGAAGTTAGGCCATTCGGCGGGGAGATCCTTGACAAGGGTCGTGTTCTCTTCGGCTGCGGTCAGCGTGATCTTGAGCACTGGCTCGGCCGCGCTGGCAGTCAGGCTGCCCGACTTGCCGACATAGCCCTTTGCCGTTGCGACATAGGTGTAGGCCGCGCCGTCCATCAGGGCATAATCGCCGTTTTCATCCGGATAGATGCTGGTGTTGAACGAGTCATACATGACCAGCAGGGCGTTCTCCGGGTCAAGCTCTGCACGCACCTTGCAGATGGCGTGCTTCGTTGCCTTGACGGTGTAGGAGGTCGACAGGCCGTCCGCATTGGAGACGACGACGGTCATGACGTTCTCGCCGTCCTGCAGGGTCCATTCGCCGGACTCCGCGCCGTTGTAGGTCACGGTGTAGCCGTCCTGATATGGCGTGGCGCTGAGCGTGATGGAATCTGCCGTCGTGTCGATGGTGTATTCCGCCGTGCGGTGCGAGAACGTCTCGTTCATGCGCGCGCCGGTCACGTTCAGGGCAGACAGGGTCGGAGTGCGGAACGAGGTGAGCGTGTAGGTCTGCGTATTGCCGTCAACGCCGACCGTCAGGGTGACGGTGTTCGGCTTGGCATCGCGGCTGAAGTTCGCCAGGCTCTGGCCGGAGGTCTTGCCGGACGTAATGGCCGTGGACTGGGTTTTGCCGTTATACAGATTCGTCCACTCGGCCTTGATGGTGGAGCCTTCCGGGGCATTTTCGGACAGCGTGGCCCACAGGAAGGCGCTGAAGCCGTCTGCATCGGGGACTGCAACCTGATATTCGGCCGTCTTACCGTCGAATTCCGGCGTGAAGGCATAGTCACCGGAACCGTTATAAGCGGTCAGGCGGAGCGCGGACAGGTAGGCGATCTTCTCACCGCAGCGGCTGCAGATGCCGTCTTCGCCGACATTGTGGCCGAGAGCCGGAATCTCTTCCGCCTTCGTCTCGCCGCAGGCCGTGCAGGTGTAGGTCTTGGAACCGGCCTCGGTGCAGGTCGCGTCGACCGTTGCGGTCACTTTAAACGTGTGCTCGCTCTGGCCTTCGCCCAGCTGCTGCCAGGTGAGGACGGGGTAGCCGCTGTTGACCTTCTGCATGCAGGTGCCGTCAGCCTTGAAGGAAGCGCCGAGCTTCGTGACGAAGTCGGAGGCCTTCATGGCCTCTGCCGTCATCTCTGCGAAGACGGACGGATCGTGCATTGTGGAATAGTTCATCTTGCCGAGACCTTCGAGGCCGCAGGCGAGGTAGTAGACGTTTTCCACTTCGAGGTAGCTGTCCGTGGAATAATCCGCATGCATCAGACCGATCGCCGCACCGGCGTTGATCGTCTTCAGACCAAGGTCGGTCACGGTGCCGACATTGTAGCAGTTGTGAACGTAGCTCTGCTCATAGGTTCTCGAGGAGCTGGCGTCGAGCTTGCCGACCAGACCGCCGATGCCGCAGTAGTTCTTGTCGCTGTGGCCGGTGATCGAGCCGGAGTTGTAGCTGTCGACGATGTAGCTCGGGCCGTTCGCGGCGTCGGAGCCGCTGCCGACCGAGCCGACGAGACCGCCGACATAGCAGTCTCCGGTGACGGCACCGGTGTTATAGCAGCGCGTAAGCGTCGAGCCGTAGCCCATCTCGCCAAACAGACCGCCGATGCCCTGATTGCCGCCGTTGTAGGCTGCAAGGCCGATCGTGCCGGTGTTGTAGGAGTCGACCGTCTTCGTGGACTTTACGGCGCCGCCAAAGCCGCCGATCTTCGTGCGGCCGGTGATCGCACCGTTGTTCACGCAGGAGGTGTAGGTCGTCGTCTCACTCTTGGCCGCGAAGCCGGAGACATAGTCGCCGTCCGTGGTCACGGTGCCGTTGTTGACGCAGCGCAGGAAGTCTGCATTCTTCACCGTACCGGCAAAGCCACCGACATAGCTCCACGGATAGGGGGCAGAGCCCTTCTTCGCGGTGACGGCAACGTTCGTCGTGATATCGGTGAAGGAAACATATTCCGCACCGCCAACGAGGCCGCCGGAGTAAGCGAAGGAGTTGCGGTAGTTTTCGGTGATGTCCAGCTTGCCGGAGAGCATCAGGTTCTTGATCTCCGCCTTCTTGTCGGCCGTGCCCTTGACATAGCCGAAGAGGCCGAGGTACGGAGCGCCGACAGATTTGTCATTGGAATCGAAGGTGATGCTCATGCCGGTGATGCTGTGGCCGTCGCCGTCAAAGCTGCCGGTGAACGGCTGCTTCTGGGAGCCCATCGGGGTCCACGCTTCGGTCAGCTCGATATTGGCAGTCAGCTTGCCGCTGATGGCGGTATCGCCGCCGTTGACCTTCGCTGCGAACCACTGCAGCTGCTTCTCGCTGGCGATGCCGTAGACGCCGCTTTCGTCCTGCGTGGGGATCGCGGGGTCCTTTTCACCGCAGCGGATGCAGGCACCGTCTGCGCCGAAGGTGTGGCCGAGGGCCGGAAGCTCTTCCGTGCGGGTCTCGCCGTGCACGCTGCAGGAGAACGTCTTGACACCGGCCGTCGTGCAGGTGGGCTCCGTCGTGACGACGCCTTCGTCCCACTGGCAGGGCTGAGGTACCTCGCTCGTGAGAACGACCTTCGCCGTTGCGGGGGCGTAGCAGGCGTTCTCCGTGCCGTAGTTCGGGTCATAGCCCAGCAGGTAATAGGTACCGGCCTTCAGCGAGGCCGTGTCAAGCGTGTAGCTGCTGCCTTCGCTCGTAAGCTCCTGCTGCTGTTCCCAGTTTTCATTGTAGAGCTTCACATTGAGACCGGTGATCGGCTCAAAGGACTCCGTGCCGCCGTCGGACACGGACTTGGTGTCATACTTCTGCGTTTCGAATGTGATCTTTTCACCGACCTTGGCGGTGTAGTCGTCCTTGTCAAAGCGGGCGAATGCGCCGTAGGTCCAGAAGCTCCAGTTGGAGAACATGGCCAGATCAATCGTGTCGTTGTCGGACAGCAGAATGTAGTCTGCCGTGGAGCCCCAGCCCGCAGACATCAGGGGATAGACGTGGTTGCGGTAGTACATGAGGTTCTCGTCATGGCCCCAGAAGTTCTGCATGTACATGGACGTGGCGCTGCCGGAGATGAGCAGCGCATTCAGCGTATCCTCATAGGAGCCGCCGAGCATGTCATTCACGCCTTCGCCGCTGCCGGTGAATTCCAGCAGGCCGGATGTGCCCTTGCCGCAGTCCTTCTCGGCCACGCCGAGGTAGTAGCGCTCGAGCATATAGATGTAGAGGTGCAGGAGCGTCGGGCGCTGCACGATCTCGTTGTCCGTATAGCTTCCGGAGCCGTTCTCCGTGTGGTAACGGTTAAAATCGTCCAGACCGTACAGGGACAGAGGGAAGTACGGGACTTTGACCTCCAGATGCGACAGGATGGTGCCGCCGTCGTCCTTGCCGATGATCGGTGCGCCGTCGCTCGAGATGGTCACATAGACGGTGACGGAGGCCTGGTCGGTCTCGTCATAGCCGTACTGGTTCTTGCCGCCGTCCTCCACAGCCTCGACCGTGATGGGAACGACAACCTCAGCACTGCCGCCGCCCGTGCAGGTAGCGGTAATGCCGATGCGGAATTCCCCTGCCTCGGCAGAGGTGAACTGCAGCGTATTGTCCTTGATATAGACCTTATCGCCGTAATCCGCCTTCAGCGCGAAGCTGAGAGCGTGCCCGTTCGGGTCGGTGAACACCGTTCCGAGCGGGAGTTGGTACAGTGCGCCGACCTTGACGGGATCGGGCGCCGGGGTACTTACCGTGATGTCGCAGTCCGCCGCGAAGACCGCGGGAACCATCGACAGAAGCATGGCAAGCACCAGCAGGATGCTCAGGATTCTTTTCATGCTGCTTTCCTTTCTTTTGGGGAAGCCATTGAGGATACGATTAGTGGCTTCCCGATTTTATTTATCCTTAGACCGTGTTCGGTCCAAAAGATCAGCGCAAAGCCCAACGGGCGGGCCGCAAAAAAACAGCCTGACAGGAAACTACATGGGAGCCATGGAGTTTTTGGCAAGCTGCTGCATCGTGGGGCGGGTCGGCGGCACCCGACCCGCCCACAGGAGGAGAACACCCGGTCAAACGCAGCGGGAACGCATCCGCTGCCCCGAATCGGGTACAAAAAAACGGCTGAAAGGATAGATAGACTATCCCCTCAACCGATTCGGGCAAAGTAATGCATCACAGTAGGTCTTCTGGGTCGCGCATCCGGGAGCAAAGCCCCCACGGCCGCTGTCCTGCCTTCTCAGGGTTCCCCAATGACCGGCTTTCGCCGACGGACAGCGGACTCAACGCTCACAGCGACGGTTATCCCAGAGGCGTATCGCGCCTCCCTCGGGGTATTATCCCCGTTCCCTTGTTTACCCGTATGCCTGACGGGGTCGCCCCGCGCCGTTGCGTACATACGGTCTCTGCAAGCAGAATATTCAGTTCCTGCCGCACGGACTTCGTGCGGACTACTTTGATTATAGACCATGCGGGCGCGCCTGTCAAGCACCGAAATCCGTATTTTTTTAGCGAATGCGAAAACACATCTCGGAACGGGCTTGACAAAAAAATCGGCCCTTGTTATACTGAGAGCAATGGAAGCTTCAAGTGCTTCCGCTGCCGTCCGGGCAGCGGGAGAGGATAGGGAACCGGGTGAGAATCCCGGACGGTACCGCCGCTGTATGCGCGGAGGCCGCGTGCAGGGCGAAAGCCGGTCATTGGGGAACCCTGAGAAGGCGCGCGCGGCCGTCGAGGCGTGAGTCAGAAGACCTGCTTGGGGAGGCTCTGCCCGCATGGTGCGGGAAACGGGGCATATTGTTGTGCGCAAATGCGGACGCTGCAACGATTGTTGCAGTGTCCTTTTTTTCTGGGGGTCGTGCCATGAGACGGAAAACAATCTGGGGCCGGGTCTGCACGGCCGTGCTGATCCTTTCGCTTCTGGCCGGTGCGGTGGCTGTCGTGTTTACGGGCGGACGGGTGCGCCCGCCCGATCCGCTGCCGGAGCAGGCGCAGGTCCTGCAGCCGGACCGACAGGAGCGCGGCGGCAGCGGCGGCACATCGGACGACGTGCCCCTCACGCAGTCCCCGGAGCCGACGGAGCCGTCCGAAGAGCCGGACGAGACGGAAACGGCCGAGCCATCCACGGAGCCGGATGAGCCGACGGATGCGACGTCCGCCACGCAGACGACACAGACGCCCGAGCCGAGCGAGGAGCCGACGCGCAGCACCGGCGGCGGAACGGAGCCGACGGAGGAGCCGGGTCCTGCCCCCACGGAGGCCCCCGGCCCCGAGGAGCCGCATATCGTGACGGACCTTGTCAGCCGCGTCTGGCGCTCTGGCGAGCTGGACGGCGACACGCTGCGGTTCTATGCCTATGCCGCGGGCAGTGGCGACCTGAGCCTGCGGGTATATTATAAGGAGTCCGGCTCCACCGCAAACAACGGCACGCGCCTGCTGCCGTCGGATGACCGGAACTTCTCCGTCCGCCTGACTCTGAATCAGTCCTACATCTTCTCCTTATATCTATATCGCGACGGCCGCCGCATCGGCGATGCCGCGGTCTACTATGTTTCCTATCGCGCAAGGCTTGCAGACGACGATCAGCCCGAGATCGGCGATGCGCCGCCCGTCATCACGACGAGCCGCGACGGCCGGACCGATCCCGTCTCCGTGCAGACGATGACGTTCGTCGTCTGGGCGAGGACGGGCACGGACGGTTCACCGATCTACACGAGCCATCTGCAGGTCTCGATGGACGGCGAACTGCTGACGAACCCGACCGGCAGCGCCGCGTCCGGCTATGAATATGTGCTGCGCTTCTCCGCGCCGCTCGTCGGCGATGAGCGGGAATACACGCTGCGCATCCTTGCGTGGGACGATGCCGGAAATTCCGCCATGCGCACCGTGAAGATCGTCTATCAGACGGTCTCGGAGGGCGACGACATCGGTGAGGCGACCATCCGCATCGACGCCACGACCGTCGGCCTCGGAATCGTCGACGAGGAGACCGTCCGCATCAGGCAGGGCGACACGGCCGCGCAGACCGTAAGGCTCAAAGAGACGCTGAACGCGCCCGCCTGAAAGCTGAAGAACAAGTAGCCGACGCAGTATCGTATGATGACGCTGTAGCCGCATTGAAAGCCCACCAATTCGTACTGGAAGCCGACCAGGTGATGTTCCGTAACGGACAGACAGCTTTCGTTAACTCTAACACCAACTTCGTACTGGTAAATCAAGGACGTGGTACCGTACAGGTAGCATTCAACACGGTATATCCCGGCCCTAACGGTATCGGTGGTGTAACTGTAGACGGTTCTACCTCGGATATGCAGATTACAACTGACAAGAGAGGTAACGTAAACTGCCAGTTCAGTATTCAAGGTATCGGTATCTCTGCACAGATTTTCATTTCGCTGACTAACGGTGGAAACAATGCTACCGTAACCATCAGTCCGAACTTCAATTCCAACACCATGACGCTGAGCGGTAACCTCGTTCCATTAGACCAATCCAGCATCTTTAAAGGTCGTTCTTGGTAAAGCCCTTTACAATATATATTTCCACTCCGCTGCAAGTTACCAGAAATGTGTACATTTGCAGCGGAGTTTTTTATATTTTTGCATCCAAATATGAGAGAATTTATCATCGCAGACAATCAGGACATCACCAAAGCAGGTATGATGTTTCTGCTCAGTAGTCAGAAGGACACAGCCTTGTTACTGGAAGCAGATAACAAAACCGAATTAGTTCAGCAACTG
>OGXQ01001769.1_pt1 | contig 15845 bp, 16 predicted proteins | sample 1576291 | NCBI WGS metagenome assembly OGXQ01 (sample SAMEA3541575, study PRJEB24748) | human gut metagenome | biome: human gut; feature: human-associated habitat; material: faeces | place: China | collected 2012 | reverse complement strand
TATGAACATTTGTAAACATTAAATATATCAAAAAATTATGGAATTTAGCCGACCAGCTTGACGCTTCCGGCCTTGTCGAAGTCTTCGAACTCCTTAGCTTCGGGGTCGTTGGTGTTGGAACTTTTGAGCTGGCCCTTGAGCTGGAGTTCGGCGAGGAGGCGCGCAAGGCGCGGCGTGATGCGGAGCTGGCTCATTTCCGGATGGGAGGCGTCCTCAACATCCGTACTATAGAAACGCAGGGTGACGCCGTTTTCCTGAAGCATGGCCATAGCGCCTTCTTCAGTGTAGGGGACGGCGTTGGGGAAAATTTTGAAGAGGGTTTCCGTATCGCAGGCACAGGCGATGTCCACGTCGAATACGCCGGTTTTTTCGAAGATCAGGCCCTGCAGCGGCGCATTGATGGCATAGGCGTCGTAGCCGTTGCGCATGATGGCCTTGCAGAGCGTGGTCCCGGTCTTGATTTTATCCATGAGGGTGGCTTGATCCATGAACTGTTCTCCTGTCTGTCGGATAGCGGCATAATGCCCATACAAGGGCGGTTTCCGTTGAAAAGCCGTCCTTCCCGTGGGCATCAGTATACTCTTTAAGTAGGGTTTTTGTCAGCCCCAAAGTCACAGTCGGACGCGGAAAAGTCAAGCTCTCTTCCGGAGATACCCTTCCCAGAAGGAGGGCCAGAGGCGCAGCAGCTCGCGCAGGGCCTTGGCCCTGTGGCTGCGGCTCATTTTTTCTTCCGGGGACATTTCGGCGGCGGTGAGGCCCAGCTCGGGATCGAGGAAAACGGGATCGTAGCCGAAGCCGTTTTCGCCCATCGGCGCGAACGCGATCGTGCCCTCGACCTCGCCGTCGTCCTGCAAGACGTCGCCGTTAGGGAACGCGCAGGTGATCGTCGTGTGGAAGTGGGCGCGGCGGTCGGCCTGACCGTGCATCATCTGCAAAAGCAGGCGGTAGCGGCCGGTGTCATCCAGCCCCTCGCCGCCAAAGCGCGCGCTGTACACGCCGGGGCCGCCGTTCAGCGCGTCGACGCACAGACCCGAATCGTCCGCGATGGCGGGCAGCTTCGTCGCCTCCATGACGGCCTTGGCCTTGAGAAGCGAATTCTCGGCAAAGGTCTCGCCCGTTTCCTCCACCTCGATCTTTACGCCGAGGTCGGCCTCCGACACCACCTCCACGCCGAGATCGCTCAGAATGGCGCTCATTTCCTTCAATTTCTTGGGGTTCTGCGTTGCCAAAACAAATTTCATCGTCAAACCTCCCACGGGTCTTTTTCCCGTCTCTTTCTGCTTTTTTCTTCCCGCTTTTCTTCCTCGCGCTGCGCCTTGCGCTCTTCGCGCTGCGCGCTCATCTTTTCCTGCCATGCCGTGAACTTTTTGTCGAGCTTATCGAGCGGCCACTCGATCTCCGGCACGGGCACGATGACCACCTTGCAGCTCTCACAGTAACGGGCGGGCGTGTAATAATCTCCTAACAGCCCCGCTCTGCCAAGCCAGACCTGTTCCTTCTCGTCGCCAAATCCGTCTTTGAGCATGCCGCCCTCACCTCTTGGACACCAGTAAATATCACGCAAGACAGGGATGGCTCCGTCTCGCATTTCCTTTCCGCAATAGGGGCAAACAGAAGTGATTTCCATATTCGTCTCCTTATTGTCTCGCAGGTTTATGATTTTCCCATCAGATGAGCGCCTTGACGTATTCCTCCGCGTTGAACGGCTGGAGATCGTCGATGCCCTCGCCGAGGCCGACGTACTTCACCGGCACGCCGAGCTCCTGCGCAATGGCAACGCAGATGCCGCCCTTGGCCGTGCCGTCGAGCTTCGTTAAGATGATGCCGGTGAGCCCCGCCGTCTCGCGGAAGACCTTCGCCTGCTGAAGACCGTTCTGCCCCGTCGTCGCGTCGAGCACCAAAAGCGTCTCCTTCGCGGCGTCCGGCGTCTCGCGGTCGATGATCTTGCGGAGCTTGGAAAGCTCGTTCATGAGGTTCACCTTGTTGTGAAGTCTGCCCGCCGTGTCGCAGAGAACAACGTCAACACCTCTCGCCTTCGCCGCGGCGAGCGAGTCGAACAGCACCGCGCCGGGGTCCGCGCCCTCGACCGAGCGGACGATCTCGCACTCGGCGCGGTTTGCCCAGATCTCGAGCTGGTCTGCCGCCGCCGCGCGGAACGTGTCCGCCGCGCATAAAAGCACGCGCTTGCCCTCGCCCTTCAGACGGTGGGCGATCTTGCCGATGGATGTGGTCTTGCCCACACCGTTCACGCCGATGACCAGCACGACGCTCGGCTTGGTCGACAGGTCAAGCGCGGTGTCGCCCACGTTCAGCTTTTCAATCAAAATATCGCGCAGCGCCTGCTTCACATCGTCGCCGCGCTGGATGCTCTTCTGGTACACGACGTCGCGCAGCTTTTTCACCGCGTCGTGCGCGACCGTCGCGCCGAGGTCGGCCATAATGAGGCTGTCCTCAAGCTCGTCATAGAATTCGTCGTCAATGGTCTCCCACACGATGGTGTCGAACCACGCCTTTTTGATCTTTGCAAAAATACCCATTTGTTTCTCCTCGCGCTTTATTCCTTAATGTTGAGTTCCTTCGCCATGTCGTTCATATTGATCGTCAGCACTTTGCTCACGCCGCGCTCCTGCATCGTGACGCCGTAAAGAACGTCCGCTGCCTCCATCGTGCCGCGGCGGTGCGTGATGACGATAAACTGCGTTTTGCTCGTGATGCGGCGCATGTAATTGGCCACGCGCACCACGTTCGGCTCGTCGAGCGCCGCCTCGATCTCATCCATGACGCAGAACGGCGTCGGATGAACCTTCAGGATGGCGAAGTACAGCGCGATGGCGACGAACGCCTTTTCGCCGCCCGAGAGCAGCGTGATCGTCTTGAGCGCCTTGCCCGGCGGCTGAACCTTGATCTCGATGCCGCAGGAGAGCACGTCGTTCTCGTCCTCGAGCTCGAGCGTGGCCTTGCCGCCGCCGAACAGCTCCAAAAACGTCTCCTGGAAGCTCTCGCGGATCAGCGCGAACTGTTCTTTAAAGATGACGGTCATCTCGCTTGTGATGCTGTCGATCACGCCGACAAGCTCACCCTTCGCCTTTTCCACATCGTCGCGCTGGGTCGTGAGGTAAGTGTAGCGCGTATTCACGCGCTCGAATTCCTCGATCGCGCCGACGTTGACCGCGCCAAGACCGCTGATGGCGCGCTTGAGCTCGCCGATGCGGCGGCTCGCCTTGGCGACACTCTCGAGCTCGATGCGCTGCTCCTGCGCGGCGGAGTGCGACAGCTCGTAGTTTTCCCACAGCTTGTCGAGGATCTGCTGCTCCTCCATCGCGCTCGTCGCGCGCTTCTGTTCAAGCTTGCTGACGCTGCGCTCGACATTGAGCACGTTTTCGTTGAGCTCGCGGCCGCGGCGGTCGCTCTGGCTGCGCTCGGCTTCAAGTGCGAGTTTCGCTTTGGAAAGCGCTTCGAGCTCGGCGCGCTTTTCCGTCATTTTGCCGCTCAGCGCGGCGATCTCAGTCTCATGTGTGCCGATCTCGCGCTGCGACTGCTCGCTCGCGGCCCTGTACTGCTCGATGAGCGCGCGTCTGCTCTGCTCGTCGCCCTGCATCTGGGCGCGCAGGCCCTCCAAGCTCGCGAGCGACTTTTCCGTCGTTTCGCGCTCGGCGGCATAGCCTGCGAGTACGCTCTTTTTCTCGGCGATCTCGTCGCCGAGGCGCGAGGTCGAACGCAGCAGCTCGCTCTGGCCGGAAAGGCTCTTTTCCGCCTGTGCACGCAGCTCGCCCGCTTCCTTCTCCTGCGAAAGCGCGAGCGCTTCCTTTTCCTCTGCCACGCGCTTCACTTCGCCGCGGCGGCGCGCGATGGTCTCGCGCTCGGTATCCAAACTCTCAAGCCGCTCGCGCAGCGACGAGAGCAATAAGTCATAATGATTTTTATCGCCCTGCAATTTGAGCACGGCGTCCTCCGCCGCGCGCTGCTGGCCCTGTGCGACCTCCAGCTCGTAGCGCGCTTTGGCAAGCTCGCGCTTGGCGTCCTCGGCGGCCTTGGCAGCAAGGTCGAGCTTTTCGGCAAGGCTGCCGCGCCGCGCCGTCAGCTCGCGCAGCTCGCCTGCGCGGCTCAGAATGCCTGCGCTGCGAGAGATCGAGCCGCCCGTCATCGAGCCGCCGCGGTTCAAAACCTGGCCGTCGAGCGTCACGATGCGGAACGCGTTCGAAAACCGGCGCGAGATCGTGATGCCGCAGTCAAGGTCCTCGACCACGACCGTGCGGCCGAGCAGATTCTTGAAAATGCCGTCGTATTCGCGGTCGTATTCCACCAGCTCGCTCGCAAGGCCGACGTAGCCGTACTCGTTCTGCACGCGCGCATCGCGCAACGCCTCGCCGCGGATCGACGAGAGCGGCAGGAACGTCGCGCGTCCGCCGTCGCGCTGTTTTAAGCGTTGGATGGCGCTCTTCGCGTCCTCCTCGCGCTCGACGACGATGTTCTGCAAGCCCGCGCCGAGCGCGATCTCGATCGCGACGGCGTATTTTTTGCCGACCTTCATCAGGTTGGCGACCGGCCCGCGCACACCGCGCAGCGCCTTGCGCTCCGACGCCTGCATGACCGTGCGCACCGCCTTGTTGAAGCCCTCGTACTCCTTTTCCATCTCGCCGAGCAGGCGGATGCGGGAGTCTAAGTTGTTCATCTCCATCGTGAGGGAAACGTGCTGCTCGCCCGTCTCCTTCTCGCGCTCGACGCGCCCCTGCATCTTCATCGTGTGACCGGCGATGATGTTGCGGATGGCGTCGGCTTCCTCCTGCGCACTTTCGAGCGCGCGGCGGTTCTCCGCAGCGCTTTTGCGCGTTTCGGAAAGCTGGGCTTCCCCGCTTTCCTGCTCGGCGGCAATGGCGCTCTCGCGCTCGTCCATTTCAGAAAGCGTCGAGCGCAGGGCGGCGACCTCGGCGCGGCTGTCCGCCGCGGCGGACAGGGCGAGCGCCTCGCGCCCGCGCAGGGTCTCGGCCTCGCTCGCGGCCTCGCCCGCGTTTCTCGACAGCTCCTCCGCCTGCTTGAGCAGCGAAGAAAGCGCCGTTTCGACTTCGTTTTTGCTTCTCTCCAGCTCTTCGATACGCGTGCGCTGCTGCGCAATCTGCGCATCCATCGATCCCACGCGGTCAGACTGGCTTCTGAGTTCCTCCTCCACGCGCGCGATGTTCTCTTCGTTGTGCGCGATGCCCGTTTGCAGCACCGCCACGCAGGATTCCTGCTCCTTCACCTGCGCATCGAGCGCGGAAAGCGCCGTGCGCTCCTCCTCCTGCGCGATGTCGTTCTCGTGGATGCGCGCGGAGAACTGCTCGGACGCAGCGTACAGCGCCTCTAAGTCCGCGTTCGCCTTTTTGAGCTCCTCGCGCGCGAGCGACAGGTCGGTGTCGAGCTTGATGGCGTTCGTCTTGAGCGTTTCCAGATTTTCAAGCCACACGGAAATTTCCAAAAGGCGCAGTTCGTCGCGGTAGATAAGATACTGCTTCGCCGTCTCTGCCTGCGCACGCAGGGGTTCGACCTGCAATTCCAGCTCGGCGATCTTGTCGTTGATGCGCACTAAGTTTTCTTCCGTGCGCTCCAATTTACGTTCCGTCTCCTCCTTGCGGTAGCGGAAGCGCGAAATGCCCGCCGCCTCTTCAAAGATCTCGCGGCGGTCGCCGCTCTTCTGCGAGAGTATTTCGTCGATGCGGCCCTGACCAATGATGGAATAGCCCTCGCGGCCCATGCCGGTGTCCATGAAGAGCTCATTTACGTCACGAAGTCGGACGGACTGCTTGTTGATATAGTATTCCGATTCGCCGCTGCGGTAGTACCGGCGCGTGACGGCGACCTCGGTCTCCTCCATGCTGGGGAAGATGTGCTCGGTGTTGTCGAGCACGAGGGTCACCTGCGCAAAGCCCATCTGGTTGCGCGTTTCCGTGCCGCCGAAAATGACATCCTCCATCTTCACGCCGCGCAGCGACTTGCTCGACTGCTCGCCCATGACCCAGCGGATGGCGTCCGAAATATTCGATTTGCCGCTTCCGTTCGGCCCGACGATGGCGGTGATGTCCTCACCGAAGTTGAGCACCGTCTTGTCCGGGAAGCTCTTGAACCCTTGGATCTCCAATGCCTTTAAGTACACGAGCGATATCCTCCTTGGAAAAAGGCGTCATCCCCCACGATAAGGGTATAATGACACATTTTGACTAATACTATATACCATTTTTCCGCCGTCTTTTCAAGTGGATTCGATGAACAAAGCGCAAAAAGACGCCCGAAGGCGTCTAAAACTGTCGAAAAACCCCTAACGGGTTTTTCCGACAAACTTTTTCAGTCTGCTGCGCGCGCGAATTGTTCTCCTACGGCGAACAATTCGCACATTTGCAGCCTGAGTTGTATTTTCCGTCAGGTACACGCCCCGACAGAAAATGATTTAACTCTATTTGCCGACTTCCGTCGGCAAACTCTGCGAGGCTTTTTACTTCTTCTTTTCGTCAATGAGCACATACAGCGCGTCGAACGCGTCGGAGAGGCTGCCGATGCGCTGGATGAGGCCGCAGGCCACTGCTTCTTCCCCGTAGAGCACGCTGCCGACGTCAGAGGCGAGGTCCTGCGTGTCCATCATCAGGCGCAAAAACTCGTCGCGCCCGATGCGTGAGTTTTTCGTCACAAAGCGCACAATGCGCTCCTGCAGGCGCTCAAAATACTGGTACGTCTGGGGCGCGGCGATGATCGTGCCGCTCGTGCGCACGGGATGGATGGTCATCGACGCCGACGGCGCGATCATCGTCACCATCGGCGCGACAGCAAGCGGCACGCCGATGGAGTGTCCCCCGCCGAGCACGAGCGAGACCGTCGGCTTTTTCATCCCCGAGATCAGCTCGGCGATGGCAAGCCCCGCCTCCACATCGCCGCCGACGGTGTTGAGCAGGAACAAAACGCCGTCCATGTCCTCGCTCTCCTCCAGATACGCCAGCAGCGGCAGCACATGCTCGTATTTCGTCGCCTTCTGCGTGTTCGGCAGCTGCATGTGCCCCTCGATCTGTCCGGCGATCGTCAGGCAGTGGATGGCCGCGCGGCTATTTTTGATGACGACCGAGCCGAAGTCGATGACCGGCTGAATGGGCGGCAGCAGCGGCTCCTGCCCGTTTTTCTCCTCGTCCTGCGAGGGTTTCGTTTCGCTTCTCATGGAAAAGTCCTCCCGAAAGTCATTTCCGGTAGGATTTGCAGAAGGCGCGAAAAGCATACCCTTTGTGCCGTCGGAAATACGAGCCTCAAACCGGGAAGCACTTTAATATCCCCAAGTCATCAGTTTCCATTCCCCGCCATCGCTGCGAGCCAACCACCAGGACCATGTGTATTCCGTGTCCGGCTCCCAAGCTCCGCCGCCCTCTTTCGGAGAGCGAAAGCTGCTGTCGAACATGATGCATTGTGTAAAAGCCAGATCGTTGTCATTTGCCTTTTCCAAATCATTCATCCACGAAAGGTTCTTTTCATCCGTGCAGACGTCATCTGACGAATATGAAATGCTATGTAATTCGCAGCCTTCCCACGAACCGATCATCTCTTCGATCACCTTTATCGCATCATCCATATCCTGTTCTGTGTAGACAGCCGAATCGCCATAATCGACCGTTATGTTTGACGTTTCCTTGCTGCCGCATCCAGCCAGCAGGGCAAAAAGCACTACGCAAATAACCGATAAGCTGTATTTTTTCATCTTATGGCCTCCATATCTCTCATTTTTCTATATTTTTATACTGTTTATTTTACCAGAAAGCATTGTCCGAATCAAGCGAAAAAGCGCCCGAGGGCGTTTTTCTCGGGCGCTTGCAGCTTTTTATTTGTACGTCAGTAAATCTTCCACGCTCTTGCGCTTCGGCGCGGCGGGCTCCTCATCGGGATAGCCAAGACCGATAACACAGCCGACCTTCTGATTCTCCGGCAAGTTCAAAAGTCTCGTGATCTTCTCTTCGTCGAAGTAGCCCGTGATGACCGTGCCGACGCCGCGCTCCCACGCGGCAAGACAAAATGTCTGCGCGGCGATGCCCGCGTCGAACATCTCAAAGCCCGCCTCCTTCGGCGTCGAGAACGAGCCGTCGCGCTCGTAGCCCGAGCGGCCGGTCACATAGGTAAGCACCATAACGGCGGGGCAGTTTTTGAGCGTCTTCTCGTTCAGCTTGAAATCAAGCACCATCTCCTCCGCCATTTTGTCGATCGTCGTGCGGTCCTCGACGAGCACATAGCGCGTGATCTGCGTATTCTTCCACGAGGGGGCGTAGGCCGCGTCCGCGACGATCTGCTCGATGACCTCGTGCGGAACGGGTTTTGGCTGGTACTTACGGATGCTTCTTCTGCTTCTGATGGCCTGTATCGTTTCCATATTCGTTTCTCCTTTGCTGACGGTTTGAACGCAATGCCGATTCACGGTGTTTCTTTGGCGTTTATCATAACAGAAGCGTGCGCAAAAATCCAGTGGAAAAACAGCCGGTTCTGCCGATTCATCTTATTGCAGGCCCGTCAGCGGATTTTCCTGGCAAAATCCGTCGGTCAAACTATAGGACATGCCAAGCGTTCCAAACGGGAAATAGTGAACCGTATAATAGGCCCGTCCCGCTGAAAACTGCTCGATGGAAATGTAAATCGGCAGCAAGGGCACTTTCTTTGAGTAAACTCCCACCGACTGCGCGCGGATCTCAGCGACATACTCCTCCGGCACCTCGCACCTGCGTGAAACAAAAGGATGGGAAGAAATGCAGGCCAATATCATACCGAACAGGGCTACGATCAGCAGTGCGATCATCGCTTTTTTGTGTTTCTTCATGTTCTGTCACACCCCTGTGCGTTCCTCTGCTTTCTGCCTCTTCTCCATACGCTGATCGCATGGATGATGAGGGACGCGACCGATATCGCGACGATCTGGGAGTGGGATGTAAACGGCTTACAGTACCATCCCATCGGGTCTAACTGCGACAGCTTTGCCGTCAAATAGGAGGACATAAAGCTCAGTATATTCCCGATAAAAATGATCGGAACGTTGTTTGTTTTCAGCGCGCACCGGTACAAAATCACAAAGCTGACGATCATCACACCGTAATACACCATCGTCCCCGAAGTAATATCACCCTTCACAGAGAAAAATGCAAACGGTACGCAATACGCGGTGAGCAGCAGCGCTCTGATGAGCCACGATTTTTTCATAAAACCCTCCCATTTTTCTCTCAAAATCTCTCTTTCGTCATCATATCAGACCTTTTGCGCAAAGTCTACCATAAAAACCGCCCGAAGGGAGAGTCTTCGGGCGGTTCCCATATTCACTTTTCCGTGCCGTAGAAAAACAGCGCCACCGTTCCCGGGCCGACGTGGGCGCCGGTGACGGGCTCGTAGACCACGGTCAGACATTCGCCGGTAAAGCCCTTTTCGCGCAGCAGCGCGATGAGCGCCTGCGCGCCCTCTTCATTGTCCGCGTGGGCGATGCCGAGCATCTCGCTCTTGTCGAGCGCGCGGCCGTCGTAATAATTCGCAAGCTCCTGATAGGCGCGCTTCATGCCGCGCACCTTGCCGCAGGAGACGATGTGTCCCGTCTCGTCACCGCACAAAATCGGCTTGATGCTCAGCACCGTGCCGATCAGTGCCGTCGCGCTCGAAATGCGGCCGCCGCGCTTTAAGTACGCAAGGTCGTCGACCGTGAAAAACTGGCACATGTGCGGTCTTCTCGAAAGGAGATGCGCTTTGATCTCATCGAGGCTCTTTCCCTCTTCGATCATGCGCGTGGCTTCGAGCACCTGTAACCCCTCGCCAAGGGAGGCAGCGTAGGTGTCGATCGTGACGATCTTCCGTGCGGGGTATTTTTCCGTCAGCTCGCCCGCGGCGATGACCGCGGCCTGCGCCGTGCCGCTGATGCCGCCGGACATGCCGACGTAGAGCACATCGTCGCCCTGAGAGAGCGCACGCTCAAAGTATTTCGCCATCAGGGCGGGATTGACCATTGAGGTCTTGACGACCGCGCCGCGGCGCATCGCGCCGTAGAACGCCGCGCCGTCGAAATCCACATCATCGGGATAGTCCGTCTCCTTTCCATCCACCGTGTAGGAAAACGGCACGACGGTGATGTGGTGTTGTTTCGTCAGCGCGACCGGCAGGTTCGCGGACGTATCGGTGAATAACTGGAGCATGACTCTCTTCCCTTCCTGATCCTTTGGCATTATGACAGCTTATCACGCCACGCTCGCTTATGCAAGCAAAACCGCAGGAAACTTTACAATTTGTTCAACATTGTATGACTTTTTGGCAGAAAACGCCCTCCCACGGCACGTGGGAGAGCGCTTCTCGGAATCTCAGAATATTTTCTTATGCCTGCTCGAAGATGGCCTTCATGCACTTGTAGGTCATGTAGCAGTCGAGCTTGGCGACCGTTTCATACGGCGCGTGCATCGAGAGCACGGGAACACCCGCGTCGAACGTGTCGATGTTGCGCTGGGCCATGAACTTGGCGACCGTACCGCCGCCGCCTGCGTCGGTCTTGCCCATCTCGGCCATCTGCCAGAAGACGCCGTTGTCGTTCATCAGCCTGCGCACCTTGCCGACGACCTCGGCGCTTGCGTCGCTCGCGCCGCCCTTGCCGCCGGAGCCGGTATACTTGCACAGCGCCACGCCGTAATTGACGAAGGCGGAGTTGCGCTTGTCGTACACGTCGGCAAAGTTCGGGTCATAGGCCGCCGTCACATCTGCGCTCAGGCAGAAGGAGTTGGCAAAGCAGTCAGAAAGCGCGACGCCCTGCGTGCGGCACATGTCGCCCATGAACCACTCAAACGCCTGAGACAGCATACCGGACACGCCCTCGGAGCCGATCTCCTCCTTGTCCGCGAAGATGCAGACCGCGGTCTTCTTCGGGGACACAGCGTCAAAAATACCTGCAAGCTCTGCATACGCGCAGACGCGGTCGTCGTGACCGTAGGACGCGATGAAGCTGCGGTCAAAGCCGATGTCGCGCGCCTTGCCGGCGGGGACGACTTCGAGCTCGGCGGAGATGAAGTCCTCCTCCGTAATGCCGTACTGCGCGTTCAAATACTGGAGAACGCCGAGCTTGAAACGGTCGGAGCAGTCCTTATCTTCAAACGGCTTTCCGCCGAGCAGCACGTTCAAGCTCTCGCTCGGGATGGCCTCGTTGAGCGGCTTTTTGCCCTGCTCGCGGCCAAGGTGCGGTAAAAGGTCGTTGATGATGAACTGGGGATCGTCCTCCTTGCCGCCGATGTGAACGTCGACCTTCGAGCCGTCGCGCAGCACGACGACGCCGTGCAGCTCGAGGGGGATCGTCACCCACTGGTACTTGCGGATGCCGCCGTAGTGGTGGGTCTTGAAGTAGGCCATCTCGGCCTCCTCGTAGAGCGGGCGGGGCTTTAAGTCGAGGCGCGGGGAGTCGGTATGCGCCGCGCCGATGTTCGCGCCGTGGCTCAAGTCCTCGCTGCCGATGACAGCGAGCATGATGCCCTTGCCGCGGTTATTGAAGTAGACCTTGTCGCCGGCGCTCAGCTTCATACCCGCTTCGTAGGCCTTGAAGCCCTTCTTTTCCGCCAGCTCGATGCAGTACTCCACGCAAAGGCGCTCGGTCTTGCCGTTGTTGAGGAACTTCTTGTAGTCCTCGCAATAGGCCTCCATCGCTTTTTCATCCTCTGCGCTCAGGCGGTCATAGCCATTCTTGGGGGCGTAGAGCAGTTTTTCAGCGAGCTTGTTCTTTTCACTCATCTCTCAGTTTCCTCCTTCAAATTGTTGATGATCGTGTTGATATAGACCTCTGCCGCGTGTTCCGCCTTTTCAGCGGTCGGCAGATCGTTCACAAATTCATAATCGCACTGCGCGCGGAAATAGTCCGCGTCCTTCTGTGCCGCGATGCGCGACCTTGCATACTCCTCGGTGATGCTGTCGCGCGCCATGATGCGCTTGACCCGCACCTCTTCAGGCGCCGTTACGGCGACGGTCGCGTCGCAGATCGCGCCAAGGCCGCTCTCGATGAGCTTGATAGCATCGAGGCCGATGATCTCCGCGTTCGTCGCCGCCATTTTCTGCGCCAGCGCGCGCGGGATGCGCTCGTGCACGATGGCGTCGAGCTCGGCGAGCTTTTTTCTGTCCTTGAAGACGATCAGGCCGATGGCGTGGACGTCCACGCTGCCGTCCTGCCGAAAAATGACATCGCCGAACGCCTCGCGCAGCGCGCGCAGCAGCGGCTCGTCATCTTTTAACATCTCGTGATAGACCGCGTCGCAGTCGAGCACGCATGCGCCCTTTCTTTCAAGCGCGCGCAGAAGGCTCGTCTTCCCCGCGCCCGTGCCGCCGGTGATGCCGATGACGATCTTGCCGTCGTCCGCGTCCTCCACATGGAAGCCCGCGGCCTTTTTGAGGCGGTTGCCGATGGCAAGGCCAAGGCCTTTACTGTCCGGACACTGTGCCCAGATCTCGCCCACATTCGTCTCGTCGAACGTCCGCAGCGCGTCGAAGACGTGCTGCGCCTGCGCGCGCTTATCGTCGCTCGCACCGAGGGGGTGGACGATGTGCCCGTCGAAGAGCCGCGTGAACTCGTCAAAGCAGATAATGCCGGACTTCTCGCCCGCGTGTGTGAGCAGATAGCGCGCGCTCGCCTTCGCCCCGCCGGTCACGACCGTGACGGGGGCCTTAGGCGCATAGTGGCGGTACTTCATGCCCGGGGCGCGCGGCTTTTCGCCGTCATTCATCTTCTGCGTCACGGCCTTGTCGACCGTCACCTCGCCCAGCGCATCGCGCAGGCTCTCGAGCGGCAGTCCGCCCGGGCGCAACAGCTGCGGCGGCGTGACCGTAAGATCGATGATCGTCGACTCCACGCCCACCTGACAGGGGCCGCCGTCGACGATACCGTCGATCTTGCCCCACATGTCCTCGCGCACGTGCTCTGCCGTCGTGCAGCTTGGGCGGCCCGAGGTGTTCGCGCTCGGCGCGGCGACCGGCACGCCGGATGCTTCGATGATGGTGCGCGTGACCGCATGGTCGGGACATCTCATGCCGACGGTCTCGAGCCCGCCGGTCGTGCGCAGCGGCACGCAGGGCTTTTTCTTTAAGATCATCGTCAGTGGGCCGGGCCAGAAGCGCTCGGCCAGCTTGTAGGCCGCGTCCGGTACATCCTCGCAGTAGCGCGTAAGCCAACTTGCGTCCGGAATGTGCAGGATGAGCGGGTTGTCCTGCGGGCGGCCCTTGGCCTCGAAAATGTGCAGCACGGCGGTCTCGTCCAGGCCGTCCGCGCCAAGGCCGTAGACCGTCTCCGTCGGGATGGCCAGAAGCCCGCCGCGGCGCAGAATGTCCGCCGCCTGCGCGATGCTCTCTTTATCCTCCACCGTGCGGAGGGTAAACCATTTTGTCTCCAATGTTCTCTCTTCTTTCTTAAGCCTCGGTGCTCTCGCGCAGCTTTTCGGCCTGCTCCTGCATCGTGAGCGCGTCGATGATGGGGTCTAAATCGCCGTTCATCACGGCGTCGATGTTGAAATTCTTGTTCTCGCCCGTCAGGCGGTGGTCAGTCACGCGGTTTTGCGGGAAGTTATAGGTGCGGATGCGCTCGTTGCGCATGCCGCTGCCGACCTGCGCGCGGCGCTCGCTCGTGATCGCACCCTCCACGCGCTCGCGCTCAGCCTCGTAGAGCTTGCTCGCGAGCATCGCCATACACTTGGCGCGGTTCTGGAGCTGGGAGCGCTCCTCCTGGCACGAAACGACGATGCCCGTCGGCTTGTGGATGAGGCGCACGGCAGAGCTCGTCTTGTTGACGTGCTGGCCGCCTGCGCCGGAAGCGCGGTAGACCTGCATCTCAATGTCTTCGGGCCGGAGGTCGACGTCGACCTCCTCCATCTCCGGCAGCACGGCGACTGTCGCGGTCGAGGTGTGCACGCGCCCGCCGGACTCCGTCTCCGGCACGCGCTGGACGCGGTGGACGCCGGATTCAAACTTAAATCTCGAATACGCCCCATCGCCGCTGACGATAAAGTCAGCTTCCTTAACACCGCCCAACTCCGTATCGTTGTAGTTGAGCAGCTCCACGCGGTACCCCCGCTTTTCCGCGTACATCGCATACATGCGGTAGAGGTCGGCGGCAAAAAGCGCGCTCTCCTCCCCGCCCACGCCGCCGCGGATCTCGACGATGACGTTTTTGTCGTCGTTCGGGTCGCGCGGCAGGAGCAGCACGCGCAGCTCGTCAAAAAGGCGCTCTTTTTCCGCCTTGGCAGTGTTCAATTCCTCCTGCGCCATGTCCTTGAGCTCGGGATCGGATACAAGCTCCAGCGCCTGCACGATGTCGTCCTCGCACTTCTGGTACGCGCGGTAGGTCTCCACCACGGCGGAAAGCTCCTTCTGCTCGCGCGTGAGCGCGCGCAGCTTCTTTGGGTCAGCGTAAATTTCCGGCACTTCGAGCAGCTCGCCGATCTCGTCATAGCGGCGCGCGAGCTGTTTGAGCTTTTCCCACATCAGGCCTTGTCCTCCGCAATGAAGTCAGAGCAGGCCTTGACGAACTGGTCTCGCCAGAAGTGGTAGCCCGCGGAATCGGGGCAGAGCGAGACCTCCGCCACGTGCGGCGTCTGCAAATAGAGGTCCATCTGGCGGAAGACGTCCTTATAGTCCTGCTCGCTCTTGTGCGTGATGAGATACGCCGCGTTCTGGATCTCATAGCCGCGGCGCTTCAAAAAGCCGCGAATAACGCTCGAACAGCGGCCCGCCCACACGGGCGTGCCGAGGATGACGAGCTTGTAGTCCGACAGCGGCTTCTGGCATTTCGGGCGCGAAACCGCACTCGTGCGCTTGTGCATCGCGTCAAAGCAGCAGCGAAGGTAGCCCATCGTGCCGCTGCGATCGACCTTGTCGCGAATTTCGAGACATTCGCAGTCCAGCGCCTCGGCGACCTCCTCCATGGCTTTTTTCGTGTTTCCCGTGCGGGAATAGTAAATGCATAAAATGTTATCGTTCATACTCAGTTTCCTCTCAGCAGGAGCCAACCGGTGGCAAAGGCCTCCCGCACATAGTAGTTGAGCTGTAAGGCATCGTAATAGGCGCTGCGCGGCAGCGTCGCCGCCACGCCGCAGGCCGCATCTGTTCCGGCGATGCGCCCCGCCCTAAAAATATGGTAGTCGTTCGTGACAAAGGCGAACATGTCGCCCGCATCAAGCCCCAGCTCCGCCATGATCTCTTCGCTGTAAGCAAAGTTCTCCTGCGTACTGGTCGATCGGTCCTCGCGGTAGATGCGGCTCTCGTCCACGCCGTGGGCGATGAGCCAGTCGGCCATGCAGTCGGCCTCGGAGATATCCTCCCCCGGCCCCTGACCGCCTGAGCAGATGATGGGGATGTCCGGCTTGTCCGCGATGAAGTCAAGCGCCGCCTGCAGCCGCGACGAGAGCATCAGCGACGGCGTCGTGCCGTTCACGCCCGCGCCTAAAATAACCACGCACTGCGCGTCTTCCGCGCGCCCGTCCGTGTGCGCGCCGCGAATAACGAGCGATTCAAGATACCCGAATGCGACAAGTCCCAGGCACACGAGCGCGAGCAGAACGCGTTTTCCCCACTTTGCCCACGCATGCTCTTTGTACTGCTCGAGCATCGCAAAGACGATCAAAAGCGCCGTCAGGCACCAGAACAGCAGTCCTGCAAAGCGCACACCCGGGACGGCCCGGCACGTCGCGCCGAGCACGGCACAGGCTGCTGCCGCTGTCCACAGTCTTTTCTGTCTCTTCATGGTATGTTCCTCATTCGCCCGCCTGCTCGGCGAGCGTTTCCCACTTTTCCATCAGCTCGCTGAGCTTCTGCTCGGCGGCTTCCTTCTCCTTATAAATTTCGCTGTAGCGCTCGTAGTCGCC
>OGXQ01001766.1_pt1 | contig 15853 bp, 9 predicted proteins | sample 1576291 | NCBI WGS metagenome assembly OGXQ01 (sample SAMEA3541575, study PRJEB24748) | human gut metagenome | biome: human gut; feature: human-associated habitat; material: faeces | place: China | collected 2012 | reverse complement strand
GTGAAAAAGACTTCGCATGGGGCTATTTCATGTCTCCGAAACAAACCATATTCGGTTTTACAACGGCCGAACCAGTTGCCTCATACACCATAAACTACATTTACGAGGGTTGGCTTAAATGGAAATGGGGACATCAAATAAGAACTGCCAGTTTAGATATGCTACATTGTTTACCTCTGCCGGAAAGGCATCCCCAGAACTTAACGGAGCTGGCTCCCGGAGAGACGAAATGCTGGCATATACACATGGGACAAATACAGTCCCTTCCCGAAGTAAAATCGAAACTTTCGGAATGGGCTGCTGTTCCCATGATCGAGTGTGACCGCTACACCATAACATCGAAAGAAAGCATATCCGTACAGGGGTATTCGACCGACTCGATAAGTATCGCGATAAAAGGCCCCGGCATAAAAAATCAAAAAAGCCTCACGACCGACAAAAAAGGCAATCTGTACACGACCTGTTTCCGCCCGACTCAAAAAGGAGAGTATAAAATCACAGCGACAACCCAATCGGGGAAAACGGCAGAAGCCCGCATATTCGTTCGGCAACCGTGGTCGTGGTACATGAAAAATGCCCGAGACTTCGTAGCCGAGAACCAACCCTTATTCTCCAACGCCTGTGAAACATTTTACGGATACTACACCGCCTTTCTTGCGGCAAAACATTTCCCCGACACGGCAAAAGACAACGCCTTGCAAGAACGGTTCGACAACACTCTGCCTCTAATTATCGACACAACCACATGGCTGCCTAACCCGAAATCACTGCCTCACCGCATACAAAATTTCTCGGCCCTGATGGGAATGCTGGTCGACCTATGGGAATATACGGGAGAAAAACATTACTTGGAAAAAGCCGCCCACATCGCAGATTATCTCTGTTCCGATAAAATACAAGGGCCCGACGGAGCTTATCGCTCGCAAGGAACTCATTACACGGCTGTTATCTATACAGCCAAATCGATGCTCGAATTGGTGGCCGCCGAAGAAAAGCTCATCGCGAATCCCGTTTGGAAAGAACGCCACGAACGACATTTAAACTCGGCCCGAAAAGCCGTAGACGATTTGTGCGGACGGCTCGACGACATAGAGACCGAAGGCGACATGACTTTCGAAGACGGCATGATCACTTGCAGCGCCCTGCAATTGGGCATGTATGGATTGCAAACTACCGAACCGTCACAGCAGAAGAAATACAGCGAAGCCGCCCGATATCTGATGGACAAACATAAATGTCTTGAACAATTATTAATCCCCGATTGTCGCATGAGGGGAGCCACACTGCGATACTGGGAAGCTCTCGACGTTTACTTTATTCCCAATCAAGCCATGAACTCTCCGCATGGCTGGACGGCATGGAAAATCTACGCCTCTTACTACTTGTATCTGCTGACCGGTGAAGAATTTTATCTAACCGATTTCATGGACACGCTCGGGGCCTGCGCCCAAATCATGAGAGAAGACGGTAATTTGCGCTGGGGATTCATTCCCGACCCCTATATAGAAGCCAAACTATATGTAGAAAATCCCGAGCAAAAACACCACGGATTAGTCGTTGACTCTATCGTGGGAGAACAATATTTAGATATGATAAGTCCGTGGTTGCGCCCCGACGATGAAAATACAATCTGTCAATTTAAAGAAAGAGGAGGAGCCGGAGACAATACGGTTCAAGAAATTTTCAAAGTCATGGAAGAGTGCGCTCTCACATCAGCCTATGTCCTCATACGAAAAGACGGCTCTATTCTGGCTTACAATTGTCAGGTTCACAAGAAAAACGGCACTTTGCATATTATACCCGATGAAGCCATCATCTCTAAGGTACACTTGAATACCGCCCGAGAAACAAATATTTCCATACAGGCGACCGGCAAAAAGATTCGCGCGAAATCGGTTCTCGGGTGTAAATGGATCGAACTAAATTAAGTCTTACCTTATGAACAAAAAACTTATTTTTTTAGTAATCAACTTCTTGTATATGGTGACGGCTACGGCACAACCGTTATTAATCCCATATCCCCGATCGATAGAGATGCGGGAAGGATATTTCGCCCTCACCGCAAAAACAGGCATTATCAACCTCAGCGACAAGAATAACGCCCGGCTGCTAAAACATTATATAGAAGAAGATATCAATATTAACCTCCACGAACAACGAGGCGACAACAATATATTCCTAATCACGAACCGAAAGCTCAAAGAATCGCTGGGAGCCGAAGGATACCGCATGAACATTTCGGCTGATTCGATCGTCATCGAAGGAGCTGAAAATGCCGGCGTTTTTTACGGAATCCAAACGTTACGGCAGCTAGCGGCACAAAACAGACTGGCTATACCCTGCATGGAAATATTCGACAAACCCGAATACGAATGGAGAGACTTTATGCTCGACGAAGCACGCCATTTCAAAGGGAAAGTCGTCGTAAAGCAACTTCTGGAAGAGATGGCCTATTTGAAAATGAATAAATTCCACTGGCATCTCACCGACGATCAAGGGTGGCGTATCGAAATCGAAAAATATCCGCGACTCACCCAGATAGGAGCATATCGGGACAGCACCCAAATAGGAGGTTGGAACAGTCCCCTCTACGATGCCAACATTCATGGCGGTTACTATACCCAAGAAGACATACGGGAAATTGTAGACTTTGCGGCCGAACGGCACATTGAAATCGTCCCCGAAATCGAAATGCCGGGACACTCCGAAGAAGTATTGGCTACTTACCCAGAGTTATCTTGTTCCGGTAAACCCTATGTCAATGCCGACTTTTGCATAGGAACCGAAAAAACTTTCGAATTCCTCGAAAACGTCTTACTCGAAGTAATCGACCTTTTCCCCTCTGAATACATTCACATCGGAGGTGACGAAGCAAGCAAAAATAGCTGGAAGACATGCCCCCGTTGTCAGAAGCGCATGGCCGACGAACACTTAAATTCGGTAGACGAATTGCAAAGTTACATGATACACCGCATTGAAAAGTTCTTAAACGATCACGGTCGTAAAATCATTGGGTGGGACGAAATCATAGAAGGCGGGCTATCTCCTACGGCCACAGTCATGTCATGGAGAGGAGAAGAAGGTGGCATCAAAGCTGTAAAAGCCGGAAACCAAGCCATCATGACACCTGGTAAATACTGCTACCTCGATGCATTTCAAGATGCTCCCAACACTCAACCGATGGCCATAGGCGGGTATCTTACTTTGGAAAAAGTCTACTCTTTCGAACCGGTCCCCGATTCGCTTTCCACGAAAGAAGCCGAGCTTATTCTAGGTGTACAAGGAAATGTATGGACCGAGCACATACCCACACCTGAGCACTACGAATACATGATATATCCTCGGATATTGGCACTTGCCGAAATCGGGTGGTCACCTTCCGAGGTCAAAAAGTGGGACAAATTCCACACCCGAGCCCTTCAAGCGGTAAATATACTTCGAAAACAGGGTTATAATCCTTTCCCGCTCGAAAAAGAAATAGGCGATAAACCCGAATCATACCAAAAGGTAAACCATCTGGCTATCGGGAAAAAAGTAACCTATGCCAATCTTTATAGCAATCATTACGCAGCTCAGGGAGAGAAAACATTGGTCGATGGTGTCCGGGGTGGTTGGATGTACAACGACGACCGTTGGCAAGGCTTTATCGATTGCGATTTCGATGTAACGATTGATCTCGGTAAAGAAACCGACATCAAACAAGTCTGTGCCGAATTCATACAGCTTAAAGGTCCCTATGTATGGTTACCCAAACAAGTTATCATATCGAGCTCCGTCGATGGAAAACATTACGATACCCTCGCGACTGTCGACAATGACATTTCACCCGACATCGAAACGCTTCAATTCAAAGAATTCGGTTGGGAAGGTAATGCAAAAGCTCGCTATATCCGCTACAAGGCATTATCGAACGGCATTGCCGGAGGGTGGCTATTCACCGATGAAATCAGAATCAAATAATCGATATCCCATTTATAGAACAGAAAAAGACAAAATCTGGGAAAATGAAGAAGGTTAGTAAAGAAAAATCGATAAATCCTATTGCATGGGTCCCCACGGCATATTTTGCCATGGGGCTTCCTTTTATAGCGGTAAATCTCGTTTCTACGTTCATGTTCAAGGACTTAGGAATATCCGATACCCAAATTGCCTTTTGGACTTCTGTCATTATGTTACCGTGGACATTAAAGTTCCTTTGGAGTCCTTTTTTAGAAATGTACCGTACGAAAAAATTTTTCGTTATCGTCACCCAGTTACTGAGTGGATTATTATTCGGTATAGTAGCTCTCTCATTGAACTTCGACTATTTTTTCGCTATCAGTATCTCTACGATGGCAGTCATCGCTTTGAGTGGAGCCACGCACGACATAGCTTGTGACGGCGTCTATATGGCCGAACTATCGCCCGAAGATCAGGCAAAATACATCGGCGTACAAGGAGCTTTCTACAACATTGCAAAATTAGTAGCCAACGGTGGATTGGTAGCAGCGGCGGGAATGCTAGCTGAACATTTCGGCGCATCCGAAGGCGCCTCTATTCAAGCGAATATGCCCGCCTATAAAGAAGCGTGGATGATTATTTTTATCATCATTTCGGCACTGTTGTTGCTATTGGGGCTATACCACTCAAAAGTACTTCCTTCCACACAAGTACCGAACCAAGAAAAGCGTTCAAGTTCCGATGTGGCGAAAGAGCTATGGGAGGTCATTAAAAACTTCTTTACCAAGAAACACATCTTTTACTATATCTGTTTCATCATACTCTACCGCTTTGCCGAAGGATTTATCATGAAAATCGCTCCGCTATTTCTGCGCTCTTCACGCGATATCGGTGGATTGGGACTTTCGCTTACCGAAATCGGCACATTGAATGGAGTGTTCGGTTCAGCTGCGTTTGTTTTAGGATCATTGTTGGCAGGAGTTTACGTTTCGCGTCGAGGATTGAAGAAAACACTTTTCACCCTCTGTTGCGTATTCAACTTTCCATTCGTAGCCTACACATTATTAGCCATATTCCAGCCCGAAAATCTCTATCTGATAGGAACCGGTATCGTTATCGAATATTTTGGTTATGGATTCGGATTCGTGGGTCTCACACTCTTCATGATGCAACAGATAGCGCCGGGCAAACACCAAATGTCACACTACGCTTTCGCTTCGGGTATTATGAACCTCGGTGTCATGCTTCCGGGTATGATGAGTGGATTTTTCAGTGATTGGCTAGGCTATGAAAGATTCTTCATCTATGTATTGTTGGCTACAATACCATCGTTACTAATCACCTACTTCATTCCGTTCACCTACGATGATTCGAAGAAAGGAAGTAATCGATGACAAAAAACAGATCCACGTTCAATCGCGATTAAACATTAAACACATATACATTAAAAAAGAAAAAACGATATGACAAAAAAAATGGTTATGCCCTGGGAAGACCGTCCGGCAGGATGTGCGGACGTCATGTGGCGTTATTCGAAAAATCCAGTAATCGACCGCTACCATATCCCCTCTTCCAACAGCATTTTCAACAGTGCCGTAGTACCTTTTGAAGACGGGTTCGCCGGAGTGTTCCGTTGCGATAACAAAGCCGTGCAAATGAATATCTTTGCAGGATTCAGCAAAGACGGTATTCATTGGGACATCGAACATGATCCCATTAAATTCAAAGCAGGAAATACCGATATGATAGAATCTGAATACAAGTATGATCCCCGTGTCACTTGGATCGAAGACCGCTACTGGATCACATGGTGTAACGGCTACTACGGTCCGACCATCGGTGTAGGCTACACATTCGATTTCAAAGAGTTTTTTCAATGCGAAAACGCCCTTCTGCCTTTTAATCGCAATGGAGTACTGTTTCCGCAAAAGATCAATGGGAAATATGCCTTATTGAGCCGACCGAGTGACAGCGGACACACTCCGTTCGGCGATATTTATATCAGTTACAGCCCCGACATGAAATTTTGGGGAGAACATCGGCACGTACTCTCTCCCACACCTTTCCCCGTGAGCGCTTGGCAATGTACCAAAGTAGGTGCTGGCCCTATCCCTATCCTCACCGACGAAGGCTGGCTCATGTTCTACCACGGTGTCATTACCACTTGTAACGGATTCCGTTACTCTATGGGAGCGGCAATTCTCGACCGTGAAGACCCCTCCAAAGTACTTTATCGTACACAACCCTATCTCCTTGCCCCGTCAATGCCCTACGAGATGCAAGGCGACGTACCCAACGTTATATTCCCTTGTGCAGCCCTTCACGACGAAGATCGAGTAGCGGTCTATTACGGCGCGGCCGACACGGTCGTGGGAATGGCATTCGGATATATTTCGGAAATCATCGAATTTACCAAAAAAAACTCAACAATCTGATTTTTTTATGAACATTCGCAATCTCATCGTTGCGGGAATCATAATGGCAGGCTCGTCCGCCACACTATCGGCAGACGAGCCTGTTGCTTATGTAAATCCCTTCATCGGAACAACGAACTTCGGAACGACGAATCCGGGTGCAATCTGTCCTAACGGCCTTATGTCGGTCACACCATTCAATGTAATGGGTTCCGACAAAAACGTATATGACAAAGATGCGCGCTGGTGGTCCACCCCCTACGAATACCACAACACATTTTTTACCGGATTTTCTCATGTAAACCTTAGCGGCGTGGGCTGCCCCGAATTAGGCTCCCTCCTATTAATGCCGACAAGCGGAGAACTCAATGTCGATTACAAGCAATACGGTAGTGAATACGCTTTGGAAGAAGCTCACCCGGGCTACTATGCCAACCGGCTCACTCGCTACGGCATCGATACAGAAGTAAGTGCTACTCCCCGCACCTCCATCGCCCGATTCACCTACCCAGGCGGTGAAAGCCACATATTGCTCAATTTAGGAGAAGGACTCACCAACGAGAGTGGAGCGACCGTCCGTAAAGTAAGCGATACCGAATACGAAGGTAGCAAGCTCCTCGGTGGATTTTGTTACTACAACCGGCAGGGAGTATTCCCTATCTATTTCGTGATACGGGTCGACAAAAAACCCCTACAATCGGGATACTGGAAAAAACAAAGACCTATGACCGGTGTAGAGGCCGAATGGGATCCCGATAACGGGAAGTACAAAATCTACACCCGGTACACCAAAGAAATGTCGGGCGATGATATAGGAGTATTCTTCTCCTACGACACCAAACCCGGAGAACAGATTCAAGTACAAATGGGCGTATCGTTCGTCAGCATCGAGAATGCCCGCCAAAACCTCGACAGTGAGCAGCAAGGATTCCAATTCGACAAAGTGTGCCTCGATGCCCGGAATCAATGGAACGACATACTCTCCCGAATAGAAGTAGAAGGAGGTTCCGATGAACAAAAAACCATCTTCTATACGGCACTATACCACATGTTTATTCACCCCAACATTCTCCAAGATGTCAATGGGCAATATCCCGCTATGGAGAGCGACAAGATACTCACCACCCGGCACGATCGCTACACCGTCTTCTCGCTATGGGATACATTCCGCAACGTACACCCATTCTTTACCCTCGCTTATCCCCAAAAACAACTCGACATGGTACAGACCCTCATCGACATGTACAAAGAATGGGGTTGGTTACCTCGCTGGGAACTTTATGGAAACGAAACGCTCACCATGTCGGGAGATCCCGCTATCATTATGTTGGCGGACACATGGTTGCGAGGTCTTAAAAACTTCGACGCAGAAACTGCCTATGAGGCGATGGTAAAATCGGCGACTGCTCCCAGTAGCGAAAACATCTTGCGCACCGATAACGACGACTACATGAAACTGGGATATGTACCCTTACGCGAGCAATTCGACAACTCCGTATCCCACGCCCTCGAATACTATCTGGCAGATTTCGCACTCTCCCGCTTCGCCGAAAGTTTAGGGCACAAAGAAGATGCCCAAACCTTCGCCAAACGTTCGTTGGGCTACAAACACTACTATTGCAAAGAATTCGGGACACTGCGTCCCATACTGCCAGACGGCTCGTTCTACACGCCGTTCGATCCCCTGCAAGGTCTCAACTTCGAACCAGCTCCCGGATTCCACGAAGGCAACGCATGGAATTACACCTTCTATGTCCCCCACGACATCGACGGGCTAAAACGATTGATGGGAGGAGAAAAGAAATTCGCCGCCAAGTTGCGAAAAGTATTCGATGAAAACTTCTACGATCCGGCAAATGAGCCAGACATCACTTACCCCTACCTTTTTGCCCAAGTCAAAGGTGAAGAATGGAGAACTGACTCGCTGGTCAACTCGCTCTTGAAAAAATACTTCAAAAATCAACCCGATGGCATACCCGGCAATGACGACACAGGAACGATGTCCGCATGGGCCGTATTCAGTATGATGGGACTTTATCCCGATTGTCCGGGAATACCCCGTTATACCCTCGTAGCTCCTGCCTTCGACAAGATTATACTCCATCTCGATCCTCGTTATTATACCCAAGACTCTTTGGTCATCGAGTGCGAACGGCCTTCTCCGAAGGCTATCTACACCGACCGTATCACGGTAAACGGGAAAAAACATAAAGGACGATTCATTTCCCACGAAAATTTAGTCAATGCCGGTACAATCCGGTTCACTCTTACCGAGAAAAAATAAATCCGATCTTTCTCCATAATGCAGAAACGGAGCCAATTTCCATTTGAGGAAATTGGCTCCGCTTGTTTTATAAATTCCGAAATCTATCGACTATTCCCACTCGATAGTCGAAGGCGGTTTAGAACTGATGTCGTAAACCACCCGATTCACGCCACGCACTTTGTTAATAATATCGTTAGATACTTTGGCAAGGAACTCATAAGGCAAATGAGCCCAATCGGCAGTCATACCGTCGGTCGAAAGAACGGCTCGGAGGGCGACAGCCCGCTCGTATGTCCGTTCGTCGCCCATCCCCCCTACCGACTGTACCGGCAACAAAACGACTCCCGCCTGCCACACTTTATTATACAGGTCGTTGTCGATAAGTCCCTGTATGAAAATATGATCTGCCTCCTGCAAGATATGTACCTTCTCGGGTGTGATATCTCCAAGTATACGGACAGCCAATCCGGGTCCGGGGAAAGGGTGACGTCCGATGAGTTTCTCGCTGATACCCAGTTCCCGACCGACCCGGCGCACCTCGTCTTTAAACAGCAGACGCAACGGCTCCACCAGTTTCAAATTCATTTTCTCGGGCAATCCTCCCACATTGTGGTGCGATTTGATAGTCATACCCGTAATCGAAAGCGATTCGATCACGTCGGGATAAATAGTCCCTTGCGCCAGCCATTTTATATTAGTCAGCTTACGAGCCTCGCGATCGAAAATATCGATAAAACCCTTACCGATAATTTTCCGTTTCTTTTCCGGATCGGTCACACCCTTCAACTGTTCGTAAAAATAATCCTTAGCATCTACGCCCAAGACATTGAGCCCCATATCCTTGTAATTGGCAAGGACGCTCTCGAACTCGTTTTTCCGCAACAAACCGTTATCAACGAAGATACAGGTAAGGTGATTACCGATCGCCTTGTTGAGCAACACGGCAGCCACAGTAGAATCGACACCTCCCGACAAGGCCAATACCACTTTGTCGTCACCCAACTTCGTACTTAATTCCGCTACTGTATGTTCGATAAACGATGCCGGTGTCCAGTCCATATCACAGTGACAGATATCACGCACGAAATTCGTCAGCAGAAGCGTGCCGTCTTCGCTGTGATATACCTCTGGGTGGAACTGTACACCCCATGTCGGTTCGCCCTCGATATGAAAAGCCGCCGTCTTTACTTCATGGGTACTGGCCACAAGGGTGAAAGTAGAGGGAATTACCGTAATAGAATCGCCATGCGACATCCATACGGTGGAATTCTCCCGCACACCATGCATGAGGGGGTCGTTCTCGTCATGCCAAGCCAAATTGGCACGACCATATTCCCGGGTATCGGCAGACTCGACCTTTCCCCCCGACGTATGAGCCAAGAATTGCGCCCCGTAACAAACGCCGAGTACCGGATAGACACCACGGATACGACTCAAATCGACAAAAAGGGCATTAGGATCGTTCACCGAATAGGGACTCCCCGAGAGAATCACTCCTTTAATTCCCTCTTCTCCGTAAGGGAATTTATTGTACGGCAAGATTTCGCAATACGTGTTCAGCTCCCGCAACCGGCGGGCAATCAACTGCGTGTATTGAGAACCAAAATCGAGAATAATAATTTTTTCCTGCATAATCGTAGGTCTTTATGTATGTTGTTTATGATTTTCTATTTTATCCTGAATCAACTGTTTGATATTATCCGGCTCCCCAACGAGCCAAATCACATCGTGCGCCTCAAAACAAGTTTGTCCGTCGGGCTGATGAAATATTCCGTCTGCACGTTCTATTCCCACAATGAGGCAATTATTCTTATTACGAATGCTCAACGACGAGCTCGTTTGCCCGATCAACGGCGAATTTCCGGGAACAACAACATGTGTAAACGAGACTTCCCTGTTATCGGTTTCCTCTTCGGGCGATTCACAACCTTCCACTACGGTAAGCAAAGATTGAATCTGATCATCTGTTCCAATAACACCGATCGTATCTCCCGGGAAAATTCGGGTTTCCCCTTTCGGGATATTGATTCTCCGAGTTCCCCTCTGAATGCTTACGACATTGATTCCATATTTTTTGCGTAAATCGGAATCCATTAGGCGACGTCCGGCAAACGGACAGTCAGCATTTACATCCATATAGGCCAAATGCATATCGCTTACCAAACTCGTATTCCGTCCTGTCTTTCGCAATTCCCTTTCGTTCAAGTTATCCATAAATATATTTTCGATACGCATGAACTGCTTCTGTATGCGCTTAGACAATAAAATGAGAACAACAATGAATATACCCAGTCCCAACAACACGCCGGTACGTTGAGAGTGGACGATGGAAAGATAATATATAACGAAAAACAAAGCCAGCAATATGCGGAAAACGATCATCAAAGTCAATGGAACCCGATTTACACTCCCCTCGCCCAATTTCCTTATCAAGGACATACTTACCTCCTTAACCATCAAAGCCCACAAGAACGGCGACATCACTACCAAAGTTACGATAGCGGCGATCATACGCCCCCACTCAGGCAAAATTTCTACCATCAACGGTATAAACCACATTTTAGAGACCATAATTATCGCTACGATCAGCGACGAATAAAGCAGTACTCTCCACAAATATTGTACAATAGCCTCTTTCCATACTGCCTTATGAGGCTTTATTTCGGTTCGGCTCTGACTATAACGGTCGATAACCGCAAGCCACCTCTCCGGCAAACGTCGCTCAATCCAACTATAAGCAGGGTCGGCCAACCGGATACAATAAGGAGTCAAAAAAGTAGTTATCACCGATACTGCCACAACTATCGGATACAGAAATTTGTCGATCACATTCAACGACATTCCCAACGAGGCTATAATAAAAGCGAACTCACCGATCTGAGATAAACTGAACCCCGATTGTATCGATATTTTCAATGTCTGTCCCGAAGCCAACATACCCACCGTACCGAAGAATATCTGTCCCACAATAACAACAATAGAGAGCAAACAGATAGGCAATGCATATTGACTGAGAGCCGCCGGGCTGACCAACATACCTACCGATACGAAAAATATGGCTCCAAACAGGTCCTTTACCGGTTGAACTACTTTCTCTATCCGCTCGGCTTCGTTCGTACCGGCTAATATAGAGCCCATGACAAAAGCGCCCAAAGCCGAAGAAAATCCGGCATAAGTAGCCAGAACGACCATACCCAAACAAAGTCCCATAGAAACTACCAACAAAGTCTCGTCATTTAAAAACTTACGTGTTTTTTTCAGAATCAGAGGCAATATGGAGATCCCCACAACAAACCAAATAATCAGGAAAAAGACCAATTTAGCAATACTCTCCAACAGTTCCGCCCCTTCGAACGAGTTCTTCACGGCAATAGAAGAAAGTATCACCATCATCACCACGGCAAACAAATCTTCCACGATCAACACTCCAAAAACCAAATTCGTAAAAGCCTTCTTGCGCAAATTCAAATCAGTAAAGGCCTTGATGATAATCGTCGTCGACGACATGGATAACATAGCTCCCAAAAAGATACTGTCGAGATATGTGAAATGTAATAACCGGCCCGCTCCGTAGCCTGCCAGCATCATACCCGTTACAACGACTAACGCCGTAAGAACGGCCGATGCCCCTACTTGAAAAAGTTTTTTAAAGCTGAATTCCAATCCCAAAGAAAACAGAAGTACAATGATACCCAGTTCTGCCCATAAATTTATATCACCCTCATCTACTATGGTAGGAAAAAAAACGAAATTGGGACCCACTAAAAAACCGGCGACAATATAACCCAATACAACGGGCTGTTTCAATTTCTTGAAAAGTAATGTCACTACCCCAGCCACAATTAAAATAAGAGCCAAATCAGTAATGAGGGCATCCAACTCCATAATCAAATCTCGTTTTGAAGTGAAATATATTCCGTCCGATAAATATTACGCATATGGGAAAAAAGAGAAACAAAATCGGTCGTAGACCGAGACAAAATGATAAATTTCAAATCGGTCTTCTGTTCCGAATAATCATATTCTACCAACACATTGTGTAACGAAACCTCATACTCACCCAATAATTTTTCATACCGGGTCAAATCCTCGACAATATCGGCCGCTTTCAAATGTATAATTTTTCCTTCCCGGTCTAAATTCGTCCGACGCTCATATTGTTCCAAACTCACCAACGTGAACAATATCAATACGGTCGAAATAATCGCAATAACATAAAGTCCTACACCTACCGCCAAACCCAAAGCCGCCACCATCCAAATACCGGCAGCTGTGGTCAAGCCTCGTATCGAACCTTTTGTTTGAATGATGGCTCCCGCACCCAAGAAACCGACACCTGTAATCACTTGTGCGGCAACTCGTCCCGGGTCTCCGTTCTTCAATCCCCAATAAACCTGTGGAATATAGATAGAGATAATCATCGCCAATGTTGCACCCATAGAGATGAGCGCAAATGTACGAGCACCGGCTACTTGGCCTTTCCGCTTTCGCTCAAAGCCCACGATACCCCCCAACAACAAACTCAGCATCAACTTGAATATAGCCGAGGTCGTCGTAACCTCTGTATCCGAAATAGTATTCAGAAAATCATTGAAGAGGTTCATATCACAATTCTTTTAATTGTGCAAAGATAGTACAAGGTGAGCGCAGAAGCAAATTTATTTGATTATGCCAAACCACAGCCCGTCTTCGCAACTTTGCAAAGATAGTACAAGGTGAGAGAAAGACAAAGCAAACATGTTCACTTTTCTCGCCAAACTCCCTCACAGCTCAATGTGCAAAACAAATTTATCAGAAAGCGATTTTCCCGATAAACCGGAAACAAAAAAAGAGCGGCAACTTTCGTTACCGCTCTTTTACTAATATTATATACGACTTACTGGATTCCCGAAGTCGCTACTTCCGACGAAATTTTCTTTACCAAACCTTGCAGCACAGCTCCCGGTCCTACCTCGACAAACGTATCGGCTCCGGCGGCGATCATGTTTTGGATAGTTTGTGTCCAACGTACCGGAGCGGTCAATTGAGCGATAAGGTTCTTCTTGATCGTTTCAGGATCGGTTTGAGGTTCTGCATTCACATTCTGATAAACAGGACATTTCGGAGCATGGAAATCGGTATGAGCGATGGCATCTGCCAATTCAGCACGAGCCGGCTCCATCAGCGGAGAATGGAAAGCACCACCCACTTTGAGTTTCAAAGCCCGTTTTGCACCGGCCTCCAACATCTTTGCACAAGCAGCATCTACACCTTCGATAGAACCCGATATAACAATTTGTCCCGGGCAATTATAATTGGCAGGAACCACGACACCTTCGGTTACCGAAGCGCACAATTCCTCTACTTTCGCATCGGGTAAAGCCAACACAGCCGCCATTGTCGACGGTGTTTTTTCACAAGCTTTCTGCATAGCCTGCGCACGTGCCGAGACAAGACGCAAACCGTCCTCGAAAGAAAGTGCTCCGGCGGCTACCAATGCCGAAAATTCACCCAACGAGTGACCGGCTACCATATCGGGATTAAAATCGTCACCCATCGTTTTTGCCAAAATTACCGAGTGCAAGAATATAGCAGGCTGGGTAACTTTGGTCTGACGCAAATCTTCGTCTGTTCCGTTAAACATCAGGTCGGTGATATTGAAGCCCAATATCTCGTTGGCCTTATCGAACATCTCTTTGGCTACGGGGTTATTTTCGTAGAGGTCTTTTCCCATACCTACAAATTGCGCCCCTTGTCCGGGAAATACAAATGCTTTCATTTTCTTCTCTTTTAATTACGGAAATTTTTCCTTATTCAAAAATCGCTGCAAAGTTAATCAATTTTGATACAGATTTGTTGTATTATACAAATATTCTTTCTTATTTTGTTCCCATTGAACGAAATAATACTTAAACGATAAAATAAATGAACACATTTTCTGCGATACTTTTACTCTTCGGGAACCTCGGTACGACAGAGCTTATTGTTATATTGGTAGTGGTTTTACTTCTTTTTGGAGGTAGAAAAATACCGGAATTGATGCACGGTATCGGGAAGGGTGTACGTAGTTTCAAAAAGGGAATGAACGAAATCGAAGAGGAAATAAATGCTCCGGTCTCCAAAAACGAGGAACAGAAAAAGGAAGAAGGGAAATAATTACTCGATCGTTCACTATAATTATAATCATTATCATTTCTGCATTCTCATGTATAAATGATATTTCACGGTTTTACCACACTTGTAGAGCCACGACACATTCATGGATAACGAGCTGAAAGAGATGAGTTTTTGGGATCATGTCGATGACCTGCGCAGAGTCATACTACGCTCGGTCGGTGCAATTATCCTCTTATCGGTCGTGTTTTTTACTCTCATGCCTCGAATATTCGACAGCATTGTCCTTGCGCCCTGCCATTCCGATTTCATATTATATCGGTTACTTTGTGACCTGAGCCAACACACGTCCATCTTACCGGATTTTTGCAACGACCATTTCGAGGTAAAACTTATCAATATACAATTAGCTTCCCAGTTTTTTATCCACATGAGCACGTCCATGTGGATTGCCTTGTTGTTTGCGTTTCCATATGTCATCTATCAACTGTGGACTTTCGTCAGTCCGGGATTATACGCCGGCGAAAAACGACATGCCAGAGGGGCATTTCTCGCAGGGAATATCATGTTCTTTATCGGTATCGGAGTGGGATATTTTCTTGTATTTCCGTTAACGTTGCGTTTTTTGGCAGAGTACCAAGTGAGCGAAATGGTTCCTAACCAAATCTCACTGGACTCATACATGAGCAACTTCCTCACACTTAATTTTATTATGGGACTCGTATTCGAATTACCCCTGCTGTGCTGGTTGTTGTCGAACATGGGGCTTATCACAAGACGTTTTTTCAAAACTTATCGCCGACATGCTATCGTCATACTACTTATATTAGCTGCGTTTATCACACCATCGAGCGACCCATTTACTTTGTCTGTCGTATTCGTTCCCTTATATGCATTATATGAATTGAGCGCATGGGTGGTTAAACCGGCTCCTCAAAAAGACGACGGAAATAGCGAAGAAGATAGTAACGAGATTTTAGACGAACATTAAATCCCCTCTTATTCCGACGAAATCGGAAATAAGAGAGCTAAAAATAAGGACAGAATTCCAAAAAGAAAGGGTCTCATATAGATTATATGGGACCCTTTTTGTGACTCCGACAGGATTCAAACCTGTAACCTTCTGATCCGTAGTCAGATG
>OGXQ01001763.1_pt1 | contig 15857 bp, 9 predicted proteins | sample 1576291 | NCBI WGS metagenome assembly OGXQ01 (sample SAMEA3541575, study PRJEB24748) | human gut metagenome | biome: human gut; feature: human-associated habitat; material: faeces | place: China | collected 2012 | reverse complement strand
CCGCCGATGCGACGGATGCGCTCAAGGAAGCGGCACGCAAGATCAACAACTTCAATGCGGTAAAGCGACTGCAGAAAGCCGGCGCCGACGTGATCGGCTTTGCCTGCGGATGCCCTCATCGCTTCTTTGCGGAGCTGCAGACGGAATTTACTGTGCGTCTGATCGATCCAGCCTGCGATTCGGGCCGCTTGTCGGCCGCAGAGTACGCTCAGGCTCTTTTGACCGCCGACGTCACACCGCTGCCCAAGCCCTTTAAAGTGGGCATGATCGGTGGTCTGGGACCTGCCGCGACGGTTGATCTGTACGACAAGATTGTCAAGGCGACGCCCGCCAAGACTGATCAGGAACACTTCAAGCTCGTGGTCGAACAGAATCCTCAGATTCCGGATCGCACGAAGTGCTTGCTCGAAGGCGGTGACAACCCAACGCTTTCCATGTACAACTGTGCCAAGCGCCTTGAAGAAGACGATTGTGACTGCATCATTGTGCCGTGCAACACTGCGCACGCTTTTGTGGCTTTGATCGAACCCTTCGTCGGCATTCCCTTCATCAATATGCAGCAGGTGACGATGCAGGAGATTCAGGAGAAGTTCGGCGACAAGGCTGTGATCGGCTTGATGGCGACGACCGGTACGGTGCGCTCCGGGCTCTACGGTCAGAAGGCCGAAGCAATGGGAATGCCCATGTACGTGCCCGATGACGAACATCAGGCGCGCGTGATGGCCGCCATTTACGGACCTCAGGGCGCCAAGGCGTGTGCCGCGAGGATCTCTGCAGTGCGGCCGAGTATCTCGTCAAGACGCACGGCTGCAATGTGCTGATTCTGGGGTGCACCGAACTGCCGCTTATCCTTGATGAGGGGTTCATGACGATTGCCGGCAAGGAAGTCTTCATCATTGATCCGACATCGGCTCTGGCCCGCCGCGTGGTGAAGGTGGCGCAGGAAGCAGCCGCCGAACGCGGCGTGCTCTGAACGCTCAAACGAAAACGGGAGCCATAGAAACTCCCGTTTGAAATCGTGAAACGGACGCAGCGGAAAAGCCGGCGTCCGTTTTGTCTTTGTGAACGTCAGATGCGGTTGTCCGGAGCAAGCCATCCCAGAGAAGCCGAAACGGCGTTGACGGCGCTCAGAAGATGCCGTACCCAGTCGGGCTTGTGGCGCATTTCGATGCTCGAAGCGACGGTGACGGTGGCCACAATGCGGCCGGTCTTGTCGCGAATCGGAGCGCCGATGCAGCGAATGCCACTGCCATGTGCCGGAGAGGTCGGTGATGGGGGTACCCTGCTGCGATACGGCCACGGTTGCCTCGCTTTCCTCCGCCGAGCGTACCGTGACGGTTCCGCTCCGTACGCCGCTGCCGCTCCATGGTGCGGCGGTCACCTCCAGTGCCGTTCCGGTCACGGCGGCCGAGAGCCATGCGGTGCTTCCGGTGTCGGTTGCGGCCGTCAGTTCCGTTCCTCCGGCGGTGATTCCGCAGGTGCGGCGGCCGCCCTCCGGCCCGAATGAAAGCTGTGCCGGTTCGACAGCGATACCGGTATCGCCGGCCGCCTGCTGCGTAACCTCCAGTACCGCGAAGGCCCCTTCCGCATTGGTGACCGTGACCTCTCCGCGGCGTTCGCCGCCGTCATTGACGGTTGCCGTCACAAGGAGTCGTTTCTCCACTATCTCCGCCGAGAGCCATTCGGCCTGGTCGGACGTCACCAAAGCGGCGGGAACACTTCCTTGTGTTACGACGGAGACGGTTTTGGTCAGCTCGGCTGCCGAGGAGGCGAAAGTCAGCGAAGCGGGTTCGAGGGTGATTCCGTAAGCGGCGGGAATTCCGGCCTGCCGGATAGTCAGCACGGCTTCACCGCCTTCGGCATTCGTGACCGTTGCTGCTCCTTCCCGTGCCTCGGCGGAGGAGTTGGGCGCGGCCGTTACGATGAGCCGCTGTTTTTCGATGCGCACCTCGTACCACGTATCCCCGGCGGCCCGTTCCGCCCGGAAGCTGCTGCCGGCGGAGATGATTTCCGCCTCTCCCGTCAGGGTACCGTAGGCGGGAAGTTCGAGGCTGTCCGGCGACAGTACGACGGCATAGTCCGTCCCTTCCCCCTCGCTACCCTGCGTGACGACGACGGTACGGGAAGCCGCCCGGTCGGCACTTACCGTGAGGGTCGCCCGGCGTTCGCCGTCGGAAACATTCCGGCTTGCGGCCGATACCGTGATACATGTTTCTTCCTGTGCCGTTTCCAGCCAGTCGGTCTCCTGGCCGGAGTAGCTCACCGAAAAACTGAAAGACGGAGCATCCGTTTCGACGTCTATCCGTTTGGATATGCCGGTTTCATCGAATGCGAACGACAGGACGGCAGGGGCGACTTCGAGCGTATGGGTGACGAGTCGGGGTTCCCGGTTTTTGCATCCGGCGGCGAGCAGAAGCACTGCCGAAAGGCAAAGAAGACGTATCGGACGGTTTGTGCGCATGGTATGGAGAAGGGTTATGATTTGCAGTTTCGGCATTTGTCGGGCAGGTTCCGCTTCCCGGTTACAAAAAGAACGGTTCATCCTATGGACGGATGTTCCGGCCACCGGTCCATTCGCCTCTTTTGTCCTGTCGGATGCGGGCGGCAGCGGCTTGCGGTGGACAACCCTTTTCCTTCTGGAGACGGGAGCGTGTCGCCGTCTGTTTCGGCTCCTCGTCCGGAGGAGCCGGTTATCGCGGTTCGGAGACTTCGGGGCGGGTACCCTGCTCTTCCCTCTGTTCCTCCTGCTCTTCCGTCGGCGGAGGCGTCGTGTCCCATCCGCCGCCCAGTGCCTTGTAGAGTTGTACGAGCGCGATGTATTCATCCCGGATGGCATTGCTGAGTCCTATCTGTGCATCGAAATACTGGCGCTGTGCGTCCAGCACGTCGAGGTAGTTGATGACGCCGTTGATGTATTGCAGCCGGGCGAGCTCCACGTATTTGCGCGAGGCCTGTTCGAGATTCCGTTTCAGGACGCACGCTTCGCGGGCGCTGTTGTAGCCCACGATGGCGTCGTTCACCTCCTGAAAGACCGTGAGTACCTTCTTTTCGTACCGTGCGCACTCCTGTTCGTAGGCGTGCTGCTGGGCCCGGTATTTGGCGCGTTTGGCGTTGAATGAGAAGATGGGAGTGGTCAGCGTCCCACTCAGCAGACCGTAGGGGGACTGAAGGATGCTCTGTATGGCGTCGCCTTCGAGTCCGTAGGCTCCCGTGAGGCGTATCCGCGGGAAGCGGTCGGTGTAGGCCATGCCTACCGCGGCGTTGGCCGCTATGAGCGCCTGTTCCGCAGCCCGGACATCCGGACGCCGGAGCAGTAGTTCGGAAGGCAGTCCCACCGGCAGCTCCTGCGGTAGTTTCATGGCGTTGTCGAGCGACGAACGTTCCACGGGCCCCGGATACCTGCCTGCCAGCAGTGCGATTTCATTCTCTTTGGCGGCCACTTTCCGTTCCAGCTCCGGTACGAGGGTGGCGGTACTCGCAAGTTCTACCTGCGACTGCTGGTAAGAGGTTTCGGAGGTCAGGCCCCCCTCGAAACGTATCTTGGCCTGCCGTACCCCCTCCTGCCGGGTAGCGAGCGTCCGGCGGACAATGGCCAGTTCGTTGTCCAGAGCGGCCAGTTCGTAGTATGCCTGTGCCACTTCCGCAATCAGCGTCATTTGCAGTGCCCGCTGCGCCTCCACCGATTCGAGGTATTCCGCCACTCCCTTGCGGCGTGCCCAGCGGAGATTGCCCCAGAGGTCGAGCTCCCAGCCCAGCGTGAGTTTGGCTCCGAATTCGGGGCTGACGTCGGGATTGTTGCCTCCGTAATTCTCCCACTCCCGTTCGCCGTAGGCCGTCCCTCCTATCTGCGGAAGCATGGCGGCGTTGTCTATCCGGCGCAGTTGGGCAAGTTCCTGTACCCTTTCGGCCGCGATGCGCATATCCTTGTTGTTGGCGAGCGTGGCGGATATGAGATTCCGGAGAGTAGTGTCGGAATATACTTCCCACCACCGCATGTCGGCGAACAGCAGCGAATCGTTGTCGGGGGCCGAGTCGGAGAGGCGGTCAGGAAGGTTGAGCTCGGGACTCTGGTATTTTCTGCCGAGTACGCACGACCCCATTGCCGCCGCTACGGCGACGAGCAGCAAGGCCCGGAGGATGTGTTTTACGGTCTGCTTCATGCCCTCTTCTTTTTAAGCCTGTCGGTGAACTTGTGTATCATGACGAAGAAGAACGGTACCAGAACGATACCCACGATGATGGCGACTATCATCCCGAAGAAAACACCCGTGCCGATGTCCTGCCGGCTCGAAGAACCGGGGCCGCTCGCAAGCACGAGGGGTACCATGCCGAGGATGAAGGCCAGCGAGGTCATGAGGATGGGGCGGAAACGGAGCCTTGCGGCGTGTATGGCCGCCGTGGTGACGTTCACGCCGCGCTTGACTTCGGCCTGGGCGAATTCCACGATGAGGATGGCGTTCTTGGCCACGAGGCCCATGAGCATCACCAGGCCAATCTGGAAGTAGGCGTTGTTCTCCAGGCCGCATATCCATACCCCCAGATAGGCGCCGAGGACGGCTACCGGCAGCGAAAGCATGATGGCTATCGGTATCGACCAGCTTTCGTACTGTGCGGCGAGAAAGAGGAATACGAAGACGAACACCAGTCCGAGGATGTAACCCGTCTGACCGCCCGCCTTCTTCTCCTGATAGGAGAGCCCGCTCCAGTCGATGCCGATGTTTTCCGGCAGCTTCTCCCGTGCGATTTCCTCTATCACCTCCATGGCCTGTCCGGAGCTCTGTCCCTGTGCCGCTTCGCCGGTAATGGTGGCCGAGTTGAACATGTTGAACCGCTTGATTACCCCCGGCCCCGTGGTGTAGTAGGCCGTGCCGAGGGCGGTGAGCGGTATCATCACTCCTCCCGTGCCGCGCACGTAGAACATGTTGATATCGTCCTTGTGCGCCCTGTAAGTCCCTTCGGCCTGTATGTAAACGCGGTAGATACGGTTGAACATGTTGAAGTCATTGACGTACACCGAACCGGTAAAGGTCTTCATGGTGGAGAAGACGTCGGCCAGCGGGACGCCCGACAGTTTGACCTGGTCGCGGTCCACGTCGAAGTAGAGCTGTGGGATTTCGGGCTGCAGCGAGGAGGATACCTCGTTCAGCCTGCGGTCGCGGCCCGCATAGTAGATGAGGGTATCCGACGCCTGCCGCAGGTTGTCGAGCGTGGCTTCGCCTCTTGCTTCCAGTACCATTTCAAAACCGCCCGACGTACCGAGTCCCGGGATGACGGGAGGGGTACGGAGCACCACCTTGGCCTCCGGATAGCGCGACAGTTCGCTGCGTACCTCGTCCATGATTTTGTCCAGTTTCCCTTTCTTGCGCTCTTTCCACGGTTTCAGAATGACCGTCAGCTCGCTGCGCGACTGGCTCGTTCCCACTCTGGAACTCGACCCTGCGACGCTCTGCACGTATTCGACGTCGGGGCGGGCCATGAGGTAGGCGATGGCGCGGTCGGTCACTTCGCGTGTCCGCTGCAGCGTGGCTCCTTCGGGCAGTTCGAGCTCCACGGTGAAATAGCCCTGGTCCTCTTCGGGGAGGAAGCTGCCCGGCACGGCGTAGTTCAGCAGCCAGATGCCTATCACGATGATACCCAGCCCCGCGAATACACGTTTGGGTACGGTCAGACTCTTTTTAATCATCTTCTCGTAAGTCCGGTTTCCACGGGCGAGGAAGATGTTGATGTATCGGAAGACGATATTCTTTTTACGGCCGTTATCCGGCTTGAGCAGCCGGGCGCACATGGCCGGACTCAACGTGAGGGCCACGACGGTGGAGATGAGTACCGACGCTACGATGGTGACGGTGAACTGGCGGTAGAGCATGCCGGTGATGCCCGAAAGGAAACTCACGGGGACGAATACCGCGCAGAGTACGAGCGAGGTGGTAATCAGCGCTCCGCTGATGCCGTGCATGGCCTCTTTCGTCGCTTCGTAGGCTCCGATTTTCTTCTCCTCCATGATGCGTGTGACGTTTTCCACCACTACGATGGCGTCGTCCACCACGATACCGATGGCGAGGATGAGGCCCAGCAGGGTGAGCATGTTGAGCGAGAAGCCGAATATCAGCATCACTCCGAAAGTACCTATCAGCGAGATGGGGACGGCGATGATGGGGATGAGCGTCGCCCGCCAGCTCTGCAGCGAGAGGAAGACGATGAGGATGACGAGGAAGAGCGCTTCGAAAAGTGCCTTGTAGACCTCGTGGATGGATTCGGAAATGTAGGTGGTGATGTCGAACGGGATGAGGTACGAGATGCCCTCCGGGAAGGAGGCGCTTATCTCTTTCATCGACTCCCGGACGAGCTTGGAGACCTCCATCGCATTCGCACCGGGCAGCAGACGGATGTTCATCACGGCCGCATTGCCGCCGTTCAGCCCGCTCTCGGTGTTGTAGCTCTGTGCTTCGAGCGATACGCGGGCCACGTCCTTGAGGCGGATTATCGAACCGTTCGGGTTGGCGCGTACGACGATGTTCTCGAACTCCTCCACGGAAGAGAGCCTGCCCTGCGTGGAGATGGGGATGGAAATATCCACACCTTCGATGGGCTGCTGGCCGAGCACGCCGGCGGCCGATTCGCGGTTCTGGTCCTTCAGTGCGCTCTGCAAGTCCTGAACGGTTACACCGAAACTGGCCAGCTTGTCGGGCTGTACCCAAATCTGCATGGCGTAGTAGCGGCTGCCCACGTTCGATACGCCGCCCACGCCCGGTATTCTTCGCAGGATGTCCACCACGTTGAGTGTTGCGAAGTTGCTCAGGTATATTTCGTCGAATTTGTCGTCCGAAGAGAGCAGGCAGACGGTCATGAGTTGGTTGGAGGCCTGTTTCTCGACGCTGATGCCGTTCTGCACCACTTCGGCGGGGAGGCGGGCCTCCGCCTGTTTCACGCGGTTCTGTATCTCTACGGCCGCGAGGTCGGGATTGACCGATATGTCGAACGTCACCGTGGCACTGAAACTGCCGGTATTCGTGCTGCTCGATTCCATGTAGAGCATGCCGGGCGTACCGTTGAGTTCCTGTTCGATGGGCGTCGCCACGGCCTGGCTGACGGTCAGTGCGCTGGCACCGGGATAGCTCGCGCTCACCTTGACCGTCGGCGGTGTGATTTGCGGATACTGGTCGATGGGGAGCATCGTGAGCCCGATGAAGCCCACGATGACGATGACGATGGAGATGACCGCCGAGAAAACCGGTCTGTCTATGAAGAAATCGGCTTTCATGGGCTATTCCTCCGCATTGTTGTCCATGCCCTCCGCGGCGGTTTCCCCGGCGACAGGTTCCACGATTTCGACCGTCATGCCGGGCATCAGTTTGTGATATCCCTCCACGACAATCCGTTCCCCGGGGATGAGCCCGCGCTCCACTATCATCATGTTGTCGGTTTCGGGACCGAGCTCGATGAATCGTCTTTCGGCTACGTTGTCGGGTCTGATGACGTAGATGAATGCGCCGCCCTTCTCGATGATGACGGCCTTCGAGGGTACCACCACGGCTCCCTCGCGCACGTCGAGCAGCAGCTTGACCTTGGTGAACTGTCCCGGCAGCAGCACATGGTCGGGATTGGGCATCTCGGCACGTACGGAGAAAGTACCCGTCTGCGGGTCTACCTGCGGGTCGGCGAAATCCACCAGTCCTTCGTAGGGATATACGGAGTCGTCGGCCAACGTGACGGTGATGTAGGGGTTCCATCCGCGTGTCGGGTCCTGATGGCCGAGGTTTACGTTGCGTTCCTTGCTCCGGAGGTAGTCGAGGGCGGTCATGCTGAAGTCCACCCGTACGGTGTCGCTTTTGACGATGGTGGCCAGCAGCGATTTGCCGCCCGGGCCGACGAGCGTGCCGATATCCACGTTGCGTTCGCTGATGTATCCCGAAATAGGCGAGCGTACCGTCGTATAGCCGAGCGCCAGTTCCGCCTGTGCGAGGTCGGCTTCGCTCATGATTACCGCCGACACGGCGCTTTCGTACGAGGCGATGGCATTGTCCAGGTCGAGCTGGCTGGCCGCATTCTGCTCGAAGAGCGGACGGATGCGGTCCAGGTCGCGTTTGGCCTTGAGTTCGAGGGCCTTGTCTTTCTGCAACTGGGCACGTGCGCCATCCACGCGCGCCTTATAGAGTTTCGGGTCTATGACGAAGAGCACCTGGTCTTTCTTGATGTAGGTACCCTCTTCGAAAAGCATCTCTTCGAGGTATCCCTCCACGCGGGCGCGTATCTCGACGAACTGTTGGGCCCGTATCCGGCCTACATATTCGCCGTAAATCTCCATGTCGTCCGTGGTTACGGTCTCCACTACGACGGTCGGATGGACCTCGGGCTGGGGACGTTTGCGGAAAATGAAATAGAGGGCTACCGCTATTATTGCCAGTACGACGGCTCCTGCAATGGCCTGGCGTTTCGTGAGTCTGAGTCTCTTCCTTTCCTTTTTTGCCATGGTTGGGCGTGTTTGTTGTTGCCGGTCATCTGACGTCCGGTCGGATTTTAAAACATACAAATATAGGGATTGGGGCGTAATTCCCCTCTTTCCCCCGCTCAAAATCTGTTTTCGCGACCGGGACTGTCCCGTTCCGGCGGGCTTCCTTTCCCGCGGACGGATATGTATCCATCTCTCTTCCAGCGGATATTGGTCAAAAGGAACGGACATCTGCCGTTCGTCGCGATTTTTTGTCGCACCGGGTTTTTCCGCTCTTCCCCGGACCGCAGAAGGGGATATGCCTTGCAGACTAATGATTATAACGTGGGTTCGGGTGCTTTATTTTGCGGGTTGGACGTTATCGGCCGGGGCACAACCTTTTTCCCGGCCGTTCGGCTGCGGCCCTTCTTTCCGAAACGGTCCGATTTCGGAAAAACTCTTCTATCTTTGCCAAATCTTTTGCGGCGGGTAGATGGATTTTGCAGCGATATGGGACGCACCGACAATTTTAAAGGGATAGTTTACGCGATACTTTCGTCTTCGACGTTCGGTTTCGCACCGTTTTTCACGCTGATGCTGATAGGGGGCGGCCTCTCCTCGTTCGAGGTGTTGTTTTACCGTTGGGGCGTCGCTTCGCTGGCACTCGGATGTTTTGGACTCGCCGTGCGGCAGAACTTTCGCATCGGGTGGCGCGACCTCGGGACGGTATGCCTGCTGGGAACGGCCCGGGCCATGACCTCCCTGAGCCTCGTGATAGCCTACCAGAACATAGCTACCGGGGTGGCTTCTTCCATCCACTTCCTCTATCCGCTCGCCGTGGCGTGCGGCATGGCCCTTTTTTTTAGGGAGCGTATCTCGTGGCAGGTCGTCGTGGCGATACTCGTATCGCTGCTGGGTGCCGTCCTGCTTTCGGCGGGCGACCTGAATGCCGGCGGGCGACACGCTTTGGTCGGCATCGGGGCGGCCTGCCTTTCGGTGGTCTGTTACAGCACTTATATCATAGGGGTACGTAAGACCCGTGCCGCCCGGATAGATTCGGCGGCCCTGACGTTTTATGTGACCGCTTTCGGGGCGCTGCTTTTCGGCTGCTGCGGATTGCTGTTCGACGGCGGCATACGCCTCGTCACCGGCTGGAAGATGTGGCTTTGCGTACTGGGCATCGCCCTTCCCGCCACGGCCATCTCCAACATCACCCTCGTGCAGGCCATCAAGTATATCGGGCCGACGACCACGTCGCTTTTCGGCGCCATGGAGCCGCTGACGGCCATGGTTATCGGCATACTCGCTTTCGGAGAGCCGTTTACGTGGATGACTGCCGCAGGAATGGTGCTCGTCATAGCCGCTGTCAGTTGGGTGGTGCTCAACAATGCTTCCGGCAGCGGTGTCCGCAGGCGGGCCGGAGCTGCAGGAGACCGGTAGGGGCACTGTTTCGCTATCCGTTCGGCGGTACCGCGGTAGGACGGACGTTCGGCCTTGTCAGTATCGGTTGCGGCCGTATATCTCTTCGAACGGCTTGCGGACTTTCTGCCGTACCGGGGTATCGGAATAGCCGAGCGTTATCAGCAGCGGTATCCGGCGCTTTTTGTCCACTCCGAGAAGTCGTTTTACCTTGTTTTCGTCGAACCATCCCACCATGCAGGTGCCGAGTCCGAGCGCGGCCGCCTGCAGGCAGAGCTGGTTGGCGGCTATGCCTATGTCCAGCAGCCTGTACTCCTTGTCCTGTATGACGCTTCCGACAGCCGAAAGCATGTTCTGTTTTTCGAGCACGACGGCGATGATGACGGGGGCTTGCCGGACGAATTTGTTCATCCCCATTCCCGCTGCCGCATCGGCGATGCGGTCTCTGAGTTCCGGTTCGTCCACGACGACGAACCTCCATGGCTGGGAGTTGTTGGCCGAGGGCGACAGACGTGCGGTTTCGATGCATTGCATCAGTTTCTCCTCCTCGACGGCCTTTCCCGAATAGCTTCTTACACTCTGGCGTATTCCGGCCAGTTCTGCGAATTCCATCATAGTGTCGTTAAGTTTTCATTTTTGCCGGGCGGCCGAAGGGGCGGCCCGGCAGCCGGCGCTCCTTCGGCCGCGGTGCAGGTAAAGGTAGGGACAATTTTTTAAAAGCGAAATCACTTCGTATTTGCGCTTCCGGTTTTTCGGACCTGCAGGGAGAGATACGCGCGTAACAATCTTTTAACCTCGCCTTAACGCTTCGTTAAAGTCGCCGCGGTTCTTTTGCGGCGTATTATTCAAGAACGATGCAATGAAGAAATTTACGCTATTGGTGATATGGACCGCTTTTTCGTGCTTCGCAGGTTTCGCACAGGAGGATATGCCTGCCCGCGCTTCGTTTCGCAACGGCAAACTGACGTTCGAGACGCGCGACAGGGCGTTCAGACTCTGGTTCGACAACCGCATCTATGTGGATGCGGCCGCCTATCTCCCCTCGGAGGATGTCTCCGGACTGATGTCCAAGCCCAACAAGGACCTCGAGTACGACGACGGGGCGTTCCGTTTCAGCAACGGCATGTCGATACGGCGGGCCCGGTTCGCAGTCAAGGCCACGCTCTATGAGAAATGGTTTGGCGAGCTCGACCTCGATTTTGCGTACAACGAGGTGGAGTTGAAGGATATGTTCATTGGGTACCGTTTTTCCGACCGGGTTTCGGTCAAAGTCGGTCATTTCAAGGAACCGATGAGCATGGAACGCCTGACGAGTTCCAAATATCTCATCAACATGGAGCGTCCGATGGCTGTCGAGGCGTTCGCCGGCGGGCGGCGGCTCGGGGCTGCGGCCACCGCATGGGGGAACCATTGGTGGGTGTCGGGAGGCATCTTCGGTCGGCAGGTGGACATCATCCAGAAGGAGAAGAACCGTGGCGGCGACGGTTACGGCTTTACGGCGCGGGTGGCTTTTTCGCCGCTGGCCGACAGGGACTTGACGCTCCATATCGGCGGTTACGGTACCTGGCGAGTCCCGGAGATGAGCGGCAAAACGGAGCGTTTCGTCGAATTCAGAACCTTCCCGGAGAGCCGCACGGACCGCAGGCGTTTCGTGAGGGCCGAGATATTCAATGTGAAGAGTTACTATACGGTGGGTGCCGAGCTCGCTTTCAGATGGCGCAAGCTGCTCGTCTACGGCGAATACATCTTCACCGAACTCTCCCGCTACGGGCTTTCGGGCGGGGAGCGGATACCGCTGAAGAACGCCTCCTTTAACGGCTGGTATGCCACGGCCTCCTACATGCTGCGCGGCGAACAGCGTCGTTATGCACCCGAAGATGCCGAATTCGGGCCCATGGAGGTGCGTCGGGGCGGGAACCTCGAACTGGCTGTCCGGGCAAGCAACATCAACATGAACGATTTCCATGATGCACGGGCGGTCATTACCGGCGGAGCGGCCACGAGCTATTCCGCGTCGCTGAACTGGTACCCGAACCGGAACGTACTGATAGGATTGAATTATACCTACATGGACAACGACAAGTATGCCGACGACAAGGGACACATCACTCTCGACGGGAAACCGCTCAGTCAGATGCTTCCTTCGGGGCTCGACTTCAGCATCCTGCAGCTGCGTCTGTTGCTGTCGTTCTGATACGGAAAATTTTATAAACAGACAGATAAGAGCATGAGAAAGATTGTTTTCGCGGCGCTTTGCGCATTTGCGGCGGTGGCGGTATCCTGTAAGAACGACAGGGAGAGCGATGTGAACCCCGGCGATTCGGATATCGACGGGCTCTACATCAATGAAGTGTATTCCTGCAATCCCGACTGGGTGGAGCTTTACAATGCGGGGAATGAGGAGCTGCATATCGGCGGCTTCATCCTGCAGGACGACAAGGGGGCGGAAGAGGAGTACGTCATACCGGAAGGTACGACGATAGGTGCCGGGGAGTTCCTCGTATTGGAGGAGTTCTCGTTCGGCATCAGCTCCTCCAAAGGCGACCGGGTGACGCTGCTCGACGCATCGCGTAACGTGGTGGACGACGTGATGCTTCCCGTAATGGAGGATGGCAGTTCCTATGGGCGCAGGAGCGACGGCGGTTCGGAATTCGCCGCTTTCACTGCGCCTACGAAAGGGCGGAGCAATACGGGCGGCGGCGACCCCCTTCCGGAACCGGAACCTTCGGATGCGAAGGTGTATATCAACGAGGTGCTGTCGGCTCCCGCGGGCGATGACATGGATTTCATCGAGCTCTATAACGGCGGCGAGGCGGATGCCGATATCGGCGGATTCGTTCTGCAGGACGATAAGGGGGCTGCCGAAGAGTTCGTGATTCCGGCCGGAACGGTCATCCCGGCGGGCGGATTCCTGGTGTACGAACAGGTGTCGCCGGGCCAGGGCGAAAGTTTTACCTTTGGTCTGAGCTCCAAGGGAGACAAGGTGGTGCTGCTCGATTCCGAGCGCAAGGTGGCGGACGAGGTGGATACGCCCGATTTCGGCGATACCAAAGGGGAGTCCTACGCCCGTACCGTCAACGGCGGCGGGGAGTGGCGGATTGCCGCCGTACCGACCAAGGGCTTTTCCAATACGGGCGGAGCGGATGCCTCCCTGAAGGGGGTGCTTGTCATCAATGAGGTTTACACGTATGCCGATGGCAGTGAAAAGGACGACCTCGATTTCATCGAACTCTACAATGCGGGCGGCAGCGACATCGACCTCGGTGGCCTGAAGCTGTGGGAGAGCGGCGGAAGCGCCGAAGCATGGAGTTTCCCCGAAGGCTCCCGCGTTGCGGCGGGCGGCTTCTTCGTGGTGGTCTGCGACAAGGACAACGCGTGGTATGCCGACCCCGTGAACTATCCGGGCTGGGGGCTCAGCAAAGGCCCCGACGAATATGTGACGTTGGCCGATGCCGAGATGAACGAGATAGACTGCGTGGCATGTCCCAGCATGAAACGGGGCGAAAGTTACGGCCGTGTGACCGACGGGGCGCCGGAGTGGCAGATATTCGCCGCCTTTACCAAGGGAACTCCCAACGAGGGCCCTGCCCGGCAGCCCGTGACGAATACGATGGGACTTTGGGTGAACGAGGTGTTCACCAACAACCAGGATACGGCCCAGCTCCCGTGGAACGAGTCGGTGGATTTCATTGAATTCTATAATTCGAGCGATACGGCGATAGACTTCGGCGGATATGTGATAAAGGACGACAAGGGAGCCGATGACGAATCCTATACCGTTCCGGCCGGGACGGTCATTCCGGCGGGCGGGTTCCTTACCTACGACGTCTGCAAGAAGAATGCGGAGGGACCTTCATTCGGACTCGGCAAGAGCGGTGACTGGGTGTTCGTCTATGACCCTGCGGGCGTGCTGGTGGCCGAGTTGGAGATACCCGCTTTTGCAGACGATGAGGTGATGTCGTACGGGCGCATGCCCGACGGAGGCGATGTGTTGCGGAAGATGGAGCCTACCAAGAATAGCAGCAACGGCGGGGAGGTGCATCCGGAGGTGGCCGTGGTGATTAACGAGATACTGACCAACGGTTCGCAGGACGAGGACTGGGTGGAGTTCTATAACGGAGGCAGCGCCGATGCCGACCTGGAGGGGTATGTGCTCTATGACGACGGCGGTGTCGAAAAGGCCTTCACCTTCCCGGCCGGAACCACCGTTCCGGCCGGCGGTTATCTGGTGATGGTGGCCAAGGAGGAGGGGTCGTTCGATTTCGGGCTCGGCAAGAAGGGCGATGCGCTGACGCTGCTCGACGCTTCGGGGGCGGTGACCGACGAGGTGGAGATACCGGCGCTCGACGATGACGAGACATACGGTCGCCGTACGGACGGCGCGGCGGAGTGGACGGTGTTCGGCACCTCCACCCGCGGGGCTTCCAATGCGGGCGGCACGGTCCGGGAGTGACCGGAAAAAGAGGCGTAGGACTTGTCTGCAGCCGGGCGGAGCAGTCCGGTCGGACTGCAGACGGTCTTACATAGGAACAGCGGACACAGGGGATTTTTCAGACAGGCAGGTCGCAGGGCCTGTCCCAAATTGAAAACGTATGAAAACGGTTGTTGCAGGCAAGCGAATGTTCGGGGCGGTTGCGGCCGCTGCGCTGTGCTGGGGGTGCGGGAGCGCTGCCTCCTCCCTGCCCGAACGGGTGGCGGTACCTTTTGAAACGGTATGTCCGCAGGCGGACGGAACACCTGTCTTTATTGGCGGGTACGGCTCGGCGATGGGTTACGATGCGGCCGATTCCTGTTTTTGGCTCCTGACCGACCGGGGACCCAACGTGGACGGGCCGACGCCGGAGAGCAAGGTTTTCGCACTGCCGGAGTTCGCTCCGCGGGTGGGAAAGTTCCGGCTTTCGGGCGATTCGCTCGAGGCGGTCGGAACGGTGCCGCTTCGGGATGCTGCCGGAAACCTTTTCAGCGGCCTGCCTGCCGCCGGCGGTGACGGCAGTACGGGAGAGGTGGGGTATGACCTTGCCGGAGAGGCGGTATGCGACAGCCTGCGACGCGGTCTCGATACCGAAGGGCTCGCACTGGCGGGCGACGGTACGTTTTGGGTGAGCGACGAGTACGGCCCTTACCTGCTCCGTTTCGACGGCGAGGGGAGGCTGCTTGAGGAGTACAGCCCCTTCAACGGGGGATTGCCCGAAGTGCTGGCCCGTCGCCGGCCCAACCGCGGCATGGAGGGGCTCGCCTACGATGCCGGAGCGGACATGCTCTTCGGCATCATGCAGTCGCCGCTCTACAATCCGGACGCCTCCACGAAAGATACTGCGGTGTTCTGCCGTATCGTGGCGCTCCGTCCCACCGACGGCCGGACGGCGCAGTATCTCTATCCGCTCGAGGACCCCGGTAATGTGGTGAGCGAACTCTGCGTGCTCGGCGGCGGAGATTTGCTCGTGCTGGAGCGCGATGCGGAGTTTCCTGCAGAGGGGCGCGGTTTCAAGAAGGTTTTCCGTATTGACCTCTCGCAGGCTTCCGATATCTCTCCGCTGGACGGATACATGGCCGTCGATACCCTTGCGCCCGGCCGGCTGGCCGGGTATGGCCTCAGGGCCGTGGAGAAGGAGCTTTTTTGCGACATCCTCGCCGCAGCGCCCGGTTATCCCCACGACAAGCCGGAGGGGATGTGCCTCCTCGGAGACGGAACCCTTTGCGTAGTGAACGACGACGATTTCGGGATAAACGCCCCGGAGGTTCCGGACGGGCGTATCGTTCCCAAACGGATTCCCGGAATCTCGGACCGGGATATCGGCGAGATTTGGTTTGTGGCGCCCGCTTTGCGGACGATGTGAGCGAGCATGGATTTTGTAGCTTTGTGTTGTTGGATTCTTGGCCCTGTCACTGTCCGTGACGGACGGTCGGGCCCCATGTCGTTTCCGCAGGAATTTTCTGCGGAAACTTCATTTTTATGGGGTTTGCGGGAATAAGAAGAAGCACCCTAAGTCGCGGTAGGGCAGTCGTGCGT
>OGXQ01001758.1_pt1 | contig 15874 bp, 12 predicted proteins | sample 1576291 | NCBI WGS metagenome assembly OGXQ01 (sample SAMEA3541575, study PRJEB24748) | human gut metagenome | biome: human gut; feature: human-associated habitat; material: faeces | place: China | collected 2012 | reverse complement strand
GAGAGCATCTGCCTTACAAGCAGAGGGTCATAGGTTCGAGCCCTATAGGCCCCATTTTTATGTTTGAAATGAAGGAAAACGTCTTTATGCGTATGCATAGAGGCGTTTTTTATGTTTTGGAATTATTTGTATTTATGGCACATTGACGAAAAACGAAAGAATAGCTATGATGGAGTAATACAAGTACCGGGAAGGTGGGGAAAATAATGGAGCAGCGCATTTTGCAATATCGAAAACAGATAGATGAATGGCTGACAGAAATGGAGCAGAACGTACAGACATTGTCACAGCACGGTGAATACTCAACGCAGGCTGTACAGAGGCAGACGCATACACAGAAAACTGACATAAAGAAAACGGATACCGAGGAACAGACCATGCAGGAAATGGTTCAGGACAAGCTTAAGGAGCATCTTGTGCAGGTGGGATTTTTTCAGCATGAGCGTCTGATCCATCTGATCGTTACGGTGACTTTTGCGTTGTTAGAGATGCTGGCGATCGTCTTAAGTGTGATCTCCAACAGCCTTTTTACTTTATTACTCCCCATAGTGATCCTGATTCTGTTGATCCCATACATCCGCCACTACTATATCCTGGAGAACGAAGTGCAAAAAATGTATGGGCAGTACGACCGGATGCGGAGACTGCAACAGACAGCAGCCGGGAGCAAAATCGAAAAACCAGAGAGATAACAGAAACAATACAGTGAAAATAAACAAACGAAAAAGATAAGGGCAAAGTTATGAGGACTTCGTATAGTAAAAAACATAAAGCAGGAATATCTGTTCTGTCCGGACTGACTGCGGCGCTCCTGTTACTTACTGGCTGCAGCAAGTCCGAAGAGACGGTCTATCAGATCCCGGAGGACAGAAAACTGATCGTCTATACCGCTCACAAAGCTGATGTATACGAACCGATCATCAAGGAATTTGAGGAACGTACAGGGATTTTTGTGGAGCTCAAAGCAGGAGATACTTTGGCACTTTTTGATGAATTACAACAGGATGCACCCGGTACCTTTGACGTCATGTTCGGTGGAGGTGTTGAAAATTTTGAGGAGTGCAGAGACTATCTGGAACCTTATAAAGTCAGCGAAATAGATCAAATTGCGGAACAGTATCGCACGGAGGGAGATGCCTATACGCCCTTTTCTGTGCTACCGACTGTATTTATCTATAACAATAAACTGGTCTATCCCGTAGCGGCTCCCAGAACCTGGGAGGAATTGCAGACCGATCGTTGGAAGGGAAAGATCGCGTTCGCAGATCCCACGAAATCCGGCAGTAGTTATACAGCACTCTGTACGATGCTTCAGGTATCGGATCAGGATGCGCAGAAGACGCTGGAGGATTTTACCGGTGCACTGGATGGTTACCTGTCACCCTCATCTGTAGCAGTACTGGAGGAAGTCAATGCCGGAACCAGACTGGTAGGTATTACCACGGAGGGAATGGCGAGACAAAAGATTCTGGAAGGGGCAGATATTACAGTGATCTACCCCACGGACGGCACCAGTGCCATACCGGACGCTACAGCGATCGTCAAGGGCGCAAAGCATATGGAAAATGCTAAATTATTTCTGGAATTTACCGTAAGTAGTGATGTACAGAGACTGGTGGAGGAAGTCTTTTTCCGGAGAACTGTCCGCAATGATATGGAAGAGTATGCAGCACCGGAGCAGACAAAATTAAAAACGATCGATTATGATATTCATTGGGCTTCTCAGGAAAAGGAAAAAATTCTGAACACATGGGAGACGTTACAGGGGAGAACAGATGAAAAAGTGGATTAAAAAGTCGTTTCACAGACAGTTACTGGTCTGCTTCGGTGTAGTTGCGTTATTGCCGTTATTGCTTTTTGGGGTATTCCTGATCCAGACTATGGAGACCAAGATCAACAGCGATTATGAGAAAAAAGTAACAGAGCAGGCGGAACAGATAGATGCTGGCATATTGGAATTGTTTCAGGAGTTCGAGATGGTAGTGGAGAATATAAATGCTAACACCCGGATCGTGGAACAGATAGGTGAAGATGACACCTGGTCGAAGAGCAAGATTTATCTGCAATTCTATCGGGAAGTGGCTGATTACAGAGAATATGCCCAATTTGATCTGTATGATAAAAACGGAAAATGTATTTACACTACGGCACAGGGAAGTGCCAAGACAGATCTGCCGGTATACTGGGGCATCCTGAAAGCAGTCGAGGATAGTAAAGAGACGCTGGTGCTGCGGCGTGCAGATACTAATGACAGCAAGATTTTATTGTATGCAGCGGGTAAACTTATGGGAAAAGACGGTATACCGGAAGGTTATATTGTGATCAGCATGCGCGCAGAAAATTTTGAAAAAGTGCTTCATGATAAGGGAAATGCCAAAGCGGAGGTAGCAATCATGGACCCCTTCTGGAGAACCATTTATGATAATGGTAACCTGCAGGAAGAGCAGATCCGGGAAGAACTCATGGTTGGTCATAAGCTGCTGGGAGTATATCGTGCCGGAGAACTGCTGGTCCAGCCGCTGGGAGACAGTGGATTGTATACTGCATTGTCCTGTCCCAGCGTGTTTTCAACAGAAGTATTGAACTCCATGTACAGTGTGTTGATCGTGATGCTGACCATCAGTGTCATTCTGTGTGTTTTGGTGGCTTCCCGGCTGGGTAGAAATATGACCCGTCCTATCGAACGGATGAATACGGCCATGCGTACACTGCAGGAAGGAGACCTTACCGTCAGGATCGTCTCCGACAGAGAGGACGAGCTGGGACAGATGTCCCGGAACTTTAATATCATGGCCAACGAATTGGAGCAAAGCGTGCAGGATAAGGTGGAGAAGCAGAAGGAACTCAATGCTTCCCATATTGCCATGATGCAGGCACAGCTGAATCCTCATTTCCTGTATAACACACTGGACACCATGAAATGGGTGGCGAAGGCCAACCATATCCCGGAGATCGCTACCATGGCGGCGGGACTGGCGAAGATCCTTAGGACCAGTATCTCCAAGAGACAGTTCATCTATCTGAAAGAAGAACTGGAACTGGTGAACTGTTATGTAGATATCCAGAAGATCCGTTTCAATGATAAGTTCTCGTACACCGTGGATCTGCAGGAGGGACTGGAAGAGTGCGTGATCCCCAAGCTGATCATACAGCCCATCGTGGAGAACTCGGTACTACACGGATTAAAGGAGAGTGAAGAAGGAAATATCCTTGTGCGGATCACAGGACAGGAAGATGTTCTGTGTATTGAAGTAACCGATGACGGTTGCGGCGCTCCCGAAGAACGGATAGATGCCATCAATCACAGAAGACAGGAGCAGCTGGTGGGGCATATCGGGGTCTCTAACGTGGATACCATCATCCGGCTGACCTATGGGGAAGAATACGGCATTCATATGGAGAGCCTTACCTCACACGCCGAAAACCCTACGGACGGACAGCGAACAGAAGAGGAAGGCGAAGTCCACGGTACGAAAGTGACATTACGATTGCCGGTAAGATACGGAGAAGCCTGAGGAACCGATACAGAGCAACGGACAGAGAGGAATTTTTACCGGATAGTGGGGAAATACCGAAAACGGGAAGAGACAATGGAGGGAGTAATACGATGTACAAAGTGATCGTGATCGATGATGAGATGCTGGTGCGCAGAGGAATCGTGATGGAGACAGACTGGCAGGCACTGAACTGTGTCGTCGTGGCGGAAGCCGGCAATGGGATCGAAGGACTGGAAGCCGTGCGGAAATATCATCCGGATCTGTTGATCTGCGATATCCGTATGCCCAAAATGGACGGCATCGAAATGCTGAAGGAACTGAGGGCAGAAGGTAATGATGTCAGTGTGATCTTTTTAACTGCTTACAGTGAATTCTCCTATGCGCAGAGCGCTCTGAAATTATTGGCCAGTGACTATCTGTTAAAGCCTTTTGGAGACGGGGAACTGGAACAGGCAGTGAACAATGCACTGGAGAAACGTAAGAGGACACAGGAAAAATTGGAAAACAGCAAGGATGAGCCGCTTCCCGAACTAGTCTTAAATAAAGGCGACAAGAGCAAATATGTCATGGCAGCCGTAGACTATATTTCCGCTCATTATGGGGATCCGGAACTGTGTGTGGCAGAGATCGCAGAGCACCTGGGGATCAGTGAAGGACATTTGAGTCATACATTCAAGAGGGAGACGGATTACACGGTGGCGGCATACATCACCAGAGTTCGTATGCGCACTGCCATGAAACTGTTGAATGACTGCCGGAATAAGGTGTATGAAGTTGCGGAGCAGGTGGGCTATCGTGATGTTGCACATTTTTCCAGCAGCTTTAAGAGGATTGTTGGTGTTACTCCCTCTGAATACCAGGATAGAAGCATGTAAAACCACAAAGATGCACAAAAGAAACGATAAAATATCAGAAAAACTATACATAGTATCAGAAATATTAAAATAATAACAGTTTTGCCTTATACAAATTGCTGAATTCCCAACGTATAATAGAATCATCAGAACGGAAGAGGGAAACATCCCATTCCAAGTAAGTGGACCATGAAGGGTTATACAAACTATATGTTTCAAGGGAGGACAGCATATGAAGAAAAGAGTAGTATCGTTACTTATGATCTGTGCACTGAGTGTTGGTATGTTAGCCGGATGCGGCAGCAGCGAGACCCAGAACCAGGCAACTGGAAGCGCAGATAACACACAGACAGCCGGAACCGAGACGGTGGCAGAGACCAAGACCCCGGAGGTAGCCGACGACGCAAATCTTACTGCAACTCAGCAGATCATCAAACAGGCAGAAGGAATGACCATGGAGGAACTGGCACAGAAGGCCATCGAAGAATCCAACGGCAAGACCTTTTACGGTGTAGGTAATTCCAGCCGTGGTAAAGCAGCACTTCCTCTGTTCATCGAGTATCTGCAGTCTATTGATCCTTCTTACAGCATGGAATTTGACTGGCAGCAGCCTAAGAACAACAAGATCTTTGAACAGCTGACCGCTGATTCCCTGAAGCCGGAAGGAACCTTCGCAATGACCCTGATCCAGGATGGTAATCAGATTGAATCCAAGATGACACAGACCGGAATACTGGATACGTTCATTCCCAAGGAATGGGCAGAGGCTAACGGAACCACACCCGATGCGGTGGACGGTTATCTGGCATTACAGACGCTGAATAAGGTATTCGAATACAACTGTACCGGAGATAAAGTATATGACAACTGCTGGGACTTCGTAGCGGAAGGAACTCACGCATTGTTCATGGATATTGATTCCGAGGTTGTAGGTAAGAATTTCCTGTACATGCTGACCGAAGACAAATACGCAGCCATGTTAAAGGATGCTTTCAATGCATTACCCGCTGATGAGCAGGCTTACTTCCAGCCCACGATTGATGAGATGGAATCCGAGGCAAATGATTTAGGCTTAGGCGCTGATGGTAAATATGCCCTGGCATGGATCAAACTCTGGGTAGGCAGCTACAATGCCCAGACCGATGATGGACCTATCTGTAATACGCTGGTATCCGATTCTGCTACCGATCAGTGTGGACTGTTAGTATACAGTAAACTACGCTCCGTAGAAGAATCCGCAGGTGTATCTGTGAACAATATCAAGGTTGCCGCTTATCAGGATGGTTATAAGGGAATCGGTGGCTACGGCTACTGTCATTACTTGTTCGTTACTGATAACAGTCCTCTGCCTTGGACGGCATGTGCTTTCATCGCATACATGACCTGTACGGAAGACGGCTTCAGCGCATGGGGCAAAGACATGGGCGGTTATTCCGCTAACCCTGAAGTGGCAAAGGCAATCGAAGCTACCTATCAGCACAGCACCGGCGGTAATGATGAGAACGGTAATGTTGTATACGAGAGCAAGAATGACAGAGGCTTCGACTGGTGGTCTACCGATGGCGAACTGGTGCTGGAAGATCCTGAGTACTGCGCATCCGTATCCTTCACGGTAGGAAGCTGGATCGAACTGTTACCGAAGTATACTGCTGAGTGATATGAGTGATATATGATATAAAAAAGTGACTATTCGTCCTGTCAGAATAAGAAAATCTGCTACATCATGCCTGCATGTAAGTAGCAGTTTTCTTATTCGCAGGGGTGGATGGTTTACAGGACCAAAAGCTTGTATTGGGAAGAGAGGTTAACCATGAATCAGAGTGCCACAAAAAAAACAAGCAAGATGGTGATTGTTCTGAACAAGATCAAGACGTATTTCTCCAAGCCACAAAATATCATTCTGCTTCTGTTTGGTATCGTACTTACTTTTACCACAGTGGCGCCGATCGTGGCAATCGTCGAGGATACCTTCAAGATTCATCCGGGCACCATCGATGCACATCTTACCGGAAAAGCAAGCGGATATTCCTTTGCTAACTATGTGGATCTGTTCACCAGTAAACTGGCGAGAACAAATCTGTGGACACCGCTGTTAAATACTGTTCTTTTGGCAGTCTTTACCTGCCTGATCTCCATTTTGTTCGGCGGTTTGTTCGCATTCTTAATTACGAGAACCAATTTAAAATGTAAAAAATATTTAAGCTCCATTTTTATTTTCCCCTACATCATGCCCCAGTGGACACTGGCAGTGGTATGGCAGAATGTATTCAACAGTAATGTAGTCACCGGAACCTCCAACGGACTGCTGGCTTCGCTCTTTCACATTACGATGCCCAAATGGTGGTGCCTGGGGCTGTTCCCCAGTGCAGTAGTATTGGGACTGCATTATGCCCCCTTTGCCTACATCCTGATCGGCGGCATCTTCCGCAACATGGATGCCAATCTGGAGGAAGCAGCGACGATTTTGGATACACCGAAGTGGAAGACCATGTTCCGCATTACCTTACCTATGGTAAAGCCGGCGATCCTTTCCACGATCCTGCTGGTATTCGGAAGCGCCATGGGAAGTTATCCCGTACCTCACTATCTGGGACTGACTACTCTGTCCACCAAGTACATCTCCATGAACTCCAAGTATACCGGGGAAGCCAGTATTCTTGCCATCATCATGATGATCTTCGGTGTGGCGATCCTGTTAATGAACCAGATGAGCTTAAAGAGCCGTAAGAATTATACGACGGTTACCGGTAAATCCGGACAGATCTCCAAGATCAACTTAGGAAAGATTGGAAAATACCTGATCGCGGTCATTCTGATCGTTATCACCTTCTTCACCAGTATTTTCCCGATCCTGTCCTTCGCACTGGAGACTTTCCTTCCGAATCCGGGAGATTACAGTTTCCTGTATACCATGGATCCCAGTGCTCTGACCACCAAGTGGTGGCTGACGGATAACAACGGAGCCGGTGCTCTGTACGGACAGCCCGGTATCCTTCACAATCCGCTGATCTGGAGAGCATTCAAGGGAACGATGTTAGTCGCTGTATGTTGTGCTCTGATCGCAGGTACCATCGGTACTCTGATCGGTTATGCAGTATCCAAGAACCGAAGAAGCAAGTGGGCAAATTACGTCAATGGTGTGGCATTCCTGCCGTACCTGATGCCGTCCCTGGCAGTGGGCGCAGCCTTCTTCATCCTGTTCTCCAATGACAAGATCAACCTGTTCAATACTTACACATTGTTGATCATCGCAGGCGTGATCAAGTACATTCCTTTCGCCAGCAGAAGTGCACTGAACTCCATGCTGCAGCTATCGGGAGAGATTGAGGAAGCGGCCATCATCCAGGATATTCCCTGGTACAAGCGGATGCTGCGGATCATCATTCCGATCCAGAAGTCTTCCATTATCAACGGATATATGCTTCCGTTCATGACCTGTCTGCGAGAGCTATCCCTGTTCTTACTGCTATGTACGCAGGGCTTTATCCTCTCCACGACACTGGATTATTTCGATGAGATGGGACTGTATGCATTTTCCAGCGCCATCAACCTGATCCTGATCGTAACGATCCTGATCTTTAACACTTTGGTAAATAAACTGACCGGGGCCAGCCTGGATGAAGGTATCGGAGGTAAATAACTATGCCGGAAATCAAATTAACACATGTTACAAAACGTTGGGGAAAATTCTATGCGGTAGATGATCTGAGTCTGGATATGGAGGACAATTCCTTTATCACTCTGCTTGGTCCCTCCGGTTGCGGCAAGACCACTACCTTACGTATGATCGCCGGTCTGGAGACCCCTACCAGCGGGCAGATCAAGATCGGAGACCGGGTGGTATTCGACAGTGAAGCGGGAATCAATGTTCCCGCAAATAAGAGAAAAGTCGGATTCCTGTTCCAAAACTACGCACTGTGGCCGAACATGACGGTATACCAGAACATCTCCTTCGGACTGGGCAATATCAAGGAAGAACTTCCCGTGATCGATGAGGATGCCAAAGCTTTAAAAAGCATGATCAAGGCACTGGAGAATCCGGGAGAGCTGGTAAAACTCATTGAGGAATGCAGAGATAAAAAGGGAAAATTAGACCTGGATATGGTCTACCTGAAGCTGATCGATAATTATACCATTTCTATCTATACTGCAAAGGAGCTGTATAATTACAAACTCCACGAGGTAGCAGACAAAGAAAGTGCATCAAAACAAAAGAAGCAGGAACTGACTGCCAAGCTGGACAGCATCCTGGCAGGTCATAAGGAAAAAGGGGAAGAGCTTAACGAGAAATTCGAAGTCGTATCCGGTGGCAAGGTAGTAACCAGGGTCAGAAAATATTCCAAGGAAGAGATAGACCTGGCGGTACGCAGAGTATCTCGTATCGTTAAGATCGGAATGTTCATGAACCGTTATCCCGCAGAACTGTCCGGTGGACAGCAGCAGAGAGTTGCTATTGCCAGAACACTGGCACCGGAACCCCAGGTACTGTTCATGGATGAGCCACTGTCTAACCTGGATGCGAAACTCCGTCTGGAAATGAGATATGAACTGCAGCGTCTGCATGTAGAGACCGGAAGCACCTTCGTATATGTAACCCATGACCAGATGGAAGCTATGACACTGGCAACGAAGATCTGTCTGATCAACAACGGTGTATTGCAGCAGTATGAAGCACCGTTGACTGTGTACAGCAGACCCAACAACCTGTTTGTGGCTGATTTCGTAGGAAATCCTTCCATTAATTTTATCGAAGCCAAGGGTGTGCAGAATGAAAACGGCAGCCTGGATGTGACGATCTTAGACGGTAGAAAGGCAAAGTTTGTTCCGAAAGAACATCTGGATCTGCAGAGATGGTTTGCAGAGAGAGATAAGAACGAAGCCGATGAGGCAGCCCGTCACAAAGAGAAAATGCAGGATAAGAAAGCTGTGGAGAAATCCAACAAGGATGAAGTCTTCAAGTATCATATTGCCAGAGTGAACGAGGATGATTATGCACTGCAGGAAGCTCCCGTGATCACCAACGAGGATTTTGTCATCGGTGTACGTCCCGAAGCCCTGCAATTACACGATGGCGCAGGACTGGACGGCGTGATCTACGGTGCCATGCCCACGGGTATGGAATCCACGATTAAGCTTCGTATCGGTGATTTCCTGTTGACCGGCGTAGTCTTCGGCAATACCGCCTACAAGATCGGCCAGGAAGTGAAGTTCGAGATCGGTGGAGAAGATATTCTGTTATTTGACAGAAAATCCGGAAAACTCATTACAGCCGGCAGACTGCAGGTATAGTCATAAACACAGGTGATTCAGCATCTTAAAAAAACGTATCGGAAAACGAGACCGAATGTCTCACTACCGATACGTTTTTGTTGTAATCGAACAAAGATTCGTATATAATGAATATGTCTGCAAAACGAGAACATCAAAGATGCAGTTTTGCGAATGAGGTTCTGCATCGTTACAATCTTTTGCAACAGGTGCTACAGGGTTAATACAGGAGGCAGCAATATGAAAATCATCCATTGTGCGGATATCCATCTGGATTCCAAAATGAGTGCAAATCTGACCAAAGAAAAAGCGAGAGAACGTAAGACGGAATTGTTGACCACCTTTCAGAATATGGTTGCATACGGGGCAGAGCAGGGCGTGGCGGCGATCATTATTGCAGGGGATCTGTTCGATACGAAAAACGTATCCGCTACCGCCCGGAATGTGGTAAAAGACTTAATTCAGGGACATCCCCAAATAGCTTTTTATTACTTACAGGGGAATCATGACGAAGGAAGCTTTACGTCCAGTCTTTCGGAACTTCCGGAGAATCTTCATCTATTCGGGAACAACTGGACAAGCTATGAACTTTCAGGGACGGAGAATACCTCCGGTAAGGGAGTTGCAGTTACCGGGGTGGAACTGACACCGGAAAACAGCGGAAGCATCTATCATACATTGTCTCTGGACGCAGATCAATGCAACATTGTAGTCCTGCATGGGCAGGAATCGGAATACAGTGCGAGAGATAAGGCGGAGATCATTCATCTGACGGCATTGAAAAATAAGGGAATTGATTATCTTGCCCTGGGACACATCCACAGCTATAAAAAAGAGCGTCTGGATGCGAGAGGCGTCTATTGCTATCCAGGCTGTCTGGAGGGCAGAGGGTTTGACGAATGCGGAGAGCATGGATTTGTGATGCTTGACATTGATGAGCTGACAGGTACAATTGACAGTACTTTTATTCCTTTCGCATCCCGGAAGCTCTATACCATTCCGGTGGATATTACCGGTTGTGAATCCACGACGGAAATCCTGGAACGGATGAGAGATGAGACAGCCGGGAAAGGTTACCCGGAGAAAAGTCTGATCAAGTATGAACTGGTCGGGAAAATAGATGTGGAAAGTGAAAAGGATATTGACTTTCTGTTACATCAGTTCAGCCACCTTTTTTATTTTGTGAAGATTAAGGACAACTCTGCGTATCTGGTGGATTATGCTGCTTTTGCAAAGGATAAGTCCTTAAAGGGAGAGTTTATCCGTACTGTCATGGGCAGAGCGGATCTGCCGGAAGAGGACAAGGCGACAGTGATACATTACGGATTGCAGGCACTGGCCGGAGAGGAGATCCTGGACGCATGAAACTGATCAAATGTCACATTGAGAATTTCGGAAAACTAAGTGACTTTACCTATGATTTTACAGATGGCTGCAACACCGTCTGTGAGGAAAACGGCTGGGGAAAAAGCACACTGGCTGCATTCTTACGCGTTATGCTGTTTGGATTCCGGAATGAAGGGAAGAGAGATCCGCTGGAAAATGAGAGGAAGAGATACAGTCCCTGGCAAAAGGGCGTCTACGGCGGAGAACTGCAATTTGAAAGTGAAGGAAAGCAATATTCTGTCCGCAGAACCTTCGGAAGTAAAAGCGCAGAAGATGAATTTCAGCTGACAGATACGAAAACAAATCTGCCCTGCAGAGATTTCACACAAAATCTGGGAGAAGAGTTGTTCCGGATCGACGCAGGATCCTTTGAACGAACGATTTTCATCTCACAGAATGACTGCGAGACCTTTGTTACGGACGGTATCAATGCCAAGATCGGGAATCTGGCGGAAAATACGGACGATATCAATAATTTTGAGACAGCGGACAAGCGGTTGAACGATCTGTTAAACAGCATGTCACCCTCTCGTAAGACCGGATCGCTCCGTCAGAACAAGGACCGCATTACGGAACTGAAGACGCAGATCCGTAACGGGCAGGAGATACAGAATACGATGGAAAGTATTGATACCCGGAAAAAGGCGGCGATCGAGGAGAGAGAAAAGCTTTCTACGGAACTGACAGAACTGCAGGAGAGACAAAAGAAACTGGGAATTTATAAGGATCAACAGGCGAAAAAAGAGAAGTACCTGGATCTGCGTGCAAAAATGGCACAGAGACAGCAGACTTTAAAAGAAGCGGAAAGCTATTTTAACGGCGTGATACCAAAAGGGGAAGAATTACGCGAAAAAACAGCCATCTGCAATCAGGGGATTTCTGTCCGCAAAGCAATGGAAATCTATTGCCTGACAGAGGAAGAACAGGCGCAGTGTAAAGATAATTTTCCCATGGCGGACAATGCCCGGTTGGAAGAAAAATATGCTGAGGCACAAGAACTTGAGAGCCTGGAAAGCGCGACAAGAAAATATGCCCTGTCAGGGGAAGAGAGCAGACGGTTAGAGGAGCTTTCCGGATATTTTGCGGAAGGAATGCCGCAGGAGGCGGAGATCGACAGTGTAAAAAATGCCTGGACGAACCGCAATGAAGGAAAAAGTCTTCTGCAGGCGAAAGAAATACAGAGGAAAACCCTGCAATCCATACAGGCACAGGAAGATGCCAGATGCTTACGGGAACAGGAAGAAGCAGGTAAAAGGAAAAAAATGCTATTGCTTTTTGGCATTCTTTTAGCGATTGGCGGTTTTGCTGTGATCCTGTTGGGACAGGGAGTGATCGGAGGAGTCCTGATCGTACTGGGAATTGCAGCTGTGGCAGCGGCACTGTTGTTTACAGCAGGCAGATCCAAAGTCCAAACGGGAGAAAATACAGAGCTTTCCTATTTGGAACAGGAAATGGAAGAACTTGAGGCACAGATCCGCATAGAGGAAGGACAGATTGAGGATTTCTGCACTCGTTGGGGACTTCGGGAAGGACTGGAACTGACCTCCTGGCTTGTGGAACTGCAGAATAAGAGAAAAGATTACGAGGCACTTTTGGAGCGGCAGAAGCAGGACGGATCGGATGAAAAGACTGCGAGAATTGCCGCATTGCAGAAAGATTTGCAGCAGTTTTTTGAAGAATACGGAGAAGTACCGGAAACACAAAATTATCTTGCGGCATTGCATGAACTGGCGGGAAAGTGCAGACAGAGACAGCTTTTACTGGAAAAACAAAAGAAATATTTACAGCAAAAACAGAAATATGAAGCGCTGGAAGAACAGGTAAAAGACTATTTTGTGTCGTTGCAGCTGATTCCGGAGGAGCATCCGGAAGAACAGTTGGCCGAACTGGAAAGTCATAGAAAGGATTATGAGAAGGAGTTACAGGAATATCGGAGAATCGAGCAGGAGATAAAAGCGTTTGAAGCGAAAGAGGACATTCCGGCACTTCTGGCACTGAAGCTCCCGGAGGGAGAGGAATCCCTGGAAAGTCTGGCAGATGAAATGCAGGTCCTTTCGGAGCGTATGGAAGAACGTTTTCAGACCATTGACAGCTATCAGAAACAACTTTCCGACTTACAGGAATCCTGGGATAATGTGGAAAATATGCAGGAAGAGCTGGAAGCGTTGCAGGAGAAGACAGAGGAAGGACTCAAACAATATGAATTGCTTGGAATGACAAAAAATCTGTTGGAACAGGCAAAGAGTTCGTTCACTGCAAAATATACAGAACCTGTCATGCAGGGGTTCCGGAAATATTACAGAATTCTCACGGGAACGGAATGCGAAAATTATCAGATGGATGCCAATACCAGATTGCAGGTCGTTGAAGGCAATATGCCCCGAGACATCGGATATCTGAGTCTGGGCAACCGTGACCTGATCGGTATCTGTATGAGACTTGCTTTGGTGGAAGCCATGTATGAGGAACAGAAACCGTTTTTGATTCTGGATGACCCTTTTGTGAATCTGGATGAGAACCGGACCAAGGGAGCAATGCGGTTCCTTACAGAGATCGCGAAAGAGTATCAGGTGATTTATTTTACCTGCCATGGAAGCAGGGGATAAGGGAAGGCTGTAGTTTATATTTGTAGAATCAACCGATTCTGAAAAATCAGACGGTACAGATAAGAGATATACATAGACTACAAAAGAGAAAGGGGTACTTGTATATGGGAAGAGGTAAAACAGGAAACTTTTGGAAGGCAGCGGCAATTCTGCTGGGGTGTGCACTTCTGACAGGCTGCGGAAATACCGGAGAAGTGGACGATTATGCTACAAACATCGGATATGAGGCAAGGGGTAGCAATGGGACTACGCAGGTGGTGCAGTCGGAAAGCGGCAGCAGCGCAACAACACAGACTGCAGGGATTCCAAAGGAGGAGATCAAGGTAGGAGTACTGCATCTGTCGGATCCGGCGGAGGGCAGCGGTTATACATATACGCATGATCTGGGAATTCAGGGAATGCAGCAGAATCTGGGATTATCAGATGATCAGATCATCCGCAAGATTAATGTCAATGACAGTGATACGCAGGAGACCAGACAGGCAATTCAGGAATGTATTGATGAAGGCTGTAATATCATCTTCACTACCAGCTGGGGATATATGGAAACTACAGCGGAAATGGCGGAAGAATATCCGGACGTGTACTTCTCCCATGGCACCGGCTACCTGAGCAACGGTAAAAATTTCAACAACTATTTCGGCAGAATTTATCAGGCGAGATATTTGAGCGGTATCGTGGCGGGAATGAATACTTCTTCCAATAAAATCGGGTATGTGGCAGCTATGGATTCTTCCAATTCGGAAGTCACCGGCGGTATTGATGCCTTTGCACTCGGCATCTATTCGGTCAATCCGGACGCAAAAGTATATGTAAGGGTGACAAACAGCTGGTACGATCCCGAGGGAGAAAAAGCTGCGGCACAGACACTTCTGAATCTGGGGTGTGATGTGATCGCACAGCATTGTGATACCGTATATCCCCAGACGCTGGCACAGGAAAAGGGTGTGTACAGTATCGGATATAATTCGGATATGAGTAAGGATGCTCCGCAGTCCTGCCTGTGCAGCGTCATCTGGAACTGGAGTGCCTATTATACAGCGGCTGTCCAGAGCATTATCGATGGCAGCTGGGACGGCAGCAATTACTACGGCGGCATGAATGAAAATCTGGTAGGCATCACGGATCTGGCGGACTTTTGTGCGGAAGGCACGAAAGAGAAGGTAGAGGAAGCCAAAAAGCAGATTTTATCCGGAGAAAACGGGGTATTTGACGGCGTGATCGAGACGAATACGGGAGAGACCGTGGGCAAAGAGGGAACGACGCTGGATGATGCAACGATTACCGGTGGTATCAACTGGTATTTCAAGACCGTATCTGTGGTAGAATAGGGGGCATTTTCATGAGTATACAAAAAAAGATTCTGTCAATGACCATCGGACCGGTAGTATTGTTGGGACTGTTATCCATCTTTTTTATGCTGACGACGGTACGCAGTTCCATGATGGACGAAATCGAAGAAGGACTGAAGGGAACGGCTGCGGCAACGCTGGCAGCGTATGACCAGAACACCGGTGACTATATGGAATCCAGTAATGGCGACATCTGGAAAGGCAGCTATAATATCTCCCGTTCCGAGAGCCTGGTGGATCGGATCAGGGACAATACCGGAATGGATGTGACCTTTTTCTACGGGGACCGTCGCATGTCCGGCAGACAGATATTTGCTGTTTTTCATGGAGAGCAGGTCTCCGATCAGCTTCAGGTCTGCAAAGTTAAACGGTGTAACACGGGAGGCAAGTACGCATCCGTTGATAACACCAAGCAGCATCCAGAATATAACATTTTCCTTCGCTAATCTGCCAATACTTTGCCGTTCTATCCGCACAAATCATCTTTAAGCCCTCTAATTGTGCATTGATATCTGACAATTTAATTTGCTTAAATTCACCTCTTTTGTGATTATAACTTTTTTCTATCAACTTACTATTCATTTTTTTTTCCAATGAAAAATTAAAAAAACAAATTCCTACAACAAACATACTAATCAACAGCAGCATTACTTGCATCAATCTTTTCTTTTTCATAACTTTAACAATTCCTCCCCGTTAAATAGTAATATTTTACATTCTACATCACCATTATACTTTCGGTTTCACCTTTATTCTTTGAACTCGAAAAATCCGCCTCATCTACAGTCTCTTTCTCACCATGCCATAATATAGTAATAACAGTTTATTACTATATTAGCTAATAACTAGTAACTTTCTTAATTTCTAATTAGTTTCTTGATATCAGCTAAATAAACAACAGAGCCCTTAAC
>OGXQ01001751.1_pt1 | contig 15913 bp, 14 predicted proteins | sample 1576291 | NCBI WGS metagenome assembly OGXQ01 (sample SAMEA3541575, study PRJEB24748) | human gut metagenome | biome: human gut; feature: human-associated habitat; material: faeces | place: China | collected 2012 | reverse complement strand
CAGCCGGTCGGACAGGTCGACATAATAGCGGTGCGGATGCTCGAACCGCTTGACCTCGTCCCACAGGTGGGCCACCTGGTCGGCGCAGTAATTGCGGATGTCGTCGAGCTTGGGCAGCTCGTAGACGCATCTCCCCTTGTCGAACACCTGGGTGAGGATGCTCTTGGCGGTAAAGTTGCGAACCGTCTTCTTTTTCCAGGTCGCCATCGGATCGAAGATGGAGGACGGCTGGGAGTCGTCGACCGTCTCGCCGCGCACCGTCACATAGTCGGCGATCGCCTGCCCCGTTTCGCGGTTGTAGAACCGGTAGACGTCCTTGAAGCAGGGGGTCGTGATCTTTTCGATGCTCTCGCTCACCTTGATCTTGGGGACGAGCACTCCGCCGCGCTCGACCGCGGCGAGCTTGTAGACGCCGCCGAACACGGGGTCGGACTTGCTTGTGATGAGGTTTTCGCCGACGCCGAAGAGGTCGACCTGCGCGCCCTGGAGCAGCAGGTCGCGGATGATGTATTCGTCGAGCGAGTTGGTCGCCATGATCTTGCAGTCGGGATAGCCCGCGTCGTCGAGCATGCGGCGCGCCTTCTTGGAGAGGTAGGCGATGTCGCCGCTGTCGATGCGCACCGCCTTGGGCCGCTTGCCCATCGGCTTGAGGATCTCGTCCGCAACGCGGATGGCGTTGGGGATGCCCGACTTGACGACGTTGTAGGTGTCCACGAGGAAAATGCAGTTGTCGGGGTAGACCTGCGCGTAGTTTTTGAAGGCGTCGTACTCGCTGTCGAACACCTGCACCCAGCTGTGGGCCATCGTGCCCACCGCGGGAATGCCGTAGTCGCGGTCGGCGATCGCGCAGGCGGTCGCCGAGCAGCCGCCGATGTAGGTCGCACGTGCGCCCAAAATTGCCGCATCATAGCCCTGCGCCCTGCGGGAGCCGAACTCCATAATCAGCTTATCTCCTGCCGCGCGGACCATGCGGTTTGCTTTTGTTGCCACCAGCGACTGGTGGTTGATAGTCAGCAGGATCATCGTTTCCACCAGCTGTGCCTGGATAACCGGACCTTTCACGGTGACAATCGGCTCGTTCGGGAAGATGGGGGTTCCCTCTTCCATTGCCCAAACGTCGCATGAGAAACGAAAGTTTGCAAGGTAATCCAGGAACTGTTCGTCGAACACCTTCTTCGAGCGGAAGTATTCGATGTCCTGCGGGGTAAAGCGCAGGTTTTCCAGGTAGTGGACCAGCTGCTCCAGACCGGCAAAGATGGCAAAGCCACCGTTGTCCGGGATATTGCGGAAGAACATATCGAACACCGCTACCTTGTCCTTCATGCCGTTGAGGAAGTAGCCGTTGGACATGGTAAATTCGTAGTAGTCGGTCAGCATGGTGAGGTTTCTCTCCTCAGACCAGTTGATATGCATATCATCAAATCCTTTCTAAAAAAGCGGTATTACACCATAGATGCCGGAGAACCGTTGTCGAAAGAGAGCAGCCCATGCGGTTCATACGGCACACCGTCCTGCGAGCAGAAGTAGATGCGCTCGAGCATATCCACTGCGCGGTACGCCGCTGCATAAAAGATTTTGGCAACTGCGGCGACCGGACCTTCCTGGACTATCCGGATGAGCGCGAGATCAAAACCAGCGAGTTTTACGGCATGCTGCGCAGCGGCGCAAACGCCAAGACCGCAGCCGCGAACGTCGAAACGTTCCTCACGGCAATGTCCCGCCATCTGGAGCAGGGCAAGGACGTGCTGTATCTCGGCTTCTCATCCGGTCTGAGCAGCACCTACAGCGCCTCCGAGATCGCCGCGCAGGAGCTGCGCGAGCGCTATCCCGAGCGGAAGGTTCTGACGGTCGACACGCTGTGCGCCTCCATGGGTCAGGGCCTGCTGGTTTGGCTGACCGTGCAGGAGCTGAAGCACGGCGCAACGCTGGAGGAGGCTGCAAAGTACGCTGAAGACAACCGCCTGCACCTGTGCCACTGGTTCACGGTCGACGATCTGTTCTTCCTGAAGCGCGGCGGCCGCGTCTCGGCGGCGACGGCCCTCGTCGGCAGCGCACTCGGCATCAAGCCCGTGCTTCATGTGGACAACGAAGGCCACCTCATCAACGTCTCGAAGGCCCGCGGCCGCAAAAATTCCATCCTTGCACTGGCTGACCGCATGGAGAGAAGCGCCATTGAGCCGGAAAAGCAGACCGTCTTCATCAGCCACGGCGACTGCCTTGCAGACGCGGAATTCCTGGCGCAGGAGGTCCGCCGCCGCCTGCACGTCCCGCGCATCGAGATCAACTACGTCGGCCCGGTCATTGGTGCGCACTCCGGTCCCGGCACACTGGCGCTGTTCTTCCTCGGAACAGCGCGCTGAGCCACATAGAATTCATAGAATTACAGAAAAACCGCTGCGGTCCATTGCTCGGATCGCAGCGGTTTTTCAGATATCTCTTCTGCCCTCGAGCGCGCGCAGCAGCGTGACCTCGTCGGCATATTCCAGCTGACTGCCGACGGGGATGCCATAGGCAAGGCGCGTCACGCGCACCTCCAGCGGGCGCAGCAGGCGGGAAAGGTACATGGCGGTCGCCTCACCCTCCGTGTCCGGGTTCGTGGCCATGATGACCTCGCGCACGCCGCCCTTGCCGACACGCTCAAGCAGCTCGCGGATGCGCAGATCGTCCGGGCCGACCTGATTCAGCGGGGAGATCACGCCGTGCAGCACATGGTACACGCCGTGGTATTCCCGGGCGCGCTCCATGGCGACAACGTCCTTCGGCTCCGCCACGACGCAGACGAGACCGTGGTCACGCTCCTCATCCTCGCAGATGGGGCAGATGTCACGGTCCGTCAGGTTCTGGCACACGGGGCACAGGTGGACAGACTTCCGCGCCTCGAGCAGGGCGTCGGCGAATTCCTCCGCCTCCTCCTGTGGCTGGGAGAGTAAGTAGAACGCCAGCCGCTGCGCCGTCTTGCCGCCGATGCCCGGCAGCTTGGCAAACTGTTCTGTCAGCCGCTCCAATGCGGCGGGAAAAACGCGCATCAGAACAGGCCGCCGAGATTCAGGCCGCCGGTCAGGCGGGACATATTCTGCGACGCCTCAGCCTCGGCCTTGCGCATGGCCTCGTTCACCGCGGCGACGACCATATCCTGCAGCATTTCGACATCCTCGGGGTCGACAGCCTCCGGATCGATCGTCAGGGAAACGACCTCGTGCTTGCCGTTCACGACGGCCTTGACCACGCCGCCGCCCGCAGCAGCCTCATACTGCTTGACCTCCAGCTCCTCCTGCATCTTCAGCATGTCCTGCTGCATTTTCTGGGCCTGCTTGATCATGTTCATGTTCATGCCGCCGCCCATCGGGCCGCGGAAACCGCCTTTTGCCATAGTGACATTCTCCTTTTTCAAATTGGAATTTTTTCTTACTTCAGCTCGACCAGTTCCGGGTGCTCCTCCCCGAAGCTCACGAGCCGTGCAAAGCCCTCGTTCGGCTTTTCTGCCTTTCCGGAAGCAATGCGCACCCGCACAGGCCTGCCCAGCAGGGCCGTGGCGGCGTCCGACACCGGCCGGAGGACCTCCGGCTTGTTGATGAGGTTCCGCACGAATTCCGTCTCCGTCTGCAGCTCCAGAACGTCCCCGTGCAGCGTACCGCGCACCGGCGCATTGTCCTGCGTGGAGAACATGGCCTGCTCCGGCAGCGGGAGCGTCGTTTTCAGCCGCTTGACGAGCTCCGGCCAGAAGCCCGGCGGGGCCTCGGACGGCGCAGACTGCTGCGGCTCCGGGGCCGCCTCCGGCTCCTCCGGCGCTGTCTGTTCCTGCTGCGCCTGCTCCTGCTGCGGTGCAGCAGCGACGGGCACGACGCCGCGCGCCAGACGCTCCTCCACGCGGCACAGGCGGGCATTGAGCGACTCGGCATCCAGACTGGCCTCCGGCTCGCACAGGCGCACAAGGCAGAGCTCGGCGTCGATGCGGCGGTTCGCGCTGGCATTGAAGCCCGCCGCCGTATCGCGCAGGACGGCCGTGATGCGCAGCAGCTCGCCCGGGCTGAGCAGCGGCTGCAGCGTGCGCAGCTCCTGCGGCGTGCAGATGCCGGAGATCATCTGGATCCCGGCCTGCGGGGCCGTGCGCAGGATGAGCAGGTCGCGCGCCACGGCGCACAGCTCGTCCAGCATGGCGCCGAGGTCCTTGCCCTCGGCATACTGCGTGTTGAAAATCGAGAGTGCTGCAGCCGCATCATGCTTCCCGACAGCCTCCATGAGCGCCGCTGTCTGCCGCGCGCCCGCAAGGCCGAGAACCTTACAGGCCTCATCGACCGTCACCGCGCCCTGCGCAGCGGAGGCGCACTGGTCGAGCAGGCTCACCGCATCGCGCAGACCGCCGTCTGCCAGCCGCGCCAGGAAGGCGGCCGCATCCGGCTCGAGCTCGATACTCTCCTGATAGGCGATATAATTCAGCCGGCCCACGATATCCTCCGGCACGATGCGCCGGAAGGCGAAGCGCTGGCAGCGCGACAGGATCGTGGCCGGCACCTTATGCAGCTCCGTCGTCGCCAGAATGAACAGCAGGTGCTCCGGCGGCTCCTCGATGATCTTGAGCAGGGCGTTGAACGCGCTCAGCGAGAGCATATGCACCTCGTCGATGATATACACGCGCTTTTTGACCTCCGCCGGGGTATAGACGGCGTCGTCGCGCAGGGCGCGGACGCTGTCCACGCCGTTATTCGAGGCGGCGTCGATCTCCAGCACGTCCATGCACGCGCCCGCATCGATGCTCCGGCAGGCGGCGCAGCGGTTGCAGGGGTTGCCGTCCTGCGGGTTTTCGCAGTTCACGGCCTTGGCCAGAATTTTGGCGCAGGTCGTCTTGCCGGTTCCGCGCGTGCCCGTGAACAGATAGGCATGGCTCAGGCGGCCGGTCTGGAGCTGATTCTTCAGAGTCTGGGTCACGCCCTGCTGACCGACGACGTCGTCAAAGGTCTGCGGGCGGTATTTGCGGTAAAGTGCCTGATACATGTCATCATCTCCCAGTGCATAGTATACGCGAAAACAGCGCAAATTGCAATCGCGCCGGTGCAAAAAACGCGCGGGAGGGGCGTCCCTTCCGCGCGTTCTATTGTCCATTCCGATCCATGACAAGATCGCACACCCATATTTGAATCCGGAACCATTTCCGTTTCCCGAACAGCCAGCTCAGCAGCGGCGTCCTTGCGGCACACGGACAGATCCGCTTAATGCTGCTCGGTTCCCCGCCTGACATGGTTCACGGGAGCCCGTTGCGCAAGACCGATGCCTCAACACCGCTTATTCGGACAGCAAAACAGCACGAACCCGGGTATGGGAGTTCATCCCTGCTATAGCGGATTGCAGGTCACAGGGCACCGCTATCTCCCCGACTAGTGCGACCTTGTCACAGACCGGAATGGCCTGATTCAGCCCTCGTTCAGCTTCTTTTCAATGTAATCGGCAAGCTCACCAATGGTGGTCAGCTCTGCCATATCGTTCTGGTCAAAATCCACGCCGAGCTCTTCTTCCATGTCCATCATCATTTCGACCATGTCCATCGAGTCAAGCTGCAGGCTCTTAAACGTCGTATCCCAGTGCAGCGAATCCTTCGGGAAATCGAACTGCTCTGCCAGATATGTCGTGATCCGTTCAAACATCGTTCTTCGCTCCTGTCTTTGACGCGCTGCAAAGTCGCGCCTCTCTCCTCTCTATATCATACGGATTTTTTCCGTAAAGTCAAGAGAAATTTTTTCAGGGGCGTTTCAGCTGTCATCCTAAAAAGTCTTTCAGCACTTTAGAACGCGACGGATGGCGCAGCTTACGCAGAGCCTTCGCCTCGATCTGGCGAATGCGCTCGCGTGTGACGTTAAATTCTTCCCCGACTTCCTCCAGCGTATGCATGCGGCCGTCCGTCAGGCCGTAGCGCAGGCGCAGCACGCGCTCCTCACGCGGCGTGAGCGTCTTCAGCACGCCCGCCAGCTGCTCACGCAGCATGGCATAGGACGCGGCATCCGCAGGCTCCTCGGCCTCGTCGTCCTGAATGAAGTCGCCGAGGTGGCTGTCATCCTCCTCGCCGACCGGCGTCTCGAGTGAGATGGGCTCCTGCCCGATGCGCATGACCTCCTCGACCTTCTCCAGCGGGAGATGCAGCTTGTGCGCGATCTCCTCGGGCGACGGCTCGTGGCCCAGCTCCTGCAGCAGCTCATGGTTGGCGCGGGAGACGCGGTTGATGGTCTCGACCATGTGTACCGGAATGCGGATCGTGCGGGCGTGGTCGGCAATGGCGCGGGAAATGGCCTGTCGGATCCACCAGGTCGCATAGGTGGAGAATTTATAGCCCTTCGTGTAGTCGAACTTGCCGACGGCCTTGATGAGGCCGAGATTGCCCTCCTGGATGAGATCGAGGAACGGCAGGCCGCGGCCGACATAACGCTTTGCGATGGAAACGACGAGACGAAGGTTGGCCTCCGTCATTTTTTTCTGGGCCTCTTCATCGCCCTCGGCCATGCGCACGGCGAGCTTGTGCTCCTCCTCCAGCGTGAGCAGGGGGATCTTGCCGATCTCCTTGAGGTACATGCGCACCGGGTCGTTCAGGCTCATATTTTCGGAGAGATCCTCCGTGTCGATGATCTTCTCCTCCTCGATCAGCTCGAGGTCCTCCTCGCTCGGGAGCATCTCCTCCGGCTTGGACAGCAGCTCCACGACGTCGGAGACGTCGATCTCCACTCCGGCCTCGTCCAGCGCCTCGTAGATCAGCTCCGTCTGCTTTTCATCCGCATCGATCGCCTCGAGCGTATCGATGAGGTCCTTGGAGGCGATCTTTTTCTCCCGCTTCGCCTTTTCCAAAAGCGCGCGGAGCTTCTCGTTCATCTGCACCTGTTCTTCCATCGCTTACGAACCTCCATATCCTTTTTTCTTCTTCAGATCCCGCTGCATGGCAAGCAGGTCGCTGGCGTCGCTCACGCGCGCCTTGGCCCGCTCCTCACGCAGGATGCGCAGGTAATCCGCCAGCGCCGTTTCGGACAGCGGCGGCTCCTGCTTCTGCAGCACGGCCGTCAGATGCGCCATTTCCGCCGGGCTCAGGCTGTCCGCCAGCGCCGCAGGCGTGATGGCAAGATCGTTCTGCCACCGCTCGCGCAGAGCGGCATAGACCCGGCCGAACAGCGGCACGGAGAAATCCTCCGCCGTCAGGCCCTCCGTCTGCGCCAGCAGAGCAGGCTCGCGGAACAGCATGCGCAGCAGGCCCTCCTCCGCCACGGCGGAGCGGACGTTGTCGTAGCGCAGCTCGCGCTGGAACGGCTGAACGGCTGCGGCCGGGTCCATCTCCCGGCGCGTCTCCTCGCGCTTTTCCTGCCGCAGCAGGCGCTTGCGGGCGCGGTCGATCTCCATGCGCAGCACGTCCGGAGAAAGCCCGGCCGCCTCGGCGGCACGCGTGCCGTAGACCTCGCGCTCCACCGCCGTGCCGAAGCCCGCAATGAGAGCGGCGGCCTGCTTGGCAAACTCCACCTTCTGCTCATCCTGCGAGAGGTCAAAGCGCATCTGCAGTGAGCGCAGGCGGTACTCTGCCTGATTCTCGCAGCCCTCCAGCAGCAGGCGGAAGCGGTCCGCGCCGTATTTCTTCAGGAATTCATCCGGGTCCTTTGCGCCGCGCATCCGCAAGATGCGCACCCGCAGGCCCGTCCGCTCCAGCATGGGGATGGCGCGCTGGGTGGCGTTCTGCCCGGCTTCGTCGCCGTCGTAGGTCAGCACAAGCTCATCGGTATATTTGGACAGCATGTCCGCGTGCTCCTGCGTCAGCGAGGTGCCGAGCGAGGCCACCGCACAGTCGAAGCCATATTGATGCAGCGCGATGGCATCCATATAGCCCTCCGTGAGGATGATGAATTCCCGCTTGCTTTTCTTGACGACATTCATGGCGAAAAGGTTCCGCCGCTTGTTAAAAATAATCGTTTCCGGCGAGTTCAGGTACTTCGGCGTCGAATCGTCCATGACGCGGCCGCCGAAGCCGATGACATTGCCGCGCACGTCGATGATGGGGAACATCAGGCGGTTGCGGAAGCGGTCATAGAGCGTCCCCTTGTCGCGGTTCTGGCTGAGGAGGCCCGCCTCAAGCAGTTCCTCCTTCGTGTAGCCCTTTGCCGTCATGACGTCGAGCAGAGCCGTCCAGCGATTCGGCGAATAACCGAGGCCGAAACGCGTGACCGTCTGGCCGGAGACACCGCGCTTCTGCAGATAGGCCCGCGCCTCCTCTCCCGCCGGGGTCTTGAGCTGGGCGTGATAGAACTGTGCCGCCGCGCGGCACAGTGCCCAGAGCCGTTCTTTTTTCTTATACTGCGACTGATAAGCGCCATCGTCCGGGACCTCGAGGCCCGCGCGCTTTGCCAGAAAGCGCACGGCGTCGCCGTAGGTGAGGTTCTCGATCTCCATGATGAAATTCACCACGCCGCCGCCCTTGTGGCAGCCGAAGCAGTAGAAAATGCCCTTCTCCGGCGCAACGGAGAACGATGGCGTCTTTTCGCCATGGAAGGGGCAGAGGCCGAACAGGTTGCTGCCCCGGCGCGTCAGCGCGACATATTGCCCGACGACGTCCTCGATGGGATTCCGGGCGTTGAGTTCATCCAGAAATGCCGGGGGAAAAGCCACGGCTCTGCCTCCTTTCAGCCACGCACCTGCCAGCCGGTCGGAATGAACAGCTCGTCATACTTGTACATGGCATATTTGTCCGTCATGCCCGCGATATAATCGCACACGACGCGCGGAAGTCCCTCGAACGTGAGCTGCGGCTGGAAATCCTGCGGCAGCGCCTCGGGATGGGCGATGTAATAGGTATAAAGCTCCTGCAGGATGCGGCGGGCCTTGGATTCCTCGCCCTTGGCGACCGGATTCTTGTAGACGCGCTCAAACATGAACTGGCGCAGGGCCTGCATGGTCTGCTCGATCTCGGGCGTCATGCCCAGCTCTCCCGTGCCGCGTGAGTGGAAGATCATATCCGTCACGAGCGTATTGATGCGCTCGCGGTGGGTCTCGCCGAGCACATCGGAGATCTCGCGCGGAATGTCGTCATTTGTCAGGATCCCGGCGCGCATGGCGTCGTCGATGTCGTGGTTGATATAGGCGATCTGGTCGGATTTGCGGATGATCTGGCCCTCGAGCGTCTCCGGCATGCGGCTGTGGCTCGAATGGCCGAGGATGCCCATGCGGACCTCATAGGTCAGGTTCAGGCCCTGCCCGTCCTTCTCCAGCACGTCCACAACGCGCAGAGACTGCTCGTTGTGGCGGAACGGCTCGCCCATGACCTCCGTCAGCGCAACCTCGCCCGCGTGGCCGAACGGCGTGTGACCGAGATCGTGGCCGAAGGCAATGGCTTCGGCCAGGTCCTCGTTCAGACGCAGGGCGCGCGTAATGGTGCGCGCGATGCGCGCGACCTCCAGCGTGTGCGTCATACGCGTGCGGTAGTGATCGCCCTCCGGCTGCAGGAAGACCTGCGTCTTGTGCATAAGGCGGCGGAAGGACTTGCTGTGCAGAATGCGGTCGGAGTCCCGCTGATAGCAGGTCCGCACGTCGTTTTCCTGCGCCTCCTCCGGCCGCGGGCGGCCGCGCGTGGCATCGGAAAACTGCGCACGCTCACTGAGGCAAAGGTGCTCGGTCCATTCCAGTTCTTCCCGGATCGTCATCGGCATTTCCTCCCGTCTGTCGCTCGGCGCGTCCGCTCAGGGAAGCGGGAACGCGCGGTATTCCTGTTTTCCGATCAGCCCCTCGATCGTCCCGGCCGAAAGGTCGGTCACCCGCTCGAGGAAGCCCTGCGTCTGCTCCTCCGGCAGCAGCAGATCCAGCTCGACATCCGCGCCGAACTGCGTCTCGCGGATCATGCCGCCGAATGCGGCGACCTCGAGCCGGATGCGCTCATACCAGCTGTAGGGGCACGGCAGATAGACATTCGTCCAGATGCGCTTGATGGAGCGCCCTGCGGCGTCCACGGCGATCTTGGCTCCGTGAGCATAGGCGCGCACAAGGCCGCCCGCGCCGAGCAGGATGCCGCCGAAATAGCGCGTCACGACGCACGTTACATTGTAAAGCTCCTCCCGCTGCAGCACCTGCAGCACCGGCATACCTGCCGTGCCGCCCGGCTCGCCGTCATCGGAAAAGCGCGTTGCGCCGTCGCGGATGATGTAGGCATAGACATTGTGGGTCGCATCCCAGTACTGCTCGCGCATCTGCTTCAGCCGCGCGAGCGCCTCCTCCTCCGTCTCCGTCAGGAAGATGTGCCCGATGAAGCGGGAGCGGCGCTCGATGAACTGTGCCTCGCCGTCGCCGGTGGGGACGAGATACTCCTTCATGCCTCCGGCTCCTTTACAAAGCGCTTCAGGCGGCCGAACAGCTCCTCGCGGCAGACAGCCTCGACCTCGACGCCCTCCGGCAGGTAATCCACGCGGAGCACCTGCGCCTGCTCGTGCAGCTGGGCCAGCGCCCCCGCGTCGGAATACGGCAGCAGGAACACGGCCCGATGGAGCCGGCCCGTCAGCGTCTCCTCGATGCGCGTGAGCAGCTCGTCCATGCCGATGCCGCTGCGCGCACACATGGGGATGTTCTTCTCGCCGATGGGGAGATTCGAGACATCACCGACGAGGTCGGCCTTGTTATAGCAGCGCAGCACGGGCACACCGGGCTTCGCCAGCTTGTCGATCAGCCGGTCGACAACCTCGATGTGCGCCTCGCGGTGCGGGTCGGACGCATCGATGACATGCAGCAGCAGGTCCGCATACTGCAGCTCTTCCAGCGTAGCCTGAAAGGCCTCGATGAGATGATGCGGCAGCTTGGCAATGAAGCCGACGGTATCGGACAGCAGGATCTCCAGATGATCCGACACCTTCAGGCGGCGTGTCGTCGTGTCCAGCGTGTCAAACAGCCGGTCGTTGGCCGGGATGCCCGCGCCCGTAAGAGCGTTGAGCAGGGTGGACTTGCCTGCATTCGTGTAGCCGACCAGCGCCACGACGGGAATGGAGTTCTTCACGCGGCGCTCACGCTGCGTGGCGCGCACGCGGCGCACCTCGTCCAGCTCCGCCTGCAGGCGGGTGATGCGCTCGCGGATGTGGCGGCGGTCCGTTTCGAGCTTCGTCTCGCCGGGGCCGCGCGTGCCGATGCCGCCGCCCAGGCGGGACATCGACGTGCCCATGCCGGAGAGCTTCGGCAGCAGGTACTGATACTGCGCCAGCTCGACCTGCAGGCGGCCCTCGGCCGTTTTGGCGCGCTGGGCAAAGATATCCAGGATCAGGGCGCTGCGGTCCAGGACGGTCGCATCCGTCAGCTCCTCCAGCGCGCGGATCTGGGACGGCGAGAGGTCGTTGTCAAACACAACGAGCGTCGCCCCCGAGCTCTCGAGCAGAGCGCGCACCTCCTGCGCCTTTCCCTCGCCGATGAAGCTGTGCGGGTCCGGCGTGTGGCGGTTCTGCAGCACCTTTGCCTCACAGATGCCGCCCGCCGTCTCGAGGAGAGCCTCCAGCTCGTCCAGCGACTCATCCGTGGCATTCTCCTCCGGCCGGAAGCAGTCCGCGCTCAGGCCGACCAGGATGGCCTTCTCTGCTTTGACTCGATCATTCTGCTGCATGACTACCTCCAAAATTCTGACTGGGCTCCCCACAGCCGCTGACCGGTGCGGCCGGCGGCAGGAGCTGCGTATTTTCCCGAAAAAAGTATGAAAAAAGTCCGCACCGATACGATGCAGACTTTTCGTTCATTCTTTACTTCAGGCCAAACTTCTTGTTAAAGCGGTCAACGCGTCCGCCGGTATCAACCAGCTTCTGCTTGCCGGTATAGAAAGGGTGGCACTTGGAGCAAATTTCGACCTTGATGTCCTTCTTCGTGGAACCGGTCTCAATGATCTCACCGCACGCGCATCGAATCGTCGTCTGTTCGTACTTCGGATGGATTCCTTCCTTCATTGCTTTCACCTCTTTCTCGTTTCGTAAAAGGGCATGATGCCCCTCTTATTTTCAATGCCCGACTATCTTACCACAGTTTTCGCAGAATTGCAAGCATTATTTTTGCTTTTTTCTTGGAAAAACCGGTTTACGCCTGCGGCATTTCGGACGGATCGGCCGGAGTCAGGCGGATCGTGTTCGACCAGAAGCCCATGCGGATGGACGCCTTGACATAGGCGGCAGGGGCCTCCGGCGTCAGTGTGAACGTCAGGTCCTCGCAGCGGCGCGTCATGCCGCAGGTCATGTGCAGCGTGTGCGTCCCCATCGGGAGCGGAATGCGGATGCTCTCCTTGTTGGCCAGATGGCCGTAGGGCTGGCCGTCCAGATAAATGCCGTAGCCTGCCGCGATGCTGACCGGGGAGCCCATGCGGTAGATCTGCAGCATTCCCCAGCCGTTGTAGCGGATCGGTGTGCCGCATTTGGTGCAATTGCAGAAGCCTGCCGCGTTCATGACTTCGCCGCAGGACGGGCATTTGAGCCGAAGCATAATTGCCATTTTTCTCTCTCCTTTTCCGTGCGCCGTGCGCATCTGGAAATGATTGTATGGGAAATGCTGCCCGATGTCAATCCCTTTGCACATAGACGCGCGATTTCGGTACAGGCTCCGCGGCCCCGTCCTCCCGGAACAGGCCGTAAAGCGCGCGGCAGCGCCGCTCCGTTTCCGCAAACGCGCAGTCCTGTGCGCGCTCTCCCGCATGCAGGAGCGAGAGCCCGCCCTGCGCCGCCCGCAGGATGGCCCGGCCGTCCGCATCGAACGCCAGCACGCGCACATAGGGCGCAGGCTCGGTCAGCTGCTGCTCCGTCAGGCCCAGGAAGGCGCACAGGAGCATCCGCATCAGCCGGGTGCGCGGATAGCGCTTCGATTTTGCGGCCGCGAGGATGCCCTCCAGCGACGCCTCCGTGCGGCAGGCATGCATCACCTTCTGCCACAGGCCCTCGGAGCCGTACGGCAGCGCGGCGAACGCTTCCTCCCCCATGGCCCGCAGGCGCGCAAGCATGGCCCGCTCCCCCGCCGCCAGCCTATATCGCGGTGCAGCGGCCTGCACGGCCCGCGCAGCCTCCGGCATATAGTCAGTCCAGTCCGCCTGCCCGCGCAGAAAGCTAGCCGAAGGCGCATCCGCAGCGCTCCCGCCGTGATAATCCCCCGCGCGGTGCAGCACGATCGGCCGCATGGCAGACCCGCGCCGCAGCAGGGCCTTGCAGTATTCCACCGCAAGAATGGAATTGGGCCGCTCCAGCAGCGCCGCACCGGGCGCGCCAAGCCGTTCCAGCGCCCGCTGCCGCGCCGCCGGGAACGAGGCGCCGCCCGCAAGCTCCTGCTTCAGCAGCGGCACAAGCTCCGGAGACAGCAGCGTTCGCGCCGTAGCCAGCAGGGCCTCCGCATCGCCGCTCTCGCTGCCGAAGCACAGCGCCTCCGCGCAGCCGAGGCGGTCGAGCAGCTCCACGCCGCCGTCCGCAAAGCCCTCTGCCGAGCGGAGCGCATAGCTCGGCGGCAGCTCGAGCACCAGCGCCGCCCCGCAGCGAACGGCAGCCTCGGCCCGTGCCGCAGCCGGGATGACGGCTGGCTCTCCCCGCTGGACATAGTCCCCGCTCATCACGCACACCGGCGCATAGCCCGCCTCCCGCAGCACGGCGAGCTGATGGGCATGGCCGTTGTGGAAGGGGTTGTATTCGCAGATGATTCCGGCGATCCTCACAAAAAATTCCTCATTTCCCAAAAAAGCACTTGTATCATGCGCCAATTTATTATAGAATAAAGCCGTATGTGTTAATACTATCACGAAATTGAAGAAAAGAAAACAATGTTTTTACAGGAGTTGACACAACCATGAAAATTCTCGTGATCAATGCAGGCAGCTCTTCGCTGAAGTACCAGCTGATGGACCCGACCTCCGGTGAGGTCTTCGCCAAGGGCCTGTGCGAGCGCATCTACATCGATGGCAAGCTGACACACAAGGTCCCCGCCACCGGTCTGAAGGTCGAGCGCGACATCCCCATGCCCACGCATTCCGAAGCCATTGAGGCTGTCCTGTCCATCCTTGTCGATCCGGAGTACGGCGTTCTGAAGTCCACGGACGAGATCGATGCCATCGGCCATCGCGTGCTGCACGGCGGCGACAAGTTCGTCGAATCCTGCATCATCGACGAAGCCTGCAAGCAGGCCATCCGCGACTGCATCCCCCTCGGCCCGCTCCACAACCCTGCCAACCTCATGGGCATCGAGGCCTGCGAGAAGGTCATGCCGGGCAAGCCCCAGGTCGCCGTGTTCGACACTGCGTTCCATATGACCATGCCCCCGAAGGCCTATCGCTACGCCATTCCCACGAAGTATTATGAGGAAGATCATCTCCGCCGCTACGGCTTCCACGGCACGTCCCACCGCTATGTCTCCAAGCGCGCCATCGAGCTGATGGGCAAGCCCGCAAGCGAGCTGAAGATCGTCGTCTGCCACCTCGGCAACGGCTCCTCCCTCTCCGCCGTTGCGGACGGCAAGTGCCAGGATACATCCATGGGCCTGTCCCCGCTGGCCGGTGTTCCCATGGGCACCCGCGCGGGCGATATCGACACTTGCGTTGCGCAGTTCATCATGGACAAGTACAACATGACGGCCGACGAGTGCCTGACGATGCTGAACAAGAAGTCCGGCGTGCTGGCTCTGTCGAACGGCGTGTCCTCCGACTTCCGTGATCTCGAGGCCGGCGCCAACAAGGGCGACGAGGCCTGCCAGCTCGCGCTGGACAAGTTCTGCTACGAGGTCCGCAAGTATATCGGCGCCTACGCCGCCGCGCTCGGCGGTCTGGACTGCCTGGTCTTCACGGCCGGCGTCGGCGAGAACGGCTGCACGAACCGCGCCGCCATCTGCGAGGGTCTGGAATTCCTCGGCGTCAAGCTCGACCCGGAGCGCAACAAGGTGCGCGGCGAGGAAGCCCTCATCTCCGCGGACGATTCCCGCGTGAAGGTCTGGGTCATCCCCACGAACGAAGAGCTCATGATCGCGCAGGACACTGCAGCGCTCTGCGGCAAGTAAGAAAAAATTTCTGCCCCGGCCAAACGCCGGGGCAGTTTTCGACAATCGGAAAGGAGAACGGATATGACGGTAACGGAACGCCTTCTGCACTATGTTTCCTTCGACACACAGTCGGATGAGAGCTCGGAGACCTGCCCCTCGACTGCGAAGCAGAAGCTGCTTGGCGAAGCGCTTGTGGAGGAAATGCGCGCCATGGGCATTGCAGATGCCCGTATCGACAAAGACGGATACGTCTACGGCTCCGTGCCCGGCACGCCCGGTGCGCCCGCCATCGGCCTCATTGCCCATATGGATACCTCGCCGGACTGCTCCGGCAGGGACATCAAGCCGCGCATCGTGGAATACACCGGCGGCGATATCGCCCTGAACGACACGACGGCGCTCAGCCCTGCGGATTTCCCGATCCTGAACCGCAGCGTCGGCAAGCACCTGATCGTCACAGACGGCACGACGCTGCTCGGCGCGGACGACAAGGCGGGCATCGCGGAAATTCTGACCGCCGTGGAGGAGCTGCTGGCCGAGGGCGGCGCGCATGCCCCCATCCGCATCGGCTTCACCCCGGACGAGGAGATCGGCCGCGGCGCGGACCGCTTCGATCTGGCGCATTTCGGCGCGGACTACGCCTACACCGTCGACGGCGGCACGCTCGGTGAGCTGGAATATGAGAACTTCAACGCCGCCTCCGCCGTTGTGACCGTCCACGGGCGCAACGTTCACCCCGGCTCGGCCAAGCGCTGCATGATCAACGCGCAGCTCATCGCCATGGAGTCCCACGGTATGCTGCCGGTGCACGACCGCCCGGAGGCCACGGAGGGCTACGAGGGCTTCAGCCACCTGTGCGCCATGCAGGGCGAGGTGGAGCTGGCGACGTCCTCGCGCTCGCCCGAACGGAGGTAACAGTCGCTCAGGTAGTAGAGGGCATCGG
>OGXQ01001727.1_pt1 | contig 16064 bp, 9 predicted proteins | sample 1576291 | NCBI WGS metagenome assembly OGXQ01 (sample SAMEA3541575, study PRJEB24748) | human gut metagenome | biome: human gut; feature: human-associated habitat; material: faeces | place: China | collected 2012 | reverse complement strand
TGCCGGGATCCGGATAGGCGGGGTAGGTCTTTGGGGTTATGGCTGAAATCGGCATCCATTTCGAATATATATTGGTAGTCGCGTTGCAAAGCCCATTTGAATCCGGCTATGTAGGCCGTACCCAGTCCCAGTTTTCCCTTACGCTCCACCATAAACAGGCGGTGGGGAAATTCGCGTTGCAAGTCTTTTACGATGGCGGCTGTGCCGTCGGGAGAACCGTCTTCGATGACAAGTATGTGGAATCCGTGTTCCAGGGCAAAAACGGCACGGATGATATTCTCGATGTTTTCCCGTTCATTGTAGGTGGGGATGATGACAATACTGTCTGATGTCTGCATATTCATTGAAAATAGATGGAGCTTGTTATTGGGAACAAAAGTAGTGCTTTTCTATTACTTACAGATAAAACTAAGGATTATTTATGTATTTTTGCAACGGAAATTCGTTATGGAACATTTATGAGTTTACACAGATTATCGGTTTCTCTTAATCTGTGTGACTTTGTGTAATCTACGGTGAACTAAAAAAGACAGCAATGATTATTACCGAACTACAACAATTATACGCCACCCACCCCAATGTAGAAGGCATGTGCAAGTTGCTAAAGGACAATTCCGTCCGTCATCTCTATTGCAGTGGTTTGTGCGCCTCTGCCGCCTCACTGTTTTCATCCGTGCTGGTGCAGCGGGCGGAATGTCCGTTTGTCTTTATCCTCGGCGATTTGGAAGAGGCGGGATATTTCTACCACGACCTGACACAGATTTTGGGAACCGGACAGGTGTTGTTTTTTCCTTCTTCTTTCCGCCGTGCCATAAAGTACGGCCAGAAAGATGCGGCTAACGAGATTCTCCGTACGGAAGTGCTGAGCCGTTTGCAAAAGGGAGAAGAGGGGCTTTGTGTAGTTACCTATCCGGATGCGTTGGCGGAAAAAGTTGTATCCCGTAAGGAACTGGGAGATAAAACCTTGAAGCTTCATGCCGGCGAAAAGGTGGATATGGACTTTGTTACGGAAGTGCTGCGCAGCTATGGGTTCGAGTATGTGGATTATGTGTACGAGCCGGGGCAGTATGCTGTGCGCGGCAGTATTATCGATGTCTTTTCCTTTTCGTCCGAGTTTCCTTTCCGTATCGACTTTTTTGGAGATGAGGTGGAGAGTATCCGTACTTTTGAAGTGGAAAGCCAGCTTTCCAAAGAGAAGAAAGAGGAGATTGTCATTGTTCCCGATTTGAGCCGTAGCTTGGAGCAAGGGGGGAATGGCGGCATGGTTTCTTTCTTGGATTTTCTGCGGCCGGATACCTTGCTGGCGATGCGTGATTTCCTTTGGTTGCGGGAGCGTATTCAGGTCGTCCACGATGAATCGCTTACTGCACAGGCTATTGCAGCCTGCGAAGCCGAAGAAAACGGTGCAATCTCTCTGGAAGGTAAGTTGATTGATGGAGGAGAGTTTACTTTGCGTGCCCTCGATTTCCGCCGCATGGAATTCGGTACGAAGCCCACCGGAACGCCGGATGCGACAGTTGCATTCAGCACCGTTGCACAGCCTATCTTCCATAAGAATTTCGACTTGGTGGCAGAAAGTTTCCGCGACTATCTTTCCCGCAACTATACCCTCTATATATGCAGCGACAGTCTGAAGCAGACCGACCGTATCCGCGCTATCTTTGAAGACCGGGGAGATAATATCTTCTTCACACCCGTTGAACGTACCCTGCACGAGGGTTTTGCCGACGATACGTTGCGTCTCTGCATCTTTACCGACCACCAGCTTTTCGACCGTTTCCATAAATACAACCTGAAAAGCGATAAAGCCCGCAGTGGCAAGGTGGCCCTGAGCCTGAAGGAGCTGAACCAGTTTACCCCTGGAGATTACGTGGTACATACCGACCACGGCGTGGGGCGTTTTACGGGATTGGTACGTATTCCCAACGGAGACACTACGCAAGAAGTAATGCGCCTGGTCTATCAGAATGACGATGTGGTCTTTGTCTCCATCCACTCTTTGCACAAGGTTTCCAAGTACAAAGGCAAAGAAGGCGAAGCTCCCCGTCTCAGCAAATTGGGAACCGGTGCGTGGGAGAAACTGAAGGACCGTACCAAGACCAAGATTAAGGATATAGCCCGCGACCTGATAAAGCTCTATTCGCAACGGCGCGAAGAGAAAGGCTTCCAATACAGTCCCGACAGTTTCCTGCAACGGGAGCTGGAAGCGTCTTTTATTTACGAGGATACCCCCGACCAGAGCAAGGCGACTGCCGACGTAAAGGCAGATATGGAAAGTGCCCGTCCCATGGACCGGCTGGTATGCGGCGATGTAGGATTCGGCAAGACCGAGGTTGCCATACGTGCCGCTTTCAAGGCGGTGGCGGACAACAAGCAGGTTGCCGTTCTCGTTCCCACCACTGTCCTTGCCTACCAGCATTTCCAGACTTTCAAGGAGCGTCTGAAAGGTTTGCCTTGCCGTGTGGAATATTTGAGTCGTGCCCGGACGGCGGCACAGACTAAATCCGTTGTCAAAGGTCTTGCGGGGGGGGAGGTGAATATCCTTATCGGTACGCACCGCATCTTGGGCAAGGATGTTAAGTTTAAAGACCTCGGCCTGCTGATTATCGATGAGGAACAGAAGTTCGGCGTTTCCGTCAAGGAGAAACTCCGCCAGTTGAAAGTAAACGTGGATACCCTGACCCTGACCGCCACTCCCATTCCCCGCACTTTGCAGTTCTCCCTGATGGGTGCGCGCGATTTAAGCGTTATTCAGACGCCGCCTCCCAACCGTTACCCCATTCAGACGGAGGTGCATACTTTCGGTGATGAGATTATCACTGATGCCATTAACTTCGAAATGAGCCGCAACGGACAGGTGTTCTTTGTAAACAACCGTATCTCCAATCTTTCGGAACTGAAAGCGATGATAGAGCGCAACATTCCCGATTGCCGTGTCTGTATCGGTCACGGACAGATGGAACCTGCCGAACTGGAGAAGATTATTCTCGATTTTGTCAACTATGATTATGACGTTTTGCTCGCCACCACCATTATCGAGAGCGGTATCGACATACCGAACGCCAATACCATCATCATCAACCAGGCACAGAATTTCGGTTTGAGCGACCTGCACCAGATGCGCGGCCGTGTGGGGCGCAGCAACAAAAAGGCTTTCTGCTACTTGCTTGCTCCCCCCTTGTCCTCGCTTACTCCAGAAGCCAAACGCCGCCTGCAGGCCATCGAGAACTTCTCCGATTTAGGTAGCGGTATCCACATTGCCATGCAGGACCTCGACATCCGCGGTGCGGGTAATATGCTCGGCGCGGAGCAAAGCGGTTTTATTGCCGATCTGGGCTACGAAACTTATCAGAAGATATTGTCCGAAGCCGTACGTGAGCTTAAGACCGACGAATTTGCCGACCTCTATGCTGATGAATTGAAAGGCGACGGTACTATCAGCGGCGAGCAGTTTGTTGACGAATGCCAGGTGGAAAGCGATCTCGAACTGTTGCTGCCCGCCGCCTACGTCACCGGTAGCAGCGAACGTATGCTGCTCTATCGCGAATTGGACGGATTGACGCTGGACAGAGACGTAGATGCTTTCCGTGCCCGTCTCGAAGACCGTTTCGGACCTGTTCCGCCCGAAACGGAGGAACTGCTCCGCATCGTTCCCCTACGCCGTCTTGCAGCGCGTCTGGGAACGGAAAAGGTGTTCCTTAAAGGCGGTCGCATGACGCTGTTCTTTGTTTCCAATCCGGACAGCCCTTACTATCAGAGCCTGGCTTTCGGCAAAGTCATCGCCTACATGATGAAATATACCCGCCGTTGCGACCTGCGTGAGCAGAACGGCAAGCGGAGCATGGTGGTGAAGGACGTCACTACCGTGGAAGAGGCTGTGTCGGTGTTACAGGAGATTGTGGCGATGCAGGTGGAAGAATGATTCTATTGGCTTACGACTTTATTCTAAATTCCGGAACATGAGTTGACATCGGCCATGCGGGCAAAGGAGCAATATGCTCGTGGAGAATATATCTTTGTTTATTATTGATATAATGAGAGAAGTCCTCAAAAACGGATTCGATATGCTCCGTTCTTGAGGACTTCTCTGTATATAAGCGGTAACCGGATATCCTCAACTATTTGAGTGCATCCGTAAAATGGTCTCCGTACTGAGCGGTATTGTAAATGATTGCCCACAATGAAGCCCATAGTATTCCGCGGCCGTAGTATTTGTTGTCGGTGGTACTTGCCAGCGCACTATAAGTCGGTGTCCAGGTATTGGTATGCTGGCTGTCGCCGATAACTATAATTCGCCTTTGCAGGTCGACAGACAAGGAACATCCGTAACCGGGCACTTCCAGTACATGGGTTACTCCGGTAGGCGTGTCAAAGCTTCCGCTTATCCCGTCTCTATAAAACAAGGCGGTGAAGTCAATGGATTGCGACGGCTTGTAATTGCTGAACGGTCCGTTTTTGACAATATAATCCCATACAGGATCGTTGGAATGAGTTCCGACCCAAGTTGCAGATATGCTACTGTTGCTCTTGTAGGTATATCCCAATGAGGCGATCTTGGTGAACAAGGCCTGATTATCCGCGACACTGTTGTCAAGAGTGATTACGGCAATTCTGTTCTTGCCGGGACTACTCTTGAGCCAAGTAAGCAGGTTGTCATAATAATTTGCAATTCTGCTTGTGTATGTTCCCGAGAAGAGAATGTTCACATTGTCCGGAATGTCTGCGCCTACTCCCGCATTGTTATTGTCGCTGTTCGGCAAAGTCGGTACTGCCGGAGTATAGACTATTCCTTGAGGACCGAAGAATGTGCCGTAATTGCCGTATTCGCGGAATGTGCTGAAAATGCCGTTGCCGAGTGAACCGTAGCCACCGGAAAGATTGGCGGTGTTAATCGCTATGGGCTGAAGCACCGTTCTTACGATAGCCAGACGGATTGTTACTGCCGTTCCGGCCAAAGTGAGTTTTACATTATAGGTGATGTTCCGGTTGGCGTCCTTGTACAGTGTTTTGGGAAAATTGACCTTGAATTTGGTACTCATGGTGTATTCGCTTCCCCAAGACATCTCCGTACCGTTTTCGCCGGTCATTTTTATATTGTACGCATGAGCCGTTGCCGGTTCGGGTTGTTCCAGTTCGGCAATCTATCGCATCCCGCTACCGCCTTGCAGAGTTATAAGTTGGGTCTCGTCCGCATTTTCGGATATGTAAAGCGTGTTGCCCGGAACTCCTGTACCGAATGACATCGGTTGCTGGCTGATGTCGATTACATGAGACTTCACTCCGGGAGAGGCTTTCAAAGCCAGATAGAGCCGGGCTTTCAGGATACCGTTGCCTTCATTATGACTTTTGGCCTTTACGGTGATACGGTTGAGCTTGGGATCGGACGCATCGTGCGTGTCCTTTACTTCAAAGGCTGCTGCATCGTTGCCTTCAAGCACGTATTCCCATTCGTTGACGGTTGAGCCGTCTGCCGTCAATCTGGGGTTGACAAGGAACGAATTGGTATTGTTGCCGGTGATTGTCAGTTCACCATCGTATTCAAAGTCGATGGAAGCAATATCTGGTGTCAGCGTAAATCCGGGCACACCGTCCTGAATCAGTAACATGGTGCCTTGTACCGAAGGGTCTTCTTTCAAGCTGACCACCATAAAACCATAACGCGGACTGATACCTGTGTTGTCGGTATGGGTATAGATGGGAATAATGTTGTTTACAGCTTTACTACTGTCGTAATCGGTTACGGCGGCGGAACCCGTTTGGGCAAAAGAGAAGAATGCACCGGCTCCCGGGGGATAGATGCTTGCGCTCCACTCTCCCGAACTCTTTACTGCAATGGGAGATACAGCCACACCGGCGGTATTGCCAAAATGGGAAATGGTTTTCGGGTTCAGTTCCAGATAGAGGTCTCCGCCTTCCAACTGTACCACGTCTATGGTCGCTTTCAGATTGCCGAAAGAGAGTTCTACGATTCCGCTGCACCGGTCTTTTACATTGTCCAGTGCAGTGGCCGATACGGTCAGTGTTTTGCCGTTCAGAGTGGCGGACAGACCGTTGTCCAGCACCTTTTTGCTGACGGATAACGTCCCTTCGCCAAAAGTGAATATGCCCAAATCATAACTGCCGCCATTGGGGGTGAACAGAACTTTTTTGGAAGGTATGGCCAGAATGTTGTCACCATCGAATTGCACCGTGCCGTGGCTGTCCATATCCCAGTAGTTGATGGAGTAACTTAAAGAAGTCAGTGCGCCTTTATAGGCTTCCAGTTCGGTGGCATATCCTTCTTTCTTTACGGAATTGACGGTGAGTTTGTACACATTATTGCGTTTGAGCGACTGTCCCGATTCCAGCGGGTGTACATTGACGCGGTGATACGATGCCGTACCGCTCTGCTTGTTTCTTACTTTGATGATGAGGCAGGTAGTCACCTGGTCGTTCTGTTTGGGGGCGGGTACATAGTTTTCGTATGCGTATAGTTTTCCTACAATGTCGGCACCGGCTTCGCTCTCCACTCCGTAGAGTCTTGCAATTCGTTTCGCCGCTTTGTCGAAAGCAGTAGGCTCTCCGTTCCACACAAAGAGGGAAGGGTATCCGTTCCATACGGAAACGGATTCAAGCGTATATCCTGCCGCCGAGTTATACACGTCGAAACGGGCAACGGAACGTTGCAATACTATGCTGATTTTAGTATCTTCCGATTCTTTTCTAAGCGAAGCGCTCATAAGCAATGCTTCGCTCACTATCGGTTTTGTAATATATTCGGGGATATCTGCGGATGTCCCTGCCATAAAAGCCTGTACTTCCGCCCGGGCTGTTTTGAAGTTGCTGTTCTTAATGGCGTTTTTCCAGTCGTCCATACTTTGCGAACCGTCTGTGGGCAGATAGTTGCTTCCCATATTGGCTACAGCTAAAATATCATAAGCATCTGTCGTTTTTAGTCCTATATCCGAAAAGTCGAACACAATGTCGGTATTCATCTCCAAGGGAGAGCCGGATGCAGAGGTCAGTTCTTTCCAGCCTTTGAATGTGCCGGTACCGTTACCGTTTGATTCGAAGAAAATCAAATCGAGCGTTTTTATATTCTCTTCCCCGGCTTCCGGTGCGATGGCCGCACGTGTAGCCAATCCGCTGGCGGGGTCTTGTACACTGAAGCTGATAGTCAGTTTTCTGTTTTCTTGTGGAATGAGCCCGCTATCGTCTTCCAAATTGCAAGACGTGAAAACGGCCGGTATCAGAAGAAAAGCATACCATAATATTTTTCTCATTATGTTGATTGTTTTTATTGTAATGATGTTATATAATTATTCTCCTAAATCGGTGCTGATGTCGCCATCCAGTTCCCAGTCGTTCTGCCCTTGATTATACAGGTGTATTTGTATTTCCAGTCTGATTCGTCCGGAAAGCAGCACGATTGTATCGGAGTTGGTACCGGCGGAGTTTTTATCGTAGTCTCCCAAAGCCGTTATTTTCAGTCCGGCAGGATAGCCGTCGGCATCGTTCACAAACAGGGCTTCGAAGCGGTTGTTGCGGATGCCGTTTGCGATGTTTGTGGCAGGCCCGTTTAGGTCCGTTTTAAAAGCCATGGTAATAGCTTCTGACAGGATGTTGCTTTTCATGCTGATAGTAACAGCAGAGTTTGCCTTGCGGTATAATACCGCTTCACGCTTTTCCGTCCACAAGTAGTAATTGCCGCTTGCTCCCATCTGTCCTTCCGTCATGTCCCATTCTATGATGTTGACATTGATATGGACGGAAGGCTGGCTGGCGGCTGTTTCCTTATCCGCATATCCCGGACCGTCGGCAGAATTGATATTGAATACGTACTTCTTGTTCCGTATGATTTTGATGAGCTTGTCTGCATCGGTATCTTCAAAATCAACGGGGTAATAGCCTTTCGTTCCTTTGTATTCGGCTCCGATGACGAGGCGGGTATGCTTCTTGTCTGCAGTTGCGTTCTCCGTATCGTTGTCGTACAGATAAAGCTTGTTGGCAATGGAACGGTTGGTGCTGTTGTAGCTGTCCGATTCCAAAGTCAGGCCGGTCTGCATATCTGCGGGTGAGGAGGCTTCCAGAGCCTGCCCATCTGTAACATTAGCAGGGACGTTGCCTAAGAAGCCCTTGTCGGGCACATGAAACAGGGTGATGTCTTTTAATGTAAAATAGTCGATGCCATTGGCTACATACACATCTACTGATGCGACCGAACGGGTTAGGCTCAGTAGCGGCCAATAATTGATTACACGGTCGTTTACATCCTGCTTCTTCAGCATTCCCCACATGGGCAGGCTGGTAAAAGCTGTATTTTCCTGAAGCAGCCTTTGAGGGTTTGCATCAACCAAGGTTTTTCGAAAGACTTCCCAATCCGCCTGCTGCCTGTATTGTTTTTCCGTGGCTTTATCGGGAAGCATTTCCCCGATGAAGCTACGGCAATTGGCCAAGAAATAGGCATTGTAGTCTTTGCCTACGGGAAGAGTCGTCCGCAACTTTCCGTTTATCTTGAAAGTCGCCCGCCAACATATAAACTTTCCGTTGGAATCGAAAAGCAATATATCCAGATTGTCGATGATGTTTTCGTCCGGAGTGGCTGACGCGACATTGCGGGGCGTTCTGTCCGCTGCAACAGTAATTTCCACTTCGGATTCGTCCGAAGCGTACGTAATGGGAGTTTCGTCTTCAATCCTTGACTGACACGACCAAAGTCCCGCCAATGCGCACATTGTTAATAGTATAAATGATTTTCTCATATTTTTACCCTTTTTTTATTAAAATACAGTCACCGCCTTACGAATCTGCCATGAGCCGACTGTAATAATTGCTTCCATTTTCGTCGGTCTGATTACAACATTGATTTGTGCGCCTCGTTGCGCTTGAGTCTCCGTATCTACGCTCAGGCAGGCTGCTCCGTCTTCAAGAATCGTGACAACAATGTTGTCTCTCTGCCCGGTTGCCGAATCGACGGAAGCAGGCATGACCTTGTTCTCCGCAACGTATTCATTGCTGCTCTATATAGGCGAAGCTGTCTTCTATCACAATCCTGCTGCCGTTTTGTTTGTCTTCAGCAATATTGTATGAATGGGATGAACCGTAAATGGCTATGCTGAGTGTTCCGGGGTATCGGGTTGCGAAGCTGCTTCCTTCTTCTATGGTGACGGAAATGCTGCATAACTGTTTTTGGACATCGACACTGAGAATACGGTTTTCCTGTCGGTTGTGGGTAAACGCCATACTTCTCAGGAAGAGTTCCTGCATGGAACCGTTATAGGCAGATGACAGCCTCGTGGCATGTTCGCCCATACTGAACCTGGCGGTGGAATAGCTTTCATCGTCATGCAATGCGGGGAAGTCTTTTTGATATCCTCGTTGCCTGTCAATGTCCATGCCACAAGATAGGCATTTCCCGAATAGGACAACTCAAGAGGGTAAGGCTTACCCCCTTTGATGTTTTCATAGGGGATATGCCTTTCATCCATCTTTTTTCCCTGGCCGTCATACAGATATAATTCTATGTCTTCGGCTATGGTTTGGTCAAAGCCGGCCGTGTTGCCGTCATACGTGAAGAGCAGATTCAATGAGCCCTCGTCACAACCTGTGTGAGGACCTTCATGGGTACATCCGGTGAGGGATAATGCCATTGATATTATTAGAATTACTTTCTTCACGATATTTGTACGTTTATAGGTCTACATCTTGGGTTCTGACATCCCACTTGGCTACTTCAATGTCTATTGTAATGCTGCTTTCGGAAGGGTCGATAACAGGTCCTTCTTCTTCGGCTTCTTTCGGAGTACCCCATCCTACGGTAGTGATGTCCTGCATCGTGATGCGGTAAATGCTGTTACGGAATATTTTCCAAGCGTCGTCTTTCAGAAGATTGACTCTCCAGTAGCGGGTCACATCTGAAACTCCTGTGCCAGAGAATGTTCCCTTGATGATGAAAGCCACAACTTCATCTTTGTCGAATACCGTTGCCGCCTGTCCGTTGCTGCCTTGCAGCATGGTAGGAATGTTTTCGTATACATAGACCGGTTTGTCGTAGCCAGCCGGCAGGAAGCCGTTTGATGTTTCGCTGTTATCATCGCTTTTTACGGAATATACGGTCTCTACAGTTGCACCGTCGGGGCTGAATGTAGTTTTGAAGTTGGATGCAGTGGCAAAACGTTCCCAGTTTGTCAGGTTCTCGTATTCAAAAGCCAGTGATTGGTTGATGCCGTTGATTACCATGTAACCCTTGAATGTCCATTTCAAATCGTTTGGAACGGTTTCGGAAGTGCCGAGTCCCAATATTTTAAGCAACTCGGCATCGGGTATTTTTATTTCGTTGGTAGGGGCTACCTTGGGGCTTTCAACCTTACTCAGCAAACGGCGTATGGAAAGGCTTAATTTGTTTGTCTCGCCTTCCACTACATTGGCCGTCCCTTCTGCCGCCATGGCAAACCCGAGGGAAGTACTGATGTCCGAACGGGAGTTTGTGCCATCCAAAGAAAGCTCTTTGTATGAGCTGCTCTTTTTGAAATCTGCCAAAGAGGCAGGGGCGGGTGAGGGTTCACCTAAGTTTTGGTTGGCGGCAGTAAGGATGGTCAGACTGCCGGCGTTGACAAGGAATGTGTATTGATTGTCGGATGCCACGCTTGCCGGTTTATAATACTTCTGGAAAGAACCGTCGCTGTTGAAAACAAAGAACTCCAATGAGTTGATGTCGTTTTCGTTGGTTGGCCCGTTTCTTCTCCTGTCAGTGCACGGGTGTCGGCATTTCCTTTTATATTGACGGTAATGGGGGTAACTCACCTTTGCCGGGAGTCGGATGATTGTCTGAATCATTGCATGACAGCAATGTGAATGCAGTTGCGGAAACTGCCAAAAGATTTCTTAATTTCATAATTAAAGTTTTGTTAAGTTATTAGAAAAGTGAATTGCATACTCCCTGTCGGGAGTCTTTTTATTTTATATTCTTATTTTTTTCGTAAAATACCTTGATACAGGTGCTTGAACGGAGTGCCGGAAAGAAGTTCTTCAGCATATAACGGTAAGGGACTCCGGCTTTCAGGTACATAAGTTCGTTCTTTCTGCCACGTTTGCCCGAGCTTCCCTCGACGGGAGTGACACTGAGAATATTGAGTACCGTTTCCTTATCCGGCATATCTATCGGATTTACCGACCATCTGGGACAAACCGTACCAGTCTATCTTGCCGTTAATTACCTCGAATGTACCGGAGTCGAGCCGGGTGTGCCGCATCAGATACTTTTTCAATGCAGCGGCGCGAAGCGTTGCAAAGTCGGAGTTTATGCGGATATCGCCATCGGGAGACGCATAACCTGCAATCAGGATATGACTGATGCGACTGTCGGGAGACTGGTTAATCTTCAGGATGATATCGACCAGTAAATCCAGATTCCGACTGTTGTTCCGGTATTCGGGAAGCAGGGTTGCCGAACCAGTTTTAAATAAAATGGAAACAGCATTGCTCCGGTTTTCTTCATCAAATTCGCTTCTCGTGGACTCGTCAGCCAGAAAATCGTAGTCTTGAGCCAGCTTTTCGGCAGTAGTAAGAACAGGTATGACAGTTTCGGCGGTATCGGTAAATTGTACGATTTCCACATCCGGGTCCTGAAGTATTCTGTTGTTGACAACGGCTGTTGTCAGTATGGCTTGTTTGGCGCATAATTTAATGTTGCTTTCAAAGGCAAGTATGCTTCCTCGCATCCAGTCTTCGTATTTCATGGTTGCATTGTACTGTAATGCAGGGGACATCCTCTTCCTTTTGCCGATTATTGCAAAAGAGGGGAACCGTGCTTGATGATCGCCATCGGAAATTACTGGAGTAACTGTAATGCGTTCCGGCTTTCGGGTATTGAACCGGGCGGGAGCACAACTGAAGCTGAGCTCTATACTGTCACCTGTATTCCGCACTTGAATTTGAGTGATGGACAGGTGTCTCCCCTGAGACCCGTTTTCTGTTGATGCCCGGGCATAGGCAGGTATCAGTAGTGAAATGAATGAAGTGATGATAATAATAGGATTCATTAGGTTTATATTTCTCCGGATTATTTAATGTTGTAGATTAATGAAATGCCTATTTGGGTGGGCCCGAAATAGGTCTTTTCAGCATGTTCGGACTTGTTACAGCATCAGTCCCTGTTATCTGTCTTGTCGAATGTGAATTGCACGACTCCTATTCCAAGGTAAGCCTCTATGCCCCATCTTTTGGAGAATGCCCAACTGTATCCGTAATTGATTCCGACTCCTGCTTCCCAACCTTCGTAGCGATAGTTCTTATCGAGCATGTTGAATAGGCTATACCCGGCGATATTGTATTTTGTGGCAATGCCATGAATGCCGATAAAATGTCCGTTTGATGCTTCACAAAGCCAGTATCTCACTTCGGGTTGCACTAACCAATGTACCAGCTTGTCATTATCGCCTTTTTTCCCTTCACGGTTCCATGGATTATAGCTGCCGACTATGTTGAGGCTTATCTGTGGGGTTATTCCTATTTCCAAACCCAGATTGGGAGTTAAGGTAGCAGCGTACAGGAGATTTGTTTTGAGAGCCAGATGTGTCTTTTTCTTTTTTATTTTTTCCCATGAGGCGGTTGTGTCGATGTCGATCATCACTTCATTGGTCGGCGGACTGTTTTGCGCTTGTGTCCAAGAGTGTGCCGATAATACCCCTATGAGCATAAGCAGAAGTTTATATTTTGAGTATCGGATTCTGTTTTTAATTGTACGCTGTATCATTGCTACTGACTTTTTGTTACCAACCGATTGCTTTTAAGAGAGTGTTGGAGTCCGGAAAGCCGGATACGATGTCCGGTTTTCGTACTTTTATTATTACTAAGTTCAAGAGAAATTTAATTGGTCGGATGGTATTATTGCAAACGGAACAATTAGCTTCTAATGATATGCCTGTATACTAATTTTTACAAATAGTTATCAGGCAATGTCATCTATCAACATCGATAACTATTCATTTGTTTTATGAAAGTAAGTTTATTTTAATAGAAAAGAATGTTTTAACTTATTGAAAGTTGCCTGTCACAGGATATGGATGGTCCGGTTGTCGGTGCTGTTATTTCCCGTACAGCTTGTCAATCAAATCTTTTCGTCCTATCCGTCGCAGTTCATTGATAATATTTCTCCGTTCTTCGGGTTTGTACCAGAAGAAGAACTGACGTTGTGCTAATTTCTCGCGCTGGGTCTTGGCACTGAATACGGGTTCCAGTGTATAGGGGTGGAAACCAGTGTACCATGCTTCGGTAGCAACGGTCATGGGGGTAGGAGTAAAGTCCTGTACCTGTTCCAGATGAAAGTCCAGACGCTTGGTGATGACAGCAAGTTCCGCCATATCTTCTTCCTTGCAGCCGGGGTGGCTGGAGATAAAGTAGGGGATGAGCTGTTGTCTCAGACCTTCTTCGCGGTTGATACGGTCGAATATCTTTTTGAACTCTCCGAACTGGCTGAATGGTGGTTTGCGCATGATGCTGAGCACCCGTTCCGAGGTATGCTCCGGCGCAACTTTAAGGCGGCCGCTGACATGGCGGACTATGAGTTCGCGGGTGTATTCCTGCGTGCTTTTGTTGGTTTTGGGGTCTTTGCTTTGGTGCAGCAGCAGGTCATAGCGTACACCGCTGCCGATAAATGATTTTTTGATGCCGGGCAGACTGTCTACCGCATGATAAATATCGAGTAGCGGACTATGGTCTGTATTCAGGTTAGGACATACTTTGGGCCAAAAATTTATAGCGCAATTGTCGGGCGGCTTCCTCAACGGTGCGCCCGGTTTCCTCCGCAAAGGCCCGGACATCGCCCCGGCCCGCGAAAAAAGGAATTTCACGGGCGGCGCACCAGTCCCGGACGAAGGCCTCGTCCCGGTCCGCCTCCGCCCCCCGGAGCTGGTGATTGAAATGGGCAGCGGCTACCCGCCGTCCCTGCTTCTGCCCCTGCCGGACCGTCATTTCCAGCAGGCACATGGAGTCCAGTCCGCCGGACACGGCGCACAGTGCGCCGCCCTCCGGCAGCTCCACCGTCGTCAGAGGATCAGTCATCCTCATCATAGCGGTTTTCCAGCGTGGCAAAGGTGGTGTACTCCGGCATCCACCGCAGTTCCACCTTGCCAGTCTCGCCGTGACGGTTTTTCGCTACGATACACTCGGCAATATTCCGCTTTTCGGAATCCTCGTTATAGTAATCGTCACGGTACAGGAACATTACGATGTCGGCATCCTGCTCGATGGCGCCGGATTCACGGAGGTCCGACAGCATGGGCCGTTTATCGTCCCGCTTCTCGTTGGCACGGGACAGCTGGCTCAGACAGATCACCGGCACATTCAGTTCCTTGGCCATGACCTTCAGCATACGGGACATTTCGCTGACCACCTGCTGACGGTTCTCGCCGCTGCGTCCACCGGATGCGGAGGTCATCAACTGCAGATAGTCGATGACTACCAGGCCCAAGCTGTCGATCCGGCGGCATTTGGCGTTCATATCCGCCACACTCAGCATGGGGTTATCGTCAATACGGATATCCACTCTATTCAATACGCCGGCAGCGGCGGCGATCTTCTCCCAGTCCGTCTCCCGCAGGCTGCCGGTTTTCAGCCGCGTGTTTTCCACCAGAGCCTCGGAGCTTAAAAGCCGGGTGGCCAGCTGTTCCCGAGACATTTCCAGGGAAAAGACCGCCACGGTTTTCTGAGCGCTCCGGGCCACGTTCAGCGCGATGTTCAGCGCGAAGGAGGTCTTGCCCATGCCGGGCCGGGCCGCCAGCAAAATGAGGTCGGACTTGTTGAGGCCCGTGATCTTCTGGTCCACAGCGGACAGGCCCGTGGACAGGCCCGGCAGGTGGTCCTCGCTCTCGCTCATCTCGCTCAGGCGGTCCAGCACGTCCGGCAGCACCTGCCGCAGGGGCACCATGTCCTGGGCGCTCTGGCCCCGGCGGATGGCGTAGACCTTCTGCTCCGCCGCCTCCAGGATGTCTCCGGCCTCGCCCACACCCTCCTGCACCAGGGCGGTGATCTCCGCCGCAGCCTGGGCAACGCCCCGGAGAAGCGCCTTGTCCCGGACAATGGCCACATACTCCATCACGTTGGCGCTGGTGGGGGTGATCTCCATCAGCTGGGCCAGGTACGAGCGGGTGGTTTGGTCGTCATAGGTGCCGGCCTTTTGCATCTCCTCGCAGACGGTGATGCCGTCAATAGGCCGGGCGTAGGTAAACATAGTGTAGATGGTCTCGAAAATCTCCCGGTTCTGCCGCAGATAGAAGTCCGAGGGCACCAACTTATCCATCACGTCCTTGACGCAGCCCTCGTCGATGAGCATGGAGCCTAAAACGGCCTGCTCGCCCTCCAACGAATGGGGCATCTGCCGCAGCAGAAGATCTTCGTTAGCCATGGAACTCTCCTTCCCGCTTCTCCGGAAGCGCAAGTTAGACATTTAGACATACAATCATTTTTGTCAGGGCGTCCCCCAGGGGAGCCTCTCTTGCCCCTGCGGGGCAATTCACCTTCTGTACCTGACAAAAACACATTGACTCAACTGCCTTGGGCAGCGTTCACCAGTGAGCGGATCTCACTGGTGCGGGGTTTACTCAAGGGGAAACCGCCGCAGCGCCGCCAGTGGCGGAATAAGCAAGGCTGTTTCGAGGATGCGGCACGATTTGCAGTCTTATCATAGAGACTGCAAATCGTATTGCCGCGACGGTGTATCCTGATCCCCCTTGAATTAGTCTTACTTCTCCTCGCAGACAGTGACGTACACGGTACCGCTGACCTCAAAGCCCAGCTTGGCCTTCACCTGATAGCTGCCGTAGGCCTTGATCGGCTCATCCAGTACGATCTTCTGCTTGGGAATATCCACGCCGTACTGGGCCTTCAGGCCCTCGGAGATCTCCTTGTTGGTCACGGCGCCGAACAGCTTGCCGCCGTTGCCGGCCTTGGCGCTGAGCTTCACGGGGCAGTTCTGGAGCTTCCCGGCGATCTCCTGCGCCTCAGCCTTCAGCCGAGCTTCCTCGGCCTTGCGGGCCTTCTCTTTCAGGTTCATGGTGTTGATGGCGTCCGCCGTGGCAGGCACCGCC
>OGXQ01001725.1_pt1 | contig 16073 bp, 10 predicted proteins | sample 1576291 | NCBI WGS metagenome assembly OGXQ01 (sample SAMEA3541575, study PRJEB24748) | human gut metagenome | biome: human gut; feature: human-associated habitat; material: faeces | place: China | collected 2012 | reverse complement strand
TTGTTTCTGACTGAAAAACCACACAGAGCAATTTCCCGGTCTGATACAGACAGTTCGAAAAATTTCCCCATGTGGTTTATGCGGTCTTTTATATCAATATATCTGATTTCTTTTTCAGCAGTCTTGCACCGTTTACGATCATCATGATCCCTGTTACGATTCCCGTTGCCAGTACAATGATCCCGACTGTCAGACTGCAGGCTCCTGTGGAAGACATGGTTTTATATATTTTTTCGTTCATAGTCATCCTCACCTTCGTGTCAGGCCTGTGTATCGCAGACCAAAGCACATTTATTCATTTATTTTGCACCGTACTGCTCATAATATGCGTCGATTGCGGCTTTCAATGTATCGTCAATGATTACTTTTCCTTTATATTCTTTATTATAAAGATGTTCTACAACATCTGCCATTGAAACGATTGCACTTGTTTCAAAGCCATATCTTTCCTTAATCTCATCTAACGCACTCACCTTGCCGCCAAGACCTACTTCCATACGGTTAAGTGATACCATAAGACCGATAATTGTAACATCAGCCGCTCCTCTTACCTTAGGAACTGTCTCTTCCATTGATTTACCTGATGTTGTAACGTCTTCTATCATAATAACTCTGTCACCATCTTTTAACTTGCTTCCAAGGAAACTTCCCTTATCTGCACCGTGGTCCTTTTCTTCCTTACGGTCTGAACAATAACGCACTTCCTTACCATAAAGCTTAGCATAAGCAACGGCTGTAACTACGCTGATTGGAATTCCCTTATATGCTGGTCCAAAAAGCACATCAAAATCATCACCATATGTCTCGTGAATTGCCTTAGCATAATACTCGCCAAGACGCATAAGCTGTGTACCTGTTACATATGCACCTGCATTCATAAAAAATGGTGACTTTCTTCCACTCTTTAATGTGAAATCTCCAAACTTTAACACATCACTCTCAACCATAAAATCTATAAATTCCTGCTTGTATGCTTCCATTGTATCTAAAACCTCCTGTATATGCGGCTTCGCACTGTTATTGTTATATTGGGTCTATTCTAACATAAAACTTTATTGGTTTCAATGTGTATTTGCATTATCAACACGCTCTGCGTTGCTTGGTGAAAATTATTTTAAATCTGTAAAATATTACAGACCATTTGTTTGTTTTGTGTTATAATATTTATAATCATTTCAAACTAAAAAATCCATGCATTTGCATAATTACAAATGCATGGATTACATTCATCTTAGCTTCAGAGAATAATAAAGTTCTATTATAAAGTTCTATTTCGATTTATTCACAATCGTTTCTTTTACTTTTTACTGTTAATCCTGTCATTATTGTTAAAGCTGACATAAGCAGTATCAACCAAAGTCTTATGTCTGTTGTATCTCCTGTCTTTAAGGATGCATTACTATCTACATCACTCCGACTGTTTTCGACATTGTTATCTTCCGCCTTTTTATCATCGATAGTATTATCTTCCACTTTATTATCTTCCAGCTTATTATCTTCTTCGGTTGTGCTTCCAGCAACGGTGAAATAAGTAGCTGCTGAGCCATCGGTCCATGCAATTTCAAATGTATGCTTTCCAGCTGGCAAGGCTGTTCTCGCCAAACGCCGTCACAAGGATTTCCGTTCAACCTGTCAAGGATTTTAGTCCATTCAGCTGAACCGCCAAGACAGAAATCGCCCAGATGAAAGACAATGTCATCCTGCCCGACTGTATTGTTCCAATTGGAGATTATGGTCTCATTCATCATTTCCACATCCTTAAACGGCCTGTTGCAGAAACGAATGATATTCCCATGATAAAAATGGGTATCAGATGTAAAGAACACCTTGCTGCCATCAAATTTATAGCTCATTTCTTCTCAATTTATGTGCATCACTGCACGTTAATAATCTGGTTACCAACAGCCCATCAGACGGAAATGGCAGAAGAGCATCATAAAGGCGACTGTCACAAATGGGCATACAAACAAAATAGTTGGAAAGTTTGGTAAGGACTCTCCAACTATTCAGTTTCTATTCTCTCAAAGTACAATAATGTACTCGTTATGTTCGTTGGAAAGTATTAACTCTACGAGGTTCAATGCGTGAAACATGAACACTCGACACAGAATCAGTGCGTTTGTTGCTCTGAATTGCGGTTGTTGTTAATATATTCATTCTGTTTCTTTGCATTGTTAATGTTTATATCGTCTCAAAAACGGTGTAAAATTAGCAAATAAATCCCAATCTCACATCACTTTACATTAATTTCTTTTGCCAAAAGACTTTTATTTCTTCGATTATGCTCGCGAACCAAATAAAATATATAACTTTGCATTTGACGCAATTTATAATTGAATACAATATGGCGAATTTGAACTGTATAAAGGCAGTATTAGCTGAGAAGGGCATTATGAGTAAATGGCTTGCTAAAACTTTGCAGAAAGATCCGGCAACGGTGTCAAAGTGGTGCAACAATCATTCACAACCCGATTTATACACATTGGCACGAATAGCAGAAGTTTTGGATGTGGATATACACAAATTAATTTGTCATACAAAAGAAGAATAGAGGAATGGAACAACCTAAGTTGATAAACAACATAAGTGAGCGTGTTGTGGATGACCTCAAGGGACGGTTATCCAAAGGTGCTTGTGTGTCTATTGCTGCGGCTTCATTCTCCATTTATGCCTACGAAGCATTGAAAGAAGAACTGGAGCAGGTGGAGCAATTGCGTTTCATTTTCACGTCTCCTACTTTCATCAAGGACAAATCAAAGAAAGAGAAACGAGAGTTTTTCATCCCTAAACTTAACCGAGAGCGCAATTTGTATGGTACGGACTTTGAAATTCGTCTGCGCAACCAGTTGTCACAGAAAGCCATTGCCAAAGAATGTGCCGACTGGATTCGCAGAAAAGTGCAATTCCGTTCCAATGCTTCGCAAGAACAGATGGGTGGATTTATGCACATCAACAACGACACCCAGCAGGTTTATATTCCATTCAATGAGTTTACCACCACACAGTTGGGATGTGAGCGTGGTGCTAATGTATATAATGTAGTCAATGTATTGCCTTCACCAACAGCAAGTGCCTACTTGGATATTTTCAATGAGCAGTGGAACAATGATGAGAAGTTTGAGGATGTAACGAAGCGTATATTGGAGTACATAGACACTGTATATCAGGAAAATGCTCCAGAATACATCTACTTCATCGCACTTTATAATATTTTCAACGAGTTCTTGGAAGACATCAGCGAAGATGTGTTACCCAATGAGCGCACGGGCTTCAAGACCAGTGTCATTTGGAATAAGCTTTACAACTTTCAACGTGATGCTGCGCTGGCTATCATCAACAAGTTGGAAAAATACAATGGTTGCATCCTTGCCGATTCAGTAGGTCTTGGCAAGACCTTTACGGCATTGGCGGTTATCAAGTATTACGAGAACCGTAATAAGTCGGTGCTTGTACTTTGCCCTAAAAAACTGAATGACAACTGGCAGACTTTCCGTGCCAATTACAAAAACAACCCCGTAGCTGCCGATCGGTTAAGGTATGACACCCTCTTCCACTCCGACCTTTCACGCGACCGTGGTTTGAGTAATGGCCTCGACTTGGAACATGTGAATTGGGGAAACTATGACTTGATTGTGATTGACGAAAGCCACAACTTCCGCAATGGTGGTAATGTGGACGAAGAGGATGAAGCGGATTTTGATACGCTCGTAGAAACAGACCGCCACAAGGAGAACCGTTATCAGCGATTGATGCGATGTGTCATCCGTCAGGGTGTGAAAACGAAAGTACTCATGCTGTCAGCAACTCCTGTCAACAACCGATTCGGCGATTTGAAGAACCAGTTACAACTGGCATACGAGGGGCGTGTGGAGAATATCAACGAAGCCCTCGAACTAGACCGCAACATTGACGACATATTCAAGTCTGCTCAGACTGCCTATAATCGTTGGGCTAAGTTGGAGCCAAGCGAACGGACTACGGAACGATTGCTGTCAAGTCTTCAGTTTGACTTTTTTCAGATGCTCGATGCCGTGACCATCGCACGTAGTCGTAGCCATATCATCAAGTATTACGACACGAAAGATATTGGCGAGTTTCCTAAGCGGCTTACCCCTTTGTCTCGCCGTCCGCGTTTGACGGACTTGGGCGATGCCATCAATTTCAAGGATATTGCCGAGCAACTCAATGCTCTAAATCTTTCCATATACACCCCTTCGCTTTATCTCTTCGATTGTGCCCGTAGTGGTTACAGTATCGACTACGATGGTGAAGGTCTGTCTATTGACGGTCGTGAGAAAGGCTTGCGCAAACTCATGGCCACCAACCTGTTGAAACGTCTGGAAAGTTCGGTCAATTCTTTCCGACTGACGCTTAACCGCATTCATGAGTACATTCGGCAGACAATGGAACTGATAGAAGCATACGACAAGAAACATTCCGGTGCAACCATTGATGTGTCTTCTTTCACTGATGATATGGACTCATCCGAAGGCGACACCGACCCGTTTGCCACCAAGAAGTCGAAGATTTCATTGGCTGACATGGACTATGTGAGTTGGCGACGCGATCTCGAAGCCGATTTTGAACGGTTAGACCTGCTCTTGCTGATGTTGAAGGACATTACGCCCGAACATGACAGCAAGTTACAGATGCTTATCGAGGATTTGAAACATAAATTTAGTAACCCGATAAACGGAGAAAACAAGAAAGTGCTTATATTTACGGCATTTGCCGACACAGCCAATTATCTCTATGAGCAATTATCCACGAAGATAAAGGAAACTTGCGGACTTGATACGGCTCTTATCACCGGTTCTACCGATGGCAGATGCACATTGCCGAAGTTTCCCATTTCGTTCAATAATGTGCTGACCTATTTTTCACCGTTATCAAAAGACCGTGCGGCCCTCTTTCCCAATGCCACAGGTGAGATTGATATACTTATTGCTACCGATTGTATCAGTGAGGGGCAAAACTTACAAGATTGCGACTACCTCATCAATTACGACATCCATTGGAATCCCGTACGCATCATCCAGCGTTTCGGGCGTATCGACCGTATCGGTAGCCGGAACAAGCAAATCCAGCTTGTCAACTACTGGCCGGATATGGAACTTGATGACTATATTCAGCTCAAAGGACGTGTCGAAAGCCGAATGAAAGCCACCATCCTTACCGCAGCAGGTACCGGCAATCCGCTTTCTATGGGCGAAGAAGCTGATTTGGAATATCGCCTTGGGCAGCTAAAGAAATTGCAGAATGAAGTGGTGGATATTGAAGATATGGACACCGGTATCAACATCATGGATTTGGGATTGAACGAGTTTAGGCTTGACCTCTTGCAATATGTCAAGGAACATCCGGATATTGAACATGCACCTTTCGGATTGAATGCGGTGGTAGCTGGTTCCGAATTGGCGAAACCGGGCGTGATGTTTGTGCTGAAGAACCGCAACAATGCCGTTAATATTGACCGCAAGAATCAACTGCATCCGTTCTACATGGTCTATTTGGCAGACGATGGTGACGTAATTTGCGACCATCTGCATCCTAAACAACTGCTCGACATCATGCGTGCGCTGTGTAAGAATCAAAACGACTATGACCGTGTGCTCTGTGCTGCGGTCAACCGTGAAACGCAAGACGGCCGTCGTATGACCAAGTACAACACATTACTCCAAACAGCTATTGACAGCATCGTAAGCATTAAAGAAGAAACAGACATTGAGAGCCTTTTCTTTGTGGGTGAGACAACAGCCTTGCATGGAGAAATTAAAGGTTTGGACGACTTTGAGTTGATAACCTTCTTAATAATTAAAGAGAAATGAAATTATCTGATATAGAAATAGGTACTATAGTCAACTTCTTAAATGAAGGTGGTTATGTCCTGGACTTTAGTACAGCTGATTTTGATGCTTTTACCTATAAAAGCATAGGTGTTCCGCTTTGTGAAACATATAGACTTTCAAAGGGCAAATCTCTGATAGCATATATCAATGATACAAAATACGAAGATAAAATAAAGCTACTTAGCGATTTAATCAGATATTACGAACTTTCTTCAATGAAGGAACATGATGAAGAAAATCGTAAAAGCCGTGCGGTTGCTTACAAAAAATGCCGTAGCATACTTGATAAAGCAGGTGGTACAATGGTTATGACCGCTACGGCTGAAACTTTAAAAGAAGCTTTTGACAGCGATTACATATCAGCCCAAATTGATTTAATGCTCAATCTGAAGGACGGAAATCCAACAGAAGCAATTGGTAAGGCTAAAGAACTAATTGAAAGTTGTTGTAAAACAATACTTGAATTTGAAGGCTGTACTGTAGATAAAGATTGGGAAGTTCCACGTCTTGTTGATGAAACTTTCAAACATTTTCATCTGATGCCTAAAAACATCTCTGATGATGTTAAAGGAGCTAAGTCTATAAAGGCTATTCTCGGTAATCTTAAAGCTATTGCACAAGGCGTTGCAGAACTGAGAAATCTGTATGGTAGCGGACATGGCAAGTCCAGTTCATATAAAGGGCTTGAATCTCGTCATGCTAGTTTAGCGATTGGAAGTAGTACAACTCTCGTGCGCTTTTTATGGGATTCGTATGAACGGCATCATAATAATGAGGTTAATTAGATGAGACAAAATGGACAATATACTTAACTACCCCACCTCCACGCACGTGGACAGATTGGTGCCCAAGACAGCCTTTTACAAGCATTTGGAGATTAACACACGCTTGAAGATGCGATTTGTGGAAGATGTGGAACGCATACAATGGCTCTATAAGTTAGCTCCATCCACAATGAATGTGGACGAGGGTAAGGCGGTGCATGAAATCGTGGTGTTCTTAGTGACACTCAAAGTGGAAGATACGCTGGATGATGTGTTTCTTGCCATCGACCGCCAGATGCCGCGCTATGTGGTGTTTGTGTTGCAATATGCCAACCGTAGCCGATTGTTGCTCAACTACAAGGAATGGGCGGATGCGGACAAAACACGATTCAACATTTTGAAGACTTTCCGCACGAAATGGATGCCATTGGCAAAGGTGAAATTGGAACTGGCAGGGTCGTCACTGGATAATATCTACGAAGCGTTTGCCGGTCAGATTTCCGGATTTGGTACGACCAACGCCACCGACACGAAACAGATTATGGCATTGCAAGATGAATTGACCCGTAAACGACGAGCAGCGGAAGTCTTGCAGAAACGGGTACGAAATGAAACGCAGTTTGCCAAACAGATGGAACTCAACAGCGAAGCCCGCACTTTGAAGCGTGAGATAGCCAAGTTGGAAGAAGAACTTAAAACATTAGAAAATAATCAAGAACAATATATATGGCTGACATATTAAAACATTTAGATTTGAACTCCGTAGACGGAACGCAACTCAATCTTGATGCGCTCTATCAGGTAGTACCTTCGGCATTTACCGAAGTACGTGATGACAAGACGGGGGAAATCTCCCGAAAGGTAAACTTCGAGGTGCTTCGTCGGTTGCTTGGCGACCATGCCACAGATGGCGATGGCGAGATGTATCAGTTTACATGGGTCGGTAAGAACGCCGCTCGTGCGGAGGCTGCCAAACCAACCGATAAGACATTACGCCCGGTGGTGGAAGATTCCGTGGATTGGGACAACACAAAGAATATCTATGTCGAGGGCGATAATCTTGAAGTGCTCAAACTCTTGCAACGCTCGTATATGGGTAAGGTGAAGATGATTTATATTGACCCGCCTTATAATACGGGCAATGACTTTGTATATCACGATGACTTTGCCCACACTGCTGCCGAGGAGGATTTCGAAGCCGGCAATGTAGACGAATTAGGCTATCGCTTCAGGAAGAATACCGATACGAATGGTAAGTTTCATTCGGATTGGTGTTCAATGATTTATACGCGTTTGTTGGTGGCTCGTTCTTTGCTCGCGGAGGATGGGGTTATCTTTATTTCGATTGATGATAATGAGGTGCGCAATCTGAGAAATATTTGTGACGAAGTATTTGGGGAACATAATTTTGTAGCACAATTAGTGTGGGAAAGAGCTTACTCACCCAAAAATGACGCAAAATACATCTCAAATAGCCATGATTATATTTTGATGTTTGCCAAACAAATAGAAGACTTTACGATTGGACGATTAGAGAGAACAGAAGAAGCTAATGCTCGTTATTCTAATCCAGACAATGATCCACGAGGTGTTTGGAAACCAAGTGATATGTCTGTTAAGACATATAATGCAGCATGTGATTATCCCATCACGACCCCTTCGGGGAAAATCGTAGAGCCTCCAGCAGGACGCTGCTGGAGTCTCTCGAAGAACGCGTTCTTCGAGAGACTCCGCGACAACCGAATTTCATTTGGTGTCGATGGTAATAGCGTACCATGTATCAAAAGGTTTCTATCTGAACTTAAGTTTGATGGTATGGCTCCAACATCTATACTTTTTTATAAAGAAGTTGGACATAGTCAAGAAGGTGCAAAAGAAGTAGTATCTCTTTTTGGAGACAAAGGTGTATTTGATGGGCCAAAGCCTGTAAGATTGCTTCAACGTCTTATTACTTTGGCCAATTTGAAAGGAGATTCTATCGTATTGGACTTCTTTTCAGGTTCGGCGAGTACCGCTCATGCCTTGATGAAGACTAATTTAGAGAAGAACACTAATTGCCAATTTATTATGGTTCAATTACCTGAAGAAGTAAGTGATACAAAGAAAGATCAAGGTTATGAAAATATCTGCGAAATAGGAAAAGAGCGTATTCGTCGTGCCGGTGCAAAAATCAAGGCTGATTCTCCGCTTACTACGCAAAATCTCGACACCGGTTTCCGTGTCTATCGCCTCGATGAAAGTAATTACGAGAAAGTATCACTTTCACCTAAGGAATACAAGCAAGACCAGCTCGACCTCTTTGGCAATAATATCAAGGCTGACCGTACAGACTTTGACCTGCTCTATGGTTCTATGTTGGCATGGGGCGTTCGCTTAGACTTACCCTTGTTGACAGAAACCGTGGATGGCTGCACCATCTACACCGTCAATGAAGGCGACCTCGTGGCTTGTTTTTCTCCAGATATTACCGATAAGGTGGTAGCTGCGATGGCAGACAAAAGTCCTTTACGTGTACTCTTTCGCGATGCCTGTTTCAAAGAAGATGCTCAGAAAATCAACATTTATGAGCAGTTCAAGCAAGCCTTGGACTGGGCGGATAATGATGCGTTTAATAACATCAGAGTAATTTAACGTGTTCATGGAAGAGAACAACAAAATACTAATCTATACAGACAATGACGGTCTGACAAAGATAGATGTGAAACTTGAGGAAGATACCTTATGGCTTACTCAAGCGCAGATGTGCGAGCTGTATCAGACAAGCAAATCCAATGTAAGTGAGCATATTAAGCACATTTTCGAAGAAGGCGAACTACAAGAGGACTCAGTTGTTCGGAAATTCCGAACAACTGCCGCAGATGGTAAGGCGTACATGACAACCTTCTATAATCTCGACATGATTATCGCTTTAGGTTATCGTGTCCGCTCCATCATTGCCACACGTTTCCGCCAATGGGCTACCCAACGGCTGAAGGAATACATCACCAAAGGTTTCACTATGGACGACGAGCGCCTGAAAAAGTTGGGTGGTGGTGGCTATTGGAAAGAACTATTGGAACGCATCCGTGACATTCGTGCCACGGAAAAGGTGTTCTACCGCCAAGTGCTGGAAATCTATGCCACCAGTATTGACTACGACCCTCGCGCCTCAGTGTCACAGGAATTTTTCAAGAAAGTGCAAAACAAGATACATTATGCTATCCACGGTCGCACTGCCGCAGAATTGATAGTGGAACGTGCCGACTCAGAGAAAGACTTCATGGGACTACTCACCTTTAAGGGAAGCCAACCTACACTGGCCGAAGCTCGTACTGCAAAAAACTATCTTGATGATAAAGAACTTCGATCCATGGGACAGTTGGTGTCCGGATATCTTGATTTCGCAGAACGTCAAGCCGAGAAAGAACAACCCATGACCATGAACGATTGGGCAAACTATCTGGATCGCATACTCACCTCAACTGGAGAACAACTCCTACTGGATGGAGGCCGAGTATCCCATCAAGAAGCGATGGACCATGCCACTACTGAATATCGTAAATATAAACAACGCACACTCAGCGATGTGGAGCAAGATTATTTGAACGCTATCAAGGCGATTAGCGGCAAAAGTAAGAAAGGAGGCAAAAAGTGAAAATAAGATATAAACATCAACGCTTTCAAGCGGAAGCCACCAAATGCGTGAGCGACGTATTTCAGGGACAACCCAAACACGACGGCAGCCGCACCTTCTTGAACAAGTTTGGTGCGCTCAGTTTCGACGGCTTCGGCAATCTGCCCCTTGTACTTGACAATGAAAGCATTTGCGAGAATGTGCGTGGTATACAGATGGCAGAAGGATTGAAGCCCGTGGAGCATCTGGAGGGAGACGGACGTACCTTTACCATCGAAATGGAAACAGGTACGGGTAAGACCTATACCTATATCAAGACCATGTACGAGCTGAACGCCCGCTATGGCTGGTCGAAATTTGTGATTGTAGTGCCAAGTATTGCCATCCGCGAAGGCGTGTTCAAGAGTTTTGAGAGTATGGCAGAACATTTTGCCGAAGAATACGGCAAGCGTATGCAATACTTTATCTACAACTCCAAGCAGCTCGCCAAGATAGAAGCGTTTGCCTCAGACAACAATATCCATGCAATGATTATCAACACGCAGGCTTTTAATGTCTCGCTCAACGAAGATAAGAACAAGGAAGGACGTGCCGGTGATGCAACCGCCCGTATCATATTCTCACGGCGTGACGATTTTGGTTCGCGAAAGCCGATTGACATCTTGGCGAAAACGAATCCTATTATGATTATTGATGAGCCGCAAAGTGTGCTAGGCACTGATGCGAATAATGCCACACGCAAAGGTATCAAACTGTTTAATCCGCTCTTTACCTTGCTTTATAGTGCCACACACCGTGAGATATTCAACCAAGTATATCGCCTCGATGCCATTGACGCTTACAATAAGAAGCTAGTGAAGAAAATAGAGGTACGTAGTGTGCATCAAGTGGGTTCTACAGCTACCAATGGCTATGTTTATCTGGATGAAATCGTCATTAGCAAAGGTAATCCACAAGCTCGATTGGGCTTCGATGTCAAGACAACCAATGGCACACGCCAAACCATTCGCTTGGTCGGCGAAGGATTCGACCTCAAAGAGCAAAGTGGTGGTTTGCAGGAGTATGCCGATAATTTCAAAGTGGAACGTATAGACGGATTGACCAATACCGTGCATTTCCTCAACGGACTGACGCTTCATCCCGGTGAGGTGGTGGGCAGCGTGAACGAGGACATTCTCCGCCGCAACCAGATACGAGAAACCATCAAAACCCACTTGGAGCGTGAACGCCAACTTTTCGCTCGCGGTATCAAAGTGCTGTCATTGTTCTTTATCGACCACGTGGATAGCTACCGCATCTACGATAAAGACAACGTGGAAAAGGGTAAGTTCGCAAAGATGTTTGAAGAGGAGTACCAACGTGCCTTGCAGGAGTTTATGCCTACCTTTACGGATGCCTCTTACACACGCTTTCTTTCCGACCCGAAGAATGCACCCGAAAACATTCACGATGGTTACTTCTCTATCGATAAAAAAGGAAAGAGTGTGGAATCGAAGAATAAGGAAGGCGAAAACGAAGAGCGTGGTTTCGACCTTATCATGAAGGATAAGGAGCGTTTGCTTAGCCAAAGTTGCCCCGTTCGCTTTATTTTCTCTCACTCGGCCTTGAAAGAAGGTTGGGACAATCCTAACGTGTTCCAGATTTGCACGCTGAAAGACACTTCCAACGAAATCAAGAAACGTCAGGAGGTGGGGCGTGGTATGCGCCTATGTGTTAACGACAAGGGCGAACGCCAAGATGCCGATGTATTAGGCGATCGTGTATTTGATACCAATATACTGACCGTTATCGCCAGCGAAAGCTATGACGATTTTGCCAAGAAGCTGCAAACAGATATGGCGGAAGCCTGTGGTAATCGTCCGGTGATTGTAACACCTACGTTGTTTACCGATCAGCTGACGCAAACCGAGGACGGACATAATATAAAGATAACCACTGAGCAGGCTGTGGAAATCCACGAGGAACTTATTGGGCAAGGTTACATCAAAAAGGGTAAGCTAACGCAGAAGTATTTTGATGAAAAGAAAGCCGGAACGCTCAATTTTGGTGAAGTGGAAAATCTACGCTCGTTTGTCGTCAAGCAGTTGGATAAGGTATTCAATCCCGATGCGTTCAAACCAGCTAATGGGCGCAACAAGACGGAGGCTCATTTCGTGAAAGACAACTTCAACAAAAAAGAGTGGCAAGAGCTGTGGAAGCGTATCAATACACGTACCTATTACAATGTGCGCTTTGAAACTCCAAAGCTCATAAAGGCTGCCATTGATGCACTCGACAAGCATCTGAATGTGACAGAGATTCGTATCGTTGTGGAAAGTGGCGGCATGGAAAGCATCCGTGACCGAGAGGAGTTGGAAGCCGGAACTGCTATGAACGCAGCCACGGTGAAGACTATCCGTGTGACGGAAGCCATTGGTGCAGAGGTAACGTATGACCTTGTGGGCGAGCTGGTACAGGCTACGGGGCTTACTCGCCGTACCATTGTGGAAATGCTGAAAGGCATCAGTCCTGCTACTTTCCATCAGTTCAAACTCAACCCTGAGGAGTTTATCATCAAGGCCGGACGCATCATCAATGACTGTAAAGCAATTTCCCTCATCCAGCATATCCAATACGAAAAACGTACCGGTACTTTTGGCACAGACATCTTTGAAGAAGCTACACTACGCGGTACACTCGGTAGGGACGCCATCGAAAGCACCAAGTCGCTCTACGACCTTGTGGTAGTGGATAGTGAGGGAATCGAAAAGAGCTTTGCCGAATCACTGGAAGCCGAGGATGATGTAGTGGTATATAGCAAACTGCCGGGAGGTTTCTACATCAACACCCCAATGGGCAAATACAATCCCGACTGGGCTGTAGCTTTCCGAGAAGGCACTGTGAAGCACGTATATTTCGTAGCGGAAACCAAAGGTAACGACATCGAAGTATCACAACTTCGTCATTCCGAGGATGCTAAGATAGAATGTGCTCGTCGCCACTTTGCAGCTATCAGTACTGGTGATGTGGTGTATAGTGTGGTGAAGACTTATCAGGATTTGTATAATGCGGTAATAAAATAAATAGTTCGTCTAACATTTTTTGCAAAGAGAGGAATCTCTATGTATAACGACAACAGTATTATAGATTAAAAAAAATAACATTGCTTTAATTAAATGATATCCAACAATATGGGAAATATACAGCTTGATTCTGAGCAGATTGCAAAATCATGGGAAGGGCGATTTAGCTTTCGAAAAGAAACCGATACTACATCTGGACTTCGTTCTCCACAGATTGGAGCACTTCACGCATTAATGGCTCATGTCGAATGTAATGAAGAACGTGCGATAGTAGTAATGCCTACGGGGACAGGTAAAACAGAAACAATGTTAGCATTTCTCATTGCTAATGTATGTCATAAAGTTTTTGTAATTGTCCCTTCTGATGCGCTAAGAAATCAAACATATAAAAAATTTAAGACCCTTGGACTACTCCCTAAGTTAGGATTAGTTCCTTCTGATATAAATTTACCCATTGTCACAAAGGTTATGCATAATTTAAAAGATGATGAATGGAAGCAAACAATAGACTCGTCCAACGTTATTGTTACAACAATGTCATTGGCTGCTAGTATATCATATAAGATACGTCAATACATTAGAGAGAGTGTATCGTTTGCATTTATAGATGAAGCTCATCACTCCAAAGCTGAAACTTGGAATGATTTTATCGGAATTTTTCCTCCTTCCAAAGTTATTATGTTTACTGCTACACCATTTAGAAATGATGGACAAAAATTAGCTGGTAAAATTATATTCAATTTTTCATTAAAAAAAGCTCAAGAACAACATTATTACGAAGCAATCAACAATTACCAAATAACCAAGTACAATACATCCGATGCCGATAAAGCTATTGCAGAGAAAGCGGTTGAGATTCTTAAAGCAGATTTGGCTAAAGGGTATGACCATATAGTTATGGCAAGATGTAAAAATAAAGCCAGAGCTAATGAAGTCTACAAAATCTATCAGCAATATCAAGACTATGATCCGGTGATTGTGTATAGTGGAATGCCTAATGCAATTGGTACACTCAAAGCAATAAAAGAAAAGAAACACAGGATAATAGTTTGCGTTAATATGTTAGGGGAAGGTTATGACTTGCCTCAACTTAAAATAGCCGCCATTCATGATGAAAGGCAGAGTTTAGCTGTTACATTACAGTTCATTGGGCGATTTACTAGAACAAATGACATCAAATTGGGAAAAGCGAGCTTTATCACAAATATAGCTTATCCTCCAATAAAAGAAGAAGTTAATAGCCTGTATCAAATCGATGCAGATTGGAATTACATATTACCTCGTATAAATGAAGAAGTATCTACTCAACAACAATCTCTTACAGATTTTTTAGAAGGCTTTCGAGGTGATTTAAAGGATGAAATATCATTGGAAGATATTCGACCTGCATTGAGTGCTGAAATATATACTACAAATTCAACAACAACCGCATTTAATAATTGGAAGAAAGGCATAAACCATGCTAACAAATATGATTATGTTTTACATACTCTTTCCACTAACATATTGGTAATAGTGTTGGGCAAAAAGTCTTGCGTTTTATGGGGTGATACAAAAACTGTACAAGATCTTTCTTGGGATATTATCATTGTATATTTTGACGCAAAAACGAAAAGAATTTATCTAAATTCGTCTATCAAGTTGAAAGGAGAGAACTTTTTAAAGCATATTTTTTCTAACCCAATAAAAGTTCAAGATGATAGTCTATTTAGAGTTTTTGCCAATGTACAGAGACTTCGACTATTTAATGTTGGTGCACGACTTCCTCAGGGAAAAGATATTTCATTCCAATCGTACTTTGGAAGTAGCGTACAGGATGGAATTGATCTTCTTTCTCAGGGTAAACTGTTGAAAAATAATTTGTATGGTGTAGGATACAAAAATGGAAATCCTATAAGTATTGGATGTTCCAGTAACGGTAAGATTTGGTCACGTGAACGATGTGATTTACAACATTATCAGAAATGGTGTAATGAAATCGGTAAGATTATATTTGACCCCAATATAGATACCAATGTTGTGTTACAAAATATGCTATCATATGAAATACTGAAAAAATGGCCGAAAGCCTATCCAATTAGTATGGACTGGAATCCTGAAATGTATGAGCACTATACACAACTAGTACATTTTGGTGAGAGTTTGTTGCCATTTGATGAAATTGAGATAACAATAGAGGAAGATACGTGTGTAGGTAATAATATAATTTTCAGTTTAAAGAATGATGGCTATAATTGCAAATACAGAATAGATATTTTACCTAATCAAAAAGACAAAAATCATCAAATGAAATACACAAAAGTTAGTGGAGATTCAATAACATTTATTTGCGCCAATTCTGAAATTTATTTGGAAGATTTTTTTGTGGACTGCCCACCTACCATATTTTATGCTGATAATAGCATGTCGTACGGTATAAAGTATTGTAAACCTAAACGTAAAGCCGAAGAAATTCCAAATAGCATGATTAGTACACTAACATGGGAAGGGGTCGATCTTTCAAAAGAATCCCAAGAATCAGCTCCGTATCGTACTGATTCTATACAATATTATATGGTACAAACTATTATTGACAAACATGATTATTTGATTGATGATGATGGATGTGGAGAAGTTGCTGATTTGGTCGCAATAGACAATTCTGAACATCAAATAGATGTCACTCTGTATCATTTGAAATATGCTAAAGGCGGGAAAGTAACAGGACAGATAGAAAACCTCTACCAAGTTTGCATCCGCTGCCCCGAATCGGGTACAAAAAAACGGCTGAAAGGATAGATAGACT
>OGXQ01001716.1_pt1 | contig 16132 bp, 18 predicted proteins | sample 1576291 | NCBI WGS metagenome assembly OGXQ01 (sample SAMEA3541575, study PRJEB24748) | human gut metagenome | biome: human gut; feature: human-associated habitat; material: faeces | place: China | collected 2012 | reverse complement strand
GATGCTGCCGTCAGCGCAGGCATTGTGGGCACACCTGTGGTCATCGTGGCCGCAATGACAGCGATCTGCACCTTTGTAGTGCCATCGCTGTACGAGCCGATCACAGTGCTGCGCATCCTGTATATATTGGCCGGCGGCCTCTTGGGGCCTTTGGGTATCGTTACGCTGCTGTTTTGTATGCTGCTGGGGATGTGCGGTATGAATTCTTTCGGTATCCCGTATACAGCGCCCATCGCGCCGGGCAGCAGTGCATTTTGGAGGGACGGCCTGCTGCGGCGCAACTGGCATACGCTGGCGCGGGCAGATTTTTCCATTGACCAGCTGCCCGGAAAGGAAACGGGGGAGACGCAATGAACGAGCATACAACAGTGAGCGCAAAACAGCTCTGTACACTGGTGTTCCTCTCATTGGCGGTGGATATGGCTGTGCGCCCATTTACCTCCGGAGGCTCGGCGGGCGCGCAGATTGCGATTTTGGCCGCTGTCCTCAACACGGCTGTGGTCAGCATACTGCTTCTGCCCGTGCTGGGGTTGCTGCGGCGCGAAGCCTTCACCACGCTGAAGGGCGGCGTTACGTTTGGGTCCAAGGCGCTGCTCACGCTTTCGGCGGTGCTGTTCGCCGCCGGAAGCTACAAAACCGTCGTAAGCGTCATAGTGCTCGCGCACGCAGGCCGCCATCTGCAGCCAGTCGCGGCTGTTGATGTTCGTGCTGTCGCGGTTCATGAGCTGCACGGTGTCGATCCGGCACAGCTGCTCGAGCTCCGGCACCTCGGCGAGCAGTTCCTCGGACGTGAGCTGCGGGGCGAGCCCGTCGGCCGTCTCTTTGGATGCGATCGTGCCGCCGGTGGCGATCATGAGGATATGCTTCATGTCAGTCTTTCACTTTCTTCCAGTAATCGAGCGACGCAAAGCCCCGTTCGAGCTGCGTCGCCGTATAATCCTCGCACACGTGCGCAAGCTGTCTGCGGCCCGCGTCACCGAGTGTGAAGGAAAAAATTTTCTTGGGGTCGGCGTTCACGATGTGCCGCATGGCGGCCAGCGTCTCCGGCAGTAGCGGCGTGACGGCCGATGAACTTGCGCCCCGGCAGTGCGCGCAGTACACCGCGCCGCCGCGCGGGGAAAACCACGGCTCGTCCGGCTCTGCTGCGCCGCACTGCGCGCAGCAGGACAGATCCGGCTCGTAGCCCGCGAGGCACATGAGCCGCAGCTCGAACACGGCCTTGATCTGCTCCGGCGGGCAGAGCGCGCGGCTGAGCGCATACAGGCTGTTGAGCCCGAGCTGCAGCACCGGCGGGTCGGGATATTCCTCGGCAGAGACGGTCTCGAGCAGCTCGGCAAAATAGCTCCCGAGCGCGAATGCGCCGAGGTCGGCGCGCAGGCCGAGAAACTCCTCGACCGTGGACGCCTCGTTGAGCGTGCGGCGGCCGCGGTTTTCAAAGATCGTCATGTCCGAATACGTCAGCAGCTGCGTCGCCGCCGTGATGCGGCTGCCCTTGCGCAGCGCGCCGCGCGCGCGGACCGTCACCTTCCCCTCGTGCTGCGTGAGCACGGTGAGGATCTTGTCCGACTCTTTATAGCGCACCTCGCGCAGGACGAGCCCGCGGGTCGTAAGAAACATCGTATGTACCTCATCAGGCCGGGCGGCGGACAGGATCATCCGCCGCAGACTCATCGGTCGTCTGCGCCAGCGCATTTTGCGCGGCGCGGTAGTAAAGGTAGCCGAGCGGATCACCCGTGTCCGCGAACAGCTGCCAGAAAAGATCGTCTTGCACAATGAACCACCTCGCTGGGCATAGTGTCTGCACAGCGGGGTGGATTTATGGCTGGTAATAAAGGGTCACTGGTCGGTAAAGCCAAAATTGCGCAGCTGGGCTGCCGAGTCGCGCCAGTTTTCCTTGACCTTGACCCACGTCTGCAGGTACACCTTCGTGCCCATGAAGCGCTCGATGTCCTGCCGCGCGAGCTCGCCGATCTTTTTGAGCATCGCGCCGCGCTTGCCGATGATGATGCCCTTGTGGCTCTCTTTTTCGCAATAGATGGTCACGTCCATGTCGATGATGCCGTTATCGCGCTCGGAAAATTTCGTGACCTCGACGGCCGTGCCGTGCGGGATCTCCTTGTCGAGGCACAGCAGCAGCTTTTCGCGCACGAGTTCGGCGCAGATCTGCTTTTCCGGCATGTCAGAGATCATGTCGTCCGGAAACAGCTGCGGCCCCGGCACGGCAAGCTGCGCAAGCTCGTCGAAGAGCTCGGCAAGCCCGTCACCGTTCTGGGCCGACACCGGCACGATCGCGCGCCACGGCAGCGCCTCGGAATAGGCGGCGATGACGGCCAGCAGCTCCGGCTTTTCCACTGTGTCGATCTTGTTGATGACGAGCACGGCCGGGGCGTTGGACGTGCGGATGCGCTCGATGAGCGCGTGCTCCTGCTCGCCGATGGAGGCAATGGGCTCGACGACGAGCATCACGCCGTCGACGTCCGCCACGCTCTCGCGCACGACCTGCACCATATAGTCGCCCAGGCGGTTGCGCGGCTTGTGAAAGCCCGGCGTGTCCATCAGGATCAGCTGCGTGTCACCGCGGTTGACGACGGCGCTGATGCGGTTGCGCGTCGTCTGAGGCTTGTTCGAGACGATGGCGATCTTCTCGCCCACGAGGGCGTTGGTAAGCGTGGACTTGCCGACGTTCGGCCGTCCGCAGATGGTGATCATAGCGGTTTTGGTAATCATTCGTTTCTCCTTATACGTCCAGCAGACGCATGATCTCTTTTTCGCGCGCGCGCATGCGGCGCTTGTCCTCGCCCTCGTCCACATGATCGTAGCCGAGCAGGTGCAGCACGGAGTGCACGGTCAGATAGCTGACCTCGTGCGCGAAGCTGTGGCCGTAGGTCTCGGCCTGCTCGGCGCAGCGCTCCATGGAGATGACCATGTCGCCGAGCATGGCGCGGTCAGTCTCATAGTCCCACTCGCAGGCATCGGGGTCGAATGCGCCGGGCGTGAGCTCGTTCATCGGAAACGACAGCACGTCCGTCGCGCGGTCCACGCCGCGCTGCTCGCGGTTGATGGTGTGGATGACGGCGTCGTCCGTGAGCGTCACGTCGAGCTCGCACGGAACGGTCACGCCCTCGGCCCTGAGCGCTGCGGCGGCCGCGCGCTTGACATAGCGCTGCGTGTCCGGAAAGCCCAGGCCGCGGCGCGTGCGGGTGATGGTGATCTTTGCCTGTGTCATGCTTTTTTCCTCACAGTCGTCTTGCGCGCGGCGGGCTTTTTGGCCGCGGCCGCGGCGCGTTTTTCTTTCTGCTTGTCGTCCTGCTCGTAGGCGGCGATGATCTTCTGCACGAGCGCGTGGCGCACGACGTCCGCGCCCGTCAGGCGGCAGATGGCGATGTCGTCGATGCCGTCGAGGATGCGGATGGCCTCCTTGAGGCCGGACGGCTTGTCCGACGGCAGGTCGATCTGCGTCACGTCGCCGGTGATGACGACGTGCGAGCCGAAGCCGATGCGCGTCAGGAACATTTTCATCTGCTCGCGGGAGGTGTTCTGCGCCTCGTCGAGGATGATGAAGCTGTCGTCGAGCGTGCGGCCGCGCATGTACGCCAGCGGCGCGACCTCGATGTTGCCGCGCTCGAGATATTTCGCATAGGCGTCCGCGCCGAGCATCTCAAAGAGCGCGTCGTACAGCGGGCGCAGATAGGGGTCGACCTTGTTTTGCAGGTCGCCGGGCAGAAAGCCCAGCCGCTCGCCCGCCTCGACCGCCGGGCGCGTGAGGATGATGCGGTTGACGCGCTCGGCGCGAAACGCCGCAACCGCCTCCGCCACGGCAAGGTATGTTTTGCCCGTGCCGGCCGGGCCGACGCCGAGCGTGATCGTGTTCTGCTCAATGGCATCCAGATACGCGCGCTGGCCGAGCGTCTTTGCCTTGATTGGCTTGCCCTTGGCCGTGATGCACACCACGTCGCCCGCAAGTTCCTGGATCTTCTGCTCCCGGCCCTCGCGCACGAGGCGGAAGATGTAGCGCACGTTCTGCTCGCCGATCTCCTCGCCCTTGGCCGCCAGCGACAGCAGGCCGGCAATGGCCTTTTCGGCGTAGAGCACGTTTTCCGCCTCGCCGGTGATATGGATCTGCTCGTCGCGGTCGGTCACGCGCACGTTGTATTCGGTCTCGATCATCCGCAGGTTCTGGTCAAACGACCCGAACACGCTGATGACGTCCTCCATTCTGTCGACTTCCATGGTTTTTTCAATCATCTGCTGTAGTCCCTTCCCCGGCCGGCGGCCGAAGCTGTAAAAATTCCGCGTCCGGCGTCGCCTGCGCGCGGCCGATCTCCTGCTCGCACTCGGCCGTGAGCGTCACGGTCAGCACGTTGCCGGTAGTCTCCGCTGCCGTCTCATAGGAAATGATCGCGCCATCCGCGCCGATCGTCTCGCGCAGCTGCTGCAGCAGCGCCTGCTCGAGCGATGCGCGCGCCGCGTCCTCCGATACCGGCGCGTCCGCCGTCCGATACGGCTGCACGCGCTCACGCACCAGCGAAAACGGCAGCGTGAACACGCCCCGGATCGCAAAAGGATATTCATAAATGATTTTATCACATTCTGCGTCAGAAATTCCACTGTTTTGATAAAAATTGATCCGCTTTTTCCCCACGCGCAGCGCCCAGCGCGTCCGCGCGCCGTGCGCGGGCTGCTTTTCGGTCTCCGTCAGGGCGGTCTGCCCGGTCAGCACCTGCCGCGTGCGCGCGCGGATGTCGGCGCGGGCGCACACCGGGCGCACCCCGCCGCCGAGGTCTGTGACCGCGCCGGACACGAGCACATCGCCCGGCTCGACCGCCGCGCCGGGCACGACGCGCGCCTCGCCGGCGTAGACGTCCATGCTCAGGATGACCCCGGTCGCGGAGGCATAAATGCTCACGGGCGTGTCGTCCGGCGTGATGTCCGGCAGGGGGTCTTTTTCGCGCACGATCACCTCGGCGCGGCTGCCGTGCACGTTCACGGTCAGCCAGCGCAGCTCCGGCAGGCGCAGGATCATGTCGTTGCGCACTAGGTCGTTCGACAGCGCGGGCCAGTACGTGCCCGGGCGCACGCCGCATTCATCCAGGCAGCGCAGGATCTGCCCGGTCGTGAGCGTCTCGTTGCCGGTCACGTCGATGCGCCAGATGAACAGTGACGATGTCAGCACCGCCAGCACCGCCACGAGCAGCCCCGCGCACGCGCCCCGGTAGCGCGCGGCGCGCCGCAGCAGCTGCGGCAGGCCGCGGCGATAGAGCGTTTTCACCTCGCACTGACACCGGCGCGCCAGCTCTGCCGCCGTTTCCGCGCAGCGCGCGCGCACCGTGATGCGCAGCGTATAGGCGTCCACCGGCTCGGATGCCGTGCAAGCGATGCCCGCCGCCGCGCATGCATTGAGCACGCGCTCCGGGTGCACGCCGCACACCTCCAGCCGCGCATAGCCGCAAAGGGCCAGGATCCACCGCGTCAAAGCCATCACCTCACGCAAATTCGGCACACGCGATCGTGCCGGAGATCAGCAGCGCCGTGCTGTCCATGGCCACGAGCTGCAGGTTCGTGCCGCGGATGCACACGCGCACCCGCCCGCCGTCGACCACGATGCACTCATGGCTGTATTCGAGCAGACCGCAGTGGTTTTCCACCAGCGCGCGGCGCCGGCCGGTCACGGTCAGCTTCGGCACGCCGGCCACGGATTCCGCCGGCAGGTCCAGCCGCTCCGCGATCTCGAGCGGAATATCAGACAGCCGCTTCACCGGCTCACCCCCTTCGCTGCAAGCCATTTTATGCGCCCGCAGGCAAGTTTAGGCCGGGACAGGCATACAAATGCACGAGAACCGATTTTGGGAGGGATGCCGGTGGAAGGCAAACGGGGCAATTACATCGCGCTTGCGGTGACGCTCTCGGCGCTCGGCGCGCTGCTGCTGTGCTCGCAGGCGGCGCTCGAGAGTGCGCGCGCGGGGCTGAACCTCTGCGCGCAGATGATCGTGCCGTCGCTGCTGCCGTTTTTTATCCTCTCGTCGCTGCTGCAGCAGCTCGGGCTGCCGGGCATCCTCGGCAGGTGGCTCTCGCCCGTGACGCAAAAGCTCTTCGGCATCGGCGGCGCGGGCGCATCGGCGCTGCTGCTGGGCGTGACGGGCGGATATCCGCTCGGCGCGGATGCTGTGGCCCGGCTGCGGCGCAGCGGCGCGCTCACGCGCGAGCAGGCCGAGCGCGCGCTCGCATTCTGCAACAACTCCGGCCCGGCGTTTCTCGTCGGCGCGGCAGGCGTGGGCGTGTTTCACAGCGCGGGCTACGGGCTGCTGCTCTACGGCGTGCACGTGCTGTCCGCCGTGATCGTCGGCATGCTCTTCGCCCCGCGCAGCGGCGGCTTTCTGCCGGAGGATCGGTCGCAGATCGCGGCCGTGTCGCTCTCGCAGGCGCTGCCGGAGGCCGTGCGCAGCGCCGTGCGCGCGGTGCTGACGGTCAGCGGCTTTGTGGTCACGTTCAGCGTCGTGACCGGTGTGCTCGACGCCTCCGGCCTGCTGCCGGCGCTGGTGGGCACGAGCGCTGCGCGGCTGGGGCTGGAGCTGCACTTTGCCCGCGCGCTGTGCACGGGCGTACTTGAGCTCGGCACCGGCATCGGCGCGATGCAGGGCCTGATGCCGACACCGGCAAACCTCGCGCTGGCGGCCTTTCTCATCGGCTGGGGCGGCGTGTCCGTCCACTGCCAGACGGCGGCGGTCATCGCCGGGACAGACATCAAAAGCGCCCGACACACGGTCGGGCGCCTGCTGCACGGAGCGATCTCCGCGCTGTGTATGTGGGTTCTGGAGAACCTGTTTTGACTTCACACGCCGGCAAACGAGAACACGATGCCGACGACGGCGGACGCCGCGATGTACACGATCGGGTGCAGCTTTTTCGTCGGCTTGACGACATTCGTCAGCACCCAGATGACGGCGGCGAGCAGCAGCCCCTTCCAGAAAAACAGATCCGTGAACCGGCCGCTGGCCTGAAAGGCGCTCTCCTGGATCAGCGAGATGCGCACGACGGAAAAGCCCGCCGCCGCGATCAGCGCAGCGGACGCCGGGCGCAGCCCGTAAAACGCATGGTCAACGAACCGGTTTTCCCGGAACTTTTTCAGGCAGGACGCGATAATGAGGATGCAGATAACCGCCGGCGTGACGAGACCGAGCGTTGCGATGAGCGCGCCGGGAACGCCGCCCGTGATGTAGCCCACATACGTCGCCGTGTTGACGCCGATCGGGCCGGGCGTGGACTCCGACACCGCGACCATGTCCGCGATCTGCTGATAGGTGAACCAGCCCGTGCGGTCGGACATGTCATAGATAAACGGGAGCGTGGCGAGGCCGCCGCCGACAGAAAACAGACCGGTCTTGAAAAACTCCCAGAACAGGCGCAGATAGATCATGCCTTACGCGCCTCCAGTTCCTTGACAACGATGCCGGCGAGCGCGGCCGCGAGCACATACAGCACCGGCGAGATATTCAAAAACACGCTGCCCGCGAACACGAGCAGGAAGATCAGAAACGTCTTCCAGTCCACGACGGATTTTTTCCACAGCTTCACGACGGCGTTGAGGATGAGCACGCACACGCACACGCGGATGCCGGCGAAGGCGTTCTGCACGGCGGGCAGGTGCGCGAAATTCTGAATAAAGGCCGCGATGATCATAATGATCACGAGCGACGGGAACACGACGCCCAGCGTGGCAAAGATGCCGCCCCAGATGCCCGCCTGCTTCTGCCCGACGAACGTGGCGGTGTTGACCGCGATGACGCCCGGCGTGCACTGGCCGATGGCGTACCAGTCCATGACCTCTTCCTCCGTGGCCCAGCGGCGCTTTTCCACGACCTCGCGCTGCAGCGCGGGCAGCATGGCATATCCGCCGCCGAACGTCGTCACGCCGACGACGGCGAACGCGCCGAAGAGGCCGAAGAGCTGTTTGAGTTTCTCTTTCATAACGCTCCCTCAAAGATCCGGCCCTCCGGCGAAAACTGCCGGAGGGCCGGGGCAAATGGTTTCGGTTCAGCCGCGCAACGTCTCAGCGAACTGCGCGTAGCGCTGCACGCGCTCGTCGCACTCGGCGCGCGTCGCGCCGACACCAAGGATGTACACCTTGATCTTCGGCTCCGTGCCGGACGGGCGGACGATGAACGAGCAGCCGTCGTCCAGCTCAAAATACAGCACGTTCGAGCCGGAAATGGGCGTTTTGTCCATCTTACCGAGGCCCATGACGTACACCGAGCCGTCCTGATAGTCGCGCATGCGCACGACCTTCGTGCCCGCGATCTCCTGCAGCGGCTCGCGGCGCAGCTGCGCCATGAGCGCGCGCATCTTCTCCAGGCCGTCAAGGCCCGGCATGACGAGGTTGAGCGTGCGCTCCCCGTAGAAGCCGTACTTTTCATACAGCGCGTCGAGCGCCTGCGCGAGCGTCATGCCCTGCTCGAAGTAGTACGCCGCCATCTCCGTGATCATCACGCAGGCGGTCACGGCGTCCTTGTCGCGGACATAGTCGCCCATCATGTAGCCGTAGCTCTCCTCGAAGGCGAGCACGTACTGATACGAGCCGTCGCGCTGGTATTCGGCCAGCTTCTCGGCCATGAACTTAAAGCCTGTGAACGTCTCGTCAAAGTGGATGTCGTTCACATCGCAGATGCGGCGCACCATTTTGGACGTGACGATCGTCGAGATCGCGGCCGCGTTTTCCGGCAGCGTGCCCTTGCGGCGGCGCGCCGTGATGATATAGTCGAGCAGCAGCACGCCCATCTGGTTGCCGGTGATGGTGTGGTACTCCCCGTCCGCGCCGCGGACCATGACGCCGACGCGGTCGGAGTCCGGATCCGTGCCGAGGATGAGGTCGCTGCCGACCTCCTTGGCGAGGTCAACGGCCAGATAGAAGCCCTCCGGATTTTCCGGGTTCGGGCTCTTGACGGTCGGGAACGTGCCGTCGAGCACCATCTGTTCCTTGACGGGGATGACCTGCGTCATGCCCAGACGGTGCAGCGCCTCGGGCACGAGGTGCCAGCCCGCGCCGTGAAACGGCGTGTAGACGATCTTGAACCGGTCGGCCACGCGGCGGACAACGTCCGGGTCGATCGGCTGGCGCAGGACGTTGGACAAAAACGCTTCGTCCGTCTCCGCGCCCATGAACTCCACAAGGCCCTGACGCACCGCGTCGTCAAAGTCCATGCGCTGGATATCATTGAAGATGTCCAGCCGCTCCATGTTCCTGGCGATGGCGGCGGCGTGCTGCGGCGGGAGCTGCGCCCCGTCGGACCAGTAGACCTTGTAGCCGTTATATTCTTTCGGGTTGTGGCTGGCCGTGATGTTCAGGCCGGCCGTGGTGCCGTAGTGCTTGACGGCGAACGACAGCTCCGGCGTCGGACGCAGGGCGTCGAAAATGCGCACGTGGATGCCGTTGGCCGCCATGACGGATGCGGCCTCGTGCGCAAAGCGCTCGCTGTTGACGCGGCAGTCAAAGCAGATGGCGATGCCGCGCGCGCACGCGCTCTCGCCCTCGGCCTTGATGACCTCCGCGAACGCCTGCGTGGCGTGGCGGATGACATGAATGTTCATGCGGCGGCAGCCGAGCGCCATCTCGCCGCGCAGGCCGGCCGTGCCGAACTCGAGCGGGGCGAAAAAGCGGCTCTCGATCTCTTTTTTGTCGTCGCGGATGGCGTTGAGTTCTTCCCATTCCGCATTGGAGAGCGCGGGGCTGTCGAGCCAGCGCTGGTATTCTTCCATATAATTACGCATTGTCGTCTCCTTCCGTCAGCGCCTCAGCGCAGCCTTCCTGAAGTGCCTGCGCATCGGCAAGCAGCGTCTCAGGAACCAGAATTTCCACTCCGTAACCGGACATACCTAACATGATCTTGCCAAACTGACCGTCCCCGGGATAGTTTTTCAGGCAGGGGATGCCATAGGCCTCCAGCATATTGACCAGCAGCACGTCGTCCATATCCACGCCCGTGCACTTGGTCAGCAGCGCCGGGGGCACCAGTTCGCCGTCCGCATCGCGCGGCCAGCGCTTGAGCAGATCGCCGGGAAGTGATCTGCCCCACTCTGCTTTCAGCTCTTGCGCCATGTTGTTTCTCCTGTTTCATTTATGATATTGCGTGCCCGCGTTGATCGTGCACGCGCGGTAGATCTGCTCGGCGAGCATGACGCGCGCCAGATGGTGCGGGAATGTCATCGGCGACATGCTCAGCCGCAGCGACGCCTCGCGCTTGAGGCCCTCGTCGAGGCCGAACGACCCGCCGACGAGAAAGCACACCTTCGACGTGCCGCCCGCGGCGTAACCGGCGAGCTGCCGCGCGAGCGCCTCGCTCGAGAGGAGTTTGCCCTCGACGCACATGGCGATCACGGCCGCGCCCTTCGGGATGCGCGCGCGGATGGCCTGCGCCTCTTTTTCCAGCGCGGCGTGGATCTCTTTTTGCGACGGGCGCTCCGGCAGGCGCTGCTCCGGCAGCTCCACCAGGTCAAACCGGCAATAGGCGCCCAGCCGCTTGGCATATTCCGCGAACGCGGAGATATAATAGGTCTCGCGCATCTTTCCGACGCAGACGAGGGTTATCGACAGCATACGCACGCCTTTCCCGCCGTGAGCGCGAGCGTCGTCTCCGCCGGGGCGGCGTACAGCTCCGGCTGCGTGCCGGGCTGAAAGCCCGCCGCCGCGAGCGCGAGTGACACGGTCTCGAGCGCGGCGCGGGGCGTGTTGTTCTCCCGGCTGAGATGGCCAAGGATGAGCTGCTGCGCCCCGTTTTCCGCGAGGTACACCGCCAGCGCCCCGGCGCTTTCATTCGACAGATGGCCGTGATCGGATGCGATCCGGCGCTTGAGATAGATCGGGTAAGGCCCGGTGCGCAGCAGCTCCGGGTCGTGGTTGGCCTCAATGACGGCGCAGTCCACGCCGCACAGCGCCGCGCGCACGGCATCCGTCACGGTGCCGAGGTCGGTGCAGAAACCGAAGCGCGCCGACCCGTCGAGCCGGTAGCCGCAGCTCCCGGCCGCGTCATGCGGCGTGGGAAACGGCGTCACGCGCACATCGCCGAGGCAAAACGGCTCGCCCGGCGCGATCTCGTGCAGGCAGTCCGTCCGCTCGGGCAGCAATTTTCGCAGCGCAGCGCACACCGCCGGCAGCGCATACACCGCCGTGGGGTCGCGCCGCAGCAAAACGGCCAGGCCCTTAACATGGTCGGAGTGCTCGTGCGTCACGAGTACGCCCGCGAGGTCGGCCGGCGCAACATCCTGCGCAGTGAGTCCCGCGCAGATGCGCCGCGCGGAGATGCCGGCGTCGATCAGAATATGTGTCTCGCCGTCGGACACGAGCGCGCAGTTGCCGCTCGACCCGCTGGCAAACAGCGCGATGTTCATTCGGCAGCGGCCGCCGCGCACTGCTCGGCCCCGTCGCGCTCGAGCACGATGTCCGCACCGACACCGCGCAGCTTGCCGACGAAGTTTTCGTAGCCGCGCTCGATAAAGCGGATGTCCGTGACCACGGTCTCCCCCGTGGCGCACAGGCCCGCAATGACCACGGCGGCGCCGGCACGCAGGTCGCACGCGCGGACTTCCGCGCCGTGCAGGCCCTCCACGCCGTTGATGATGGCGGTGCAGCCGTCCACCTGCGCGTCCGCGCCCATGCGGCCGAGCTCCTGAATGTACTTGTAGCGATTGTCATACACGCCCTCGGTCACGACGCTCGTGCCGTCGGCCAGACACAGCGCCACGCTGATCTGCGGCTGCATATCCGTCGGGAAGCCGGGGTACGGCTGGGTCTTGACGTTCGTATGGCGCAGGCGGCCGTTGCTGCGCACGAGCACGCTGTCCCCGCCCTCGACGACGGTGACGCCCATCTCGCGCAGCTTGGCGCTGATGCACTCCAGATGGCGCGGGATCACATTCGCCAGGCGCACTTCCCCGCCGGCCGCGGCGCAGGCCGCCATATACGTGCCCGCCTCGATCTGGTCGGGGATGACGCTGTACGTGCCGCCGTGCAGGCGCTCGACGCCCTGAATGCGGATGGAATCCGTGCCGGCGCCGCGAATGTCGGCGCCCATGGAGTTGAGGAAATTGGCAAGGTCGACGATGTGCGGCTCGCGCGCCGCGTTCTCGATCACGGTGCGGCCGCGCGCAAGCGTCGCCGCGATGATGATGTTCATCGTCGCGCCGACCGAGACCTTATCCAGATATACCTTTGCCCCGTGCAGGCGGCCGTCCGGCGTGTCGGCATAGACAAAGCCGTTTTTCACCTCGACGTTCGCGCCCATCGCGGTCATGCCCTTGATGTGCTGGTCGATCGGCCGGACGCCGAAGTTGCAGCCGCCGGGCATGGTCGTCTTGGCCGAGCCGAAGCGGCTGAGCATCGAGCCGATGAAATAGTACGACGCACGGATCTTGCGCATCAGGTCATACGGCGGCTCGGTGAAGCGCACCTGGGTGCAGTCGATCTCGACGGCGGAGGGGCTGAGGTATTCCACCCGCGCACCCAGCCCCTGCAGGATCTTCAGGAGCATATCCACGTCGCTGATCTGGGGCATATTCTCGATCCGGCAGACACCGTCGACCATCAGCGCTGCCGGGATGATCGCCACGGCCGCGTTTTTCGCGCCGCTGATCTCGATCTCCCCGTGCAGGGGTCTGCCGCCATGTATTACATATCTATCCAAACTATTTGACACCTCTCATGCTGCGAAAGCAGAGTGCAGCTCCGCATCTGTGACCGGGCGAATACGCTCCGTGCGTAGCTTGCCCGATTTTTGCGGAACCTAACGATGAATTATAGCATGCTTTTTCCCGAAAAGCAATCACAACCCGCCACTTGCCGCCTCGCCGCGCTCGCGCGCGAGCAAAAGCTGCGTTTTCAGCAGGGCAACTGTCGTTTTTCCGTCGCAAAGTTCACCATCAAGCGCCATCTGCACCAGTTCCTCCAGCGGATGCCGCTCCACGTTCAGAAATTCGCCGGGATCGAGGTGCGCCGCGCCGCGGTGCAGGTCGCGCGCCAGATAGATGTGCAGCACCTCCTCCGAGTAACCGGGCGATGTAAAGTTCGCGCCCAGATACTGCATCCGGCCGGCCGTCAGGCCCGTCTCCTCCGAGAGCTCGCGCGCCGCGGCCAGCTCCGGCGCTTCGCCCGGCTCGAGCTTGCCGGCCGGCACCTCGAGCAGCGTGCGCGAAAACGGATAGCGGTACTGCCGCACGCACCAGACCGTGCCGTCGGGCTCCAGCGGCAGGACCGTCACGCCGCCCGGATGCTCCACGACCTCGCGCTTGGCCGTGCTGCCGTCGGGCAGACGCGCCTCGTCGAGCCGGACGTTGACGATCACACCGTGGTAGCTCGTGAGGGTCTTGAGCTTTTGTTCGATCAGTTCCATGAAACATCCACTCCTTTTTTCAAATGGAATGATACCATATTCCTGCGCCGATTACCATATATTTTGAGTAGCAAAACACGGGCTCGGACGCTATACTGGATCTAACCGGACGCCTGTCCGGAAACCGACACCAAGGGAGGTATTCCCATGCTGGTAGAAACCGCTGACGCCGCGGCCGTCGCCATGCGCATCACGCGCGCCGAGTGGGCCGCGCTGCGCGAGGCCGACATCCGCGCCGCCGTCGACCATGCGCTCGAGACGCGCGGGCTCGCGCCCTGGACAAGTATGAAGATCGAACTGTTCGTTGCCGAAAAGGAGGTGCTGCTCATCGCAAGACCCATTTCCACCCCGCCGCGCCGGTTCCGGTTCCACTCGTTTGCCGACCTGACCGCGGCGCTGGGCTGTTTTCCGGCCGGGCTCGACTCGGACGTGGTGTACATAGACGGCGGCTGGGAGCTGTTCGTGCGCACCGGGGACGAGGCGCTGCCGAACGCGCTCTTCGAGTTCGGCGAGCCGCTGCCGTGTACCGAGGAACTGTACGCACACATCGGCGAACACGGCGACGTGGTCGCCCGCCGTGACGCCGTCGGGACGCTTCAGCGCTATTTCTGCTGATTTCGCTCTTTTCATTTGCCGCCGGATGTGCTAAACTATATCCACGATTTCGCACGAAGGAGGTCCCCGCCATGCCGAGAGCCAAGGGCGTCAAGCAGGTCGCGGCCAACCGCAAGGCCCTGCATGACTATTTCGTGCTCGAGCGATTCGAGGCCGGTGTGGAGCTCTTCGGCACCGAGGTCAAGTCCATCCGCGCGGGCACGGTCAATCTGAAAGATTCGTTCTGCACCGTGAAAAACGGGGAGCTGTTTGCCTACGGCATCCACATCAGCCCCTACGAGCACGGCAGCATCTACAACCGCGACCCCGACCGGCCGAAGCGCCTGCTCATGCACCGGCGGGAGATCACGAAGCTCTACGCCCGCACCAAGCAGGACGGGCTGACGCTCGTGCCGCTGTCGCTGTATTTCAAGGACAGCCGCGTGAAGGTGGAGCTCGGCCTGTGCAAGGGCAAAAAGCTCTATGACAAGCGCGACGCCGACGCGCAGCGCAGCGCCAAACGCGAGATCGACAGAACGATAAAGGAGAAAAATTACTGATGAGCAATCCGATTGTCACCATTGAAATGGAAGACGGCGGCATCATCCGCGCCGAGCTCTATCCGGAGATCGCGCCGAACACCGTCCGTAACTTTATCAGTCTCGTCAAGAAGGGCTTTTACGACGGCGTGATCTTCCACCGCGTGATCCCCGGCTTCATGATCCAGGGCGGCGGCCTGGGCGCCCGCATGGATGAAAAGGACACCCGCGAACCCGTGCAGAACGAGGCTGACAACGGCCTGAAAAACGAGCGCGGCACTCTCGCCATGGCCCGCACCCGCGATCCGCACAGCGCCACGGCCCAGTTTTTCATCAATCTGGTGGACAACGACTTTCTGGACCACAGCCAGCCCACGCTCGACGGCTGGGGCTACTGTGTGTTCGGCAAAGTCACCGAAGGCATGGACGTGGTGGACAAGATCGCCAAGGTCAAGACCAAGAGCATGGGCATGCACGAGAATGTGCCCGTGGACATGGTGCTGATCACCGGCGCGAGCCGCTTTGAGTAACAACGTCAAGGAGGCTGTATGCCCCGCGCAATCGTAATGGCGGCCCAGGGGCCGTTTCTGCACGCCTGGGGACTGCTGGAGGCCTATGTGGACGTCTGCCCGGATGAAATATGGGTGGAGAAAAACGGCGGCTGGCCCGTCTGGCAGCAGCTCGCCCACGCGATCATGGTGCTGGATTTCTTTGTGCTCGGCGAGAATGAGCAACTGCTGCCCGTGCCCTGCGACATGGACGCGCTCATGCTCAGGACGCAGGATGTTCCGGCGCTGGGCAAGACGGCCCTGCGGGACTACGCGGCCACGGTCAAGGCCCGCGCGGACAACTGGATCGCCGGGCTGGAAGACGCGGATCTGGCCCGCACTAACGTCGTGCTGAGCGCGAAGCTGGGCCGCGAAACCTCCTACGCGGCCACCCTGGTCATGCTGGCCTCGCACACCGACTACCATATCGGCTCCTGCGACGCGGCTTTGAGGAACCATGGTTTGCCGGGCGTGTTTTAGCTGAGACGGCTTGCCCTGTTTTCGCTGTGATGTTCTGGAAAGGCGGCGGCATGTTTTACCGGGAGGCCCCGGCCGAGCATGTCGCCGCCGTATGTTTGCCGGTGGGAAAGGCCGCGCCAGTGAAGGGGGATTGACTTTGAAAACGAAGCCCGCAAGCGGGGAAGCGGCGGTGCGGCAATTGCTGCATGAATATGGCGAACGGAACCGGGATGGAATTCTGGAACTCCTCACGGACGATGTGATCTGGATCGGCACGGCGGCACATGAGCAGATTTTCGGCAAACACGCGGTGGCCCGCTTGCTGGACGACGATCTGCGAACAGACGCGACGCCGTATGACGTGGAGCTCACGGACGTTAAAGAAATTGCTCTCGGACCGGCCGTGGCGACATTGTTCGTGCAGACCAGAGCATCCCTGCGGGGAAGAACGGATTTCGCCCTGGAATGCCGCAACACCTATACCTGCTGCGACAAGGGCGACGGCTTCAGGATTTGTTCGTGGCATTGCTCCACAGCGACGGCCCTGCAGAATGAGAATGAATATTTTCCGCTTTCCTTTGCGGAAAATATCATGAAAAAAGGACATCCGGATCCG
>OGXQ01001715.1_pt1 | contig 16137 bp, 7 predicted proteins | sample 1576291 | NCBI WGS metagenome assembly OGXQ01 (sample SAMEA3541575, study PRJEB24748) | human gut metagenome | biome: human gut; feature: human-associated habitat; material: faeces | place: China | collected 2012 | reverse complement strand
GCAGGGCCTGGATGGGGGTGAGGAAGTCGCTGAGCAGCTCCCGGGCCACCGGAATCTCCCGGTAAGGTCCGGAGGCGGCCAGGGTTCTGGCCTCCTTCAACGTGGGATAGTACATGGAAAGACCTCCTTTTTCCGGGACGAAATGCAAAAACGCCCGTCCCTGACAATTTCTGTCAAGGACGGGCGTATCCTTACGCTCGCGGTGCCACCTTGCTTCACGGCCCTTTCACCGGCCGTGCCCTTAGCGGAGTACCAACATACCCCCGGCAACTGACGTATGCCCACACGTCGCAGAATACTCGGCCGGAACTCCGGCCTTTGACTGCGCCCTCAGCGGTCCATTTGACAGTTCGTTTCTTACCCAGCTCTCAGCTCCCCGGGCTCTCTGTAAAGGCGTGACTGCCGTTATCTCCGCTTCAACGGTTTGATTTTCTGTATCATACACAATTTCCCCCGCCCTGTCAACCCCCGCCGCAATTTTTTGATCAAACAAAACGACAGTTTTATTCTAATCCTTTCTGAAAAATATTTTCTGGATGAAGAAATCGAATTTTCTGAAAATTCCCTGAAACAGAAGGGTTCGTCGGAACTTGTCGAAACTTTTTATTCCATTTTTTGGCAAAAACACCTTGCATATCCTGTCTGATTATGATACATTTTACTTGGCCGCTCCGGGCGTATCCGGCGGGCCGGTCATATCATTCCAGGAGGAGAAGAGCGAATATGGAGTATGCCAAACGACTGCTGGTAGCGGATACCAGCGACGAATTCCGGCGCCATCTGATCGAGGCGCTTCAAAACGAATCGGACATGGAAGTAGTGGGCGAGACGGGCGACGGCCAGCAGCTGCTGGAGATGGTCCGAACCCTCCAGCCCGACGCCGTGGTCATGGAGATGGTGCTCTCCAGCATGGACGGGATCGAAGTGCTGGAGCAGCTGCGGGAGCTTCCCCCGGAGCACCGTCCCCGGATTCTGGTGCTGTCCAGCTACATCCACGCCGCTCGAAGCCGTGATCCGCCACACCAAGCACGGGGCGCGGTGATTCGGAGCATTGCAGGATTCCTCCATGCTTCCGGTTTGGGGGGTGCTGCTTGATTCCTCTACTTCCAGCGAAACGTTGCTATCGCGGTATGGTCGCATGCCTGTTAAGCATTGAAGCATCTTATCTATGCGCAGTCGGTGTCCCGGTGGTGACGGCAACCGATTGACGTGCGAACCGGGCCAGATTTCGTTGTCCCGGTTCGTGATTTTGGCCTCTTTTTGGGAACCGGGACAGACCATCCCGTGAGCGCTCAATGTATGCAAATCCAGAAGCCCGGAATTCCGCCGATGTGTGATGGCGGATATTGTGCGGTAGGGCCGAATTGGCGATTTTTCGAGGGTGTTTCTGTCCCGGTTGCTCAAAAAGAGGCGAAATGGAGAACCGGGACAACGAAATCTGGCCCGGTACACACATAAATCGATTGACGTCGTTACCAGGACATCGGACACCGTGACGTATATCGCGAACCGCATAATATGGCAGTACGCAACGCAGATGATGTGCGGATTCGCCGGACGTAACATGGCGTGTGACACACAACAGTGCCATGCGGTCGGGGCCACGCGACCAAATGGGGTGCGATGAATGGCATATGCGTTGCAGCAAGCGCGCGCAATCGTATCGATGTCAGCTCAGTGCGCCCCGGTGGATTTCCGTCGTTTCCGCCGGGCAAGTTCATTGAGCGGCGTCGCTGTCAAGGTGAAATCGAATATGGCACCTCGCAACGCCAGCTGTCGCCCGGCTCGGTAGGCGAGTTCGGCTTGAGACGGTTCATCAGCCATATTCGCGGCGGTGGCGATGAGGACGATCCAATGATGATGCCGTAACAGTTCGCGCTTGTCGTTGTCTCGCCGCCACTGGGCCTTGTCTGTGCGATGATGATCGCCGTCATATTCGATGGCGACGCGGAATTCGGGCCAAGCGAGATCGAGTGTTATCGGCTCACCATTGCTGAACGTCGCGCCGGGCACTGTGTAATTTGTCACGGCTCGTGGAAGCCCGTATTGCGTGGTTGTGATACGGGTCTCTGATTCCATCGGAGAATCCACGCGCGGTGCAATAAATTCAAGTGCGATCATGCATGTGGCTTTCGCGTTGAATTTCGGAAGTTCGCTGACCTGCCGCACAAAGTCCTGATAAATTTCGTCGGCGGTGCGGCCGCCCGATAGGCTCGGCTTGCGCGCTATTGCCGTAAGGGTTGCGTCGCCAAGTATGACCAATGATTCCAATGACATGTGAGCGGCGAGCTGCGCCCAAGTATGTACCAGATTCAGCGCGTGCACATGCTTGTTGATACGTGCATTGTGCGCGGCGCTTAGCGGTTTCCAGATGTGCGGTGTTGTTGGCGGAACGACGGCGCGTATCCGGGTGCGATGCGAGTCGGAGACGGTATGGAGCTCGGTGGCATTGAGATCGCAATCCTTGGGAAGCGGCACGGATTGCAGTATCAGCGATGTGGTCATGCCGAAGAGCACCGGCTTTCCGAGCTGTTGCGCGGCGTCCGTGCATCGTTTAAGCATTTCCCGCTTACGTTGGGTGAGGGTTTCGCTCATAGCGGGCGCAGTGGGGGTTGCCATACGCGGTGGTGAGTATGGCTCGGGCTTGACGGCGTGCGTGGACGCAGCACTCGGTGCCGCGGCATTGTTGGTCCAGCCGGGTGGTTCATCGTCGAATACGCCGGGTGGCGGGGTGGGAAATCCGCTGTTCATAACGCCACCGTAGCGTAGCGGTCGCGTGTTCGCCATGAAAAACGGGGTATGTGGTTCTAGCTTGCTGAGGATGTGGATAACTTTGTGGATAACTAAAGTGCTCCTATGTTTTGCTCACTCTGTGAGGAGTCGGCAAAACATAGGAGCACTTCAGCCGCGGCCAATAGACGGAATATATCAGCGGCAGCGACGGGTGAGGGGCTGCCAGGGATCGAGCTCGACTGGTTCGGTGGTGAGCAGGGCGCGGGTGGCGTCGTCGAGGTATTCCTTGCGGATGATGAGCTCGGTAACGTAGCGGTCGAACCAGGCGTCGGACATGACGTAGTAGCCGTCCTTGCCGGCGTCCTTGCCCCAGCTGTTCTCCACCTTCCAGCGGTTCGGCTTGCCGTCCTCGCCGAGGTTCACGCCGGTGAAGGTCATAGCGTGGTTGCTCGGGCTGTCGCCGTATTCGAGGCCGTGGGCCTTGTCGCCGGTGAATTCGGTGCCGAACAGCTGGTCGACGCGCACCACGGACTGGTCGAAGAAACCGTCCTTGCGCAGGGCGAACTGCGTGCAGTCGCAGGCGAACCAGATCGGGTGGCCGGCGGTGAGCTGGTCAAGCGCGGCCTTCTTGAACACGTCCAGCGGCACGTTGACGAATTCCATATCGCCAGCCTCGGCCACGTTCGCGCTGAAGCGGATGCGGTAGCGCTGGTTGAACGGGCGGTTCTTGAGCGGGGCGTTGGCCAGCGTCACGAAATCGTTGACGTCCACCGGCACGTACTTCTTGTAGAACTCAAGCGGGGTGATGCCGATCTCGCGAATCTGCGGGCGCTCGTCCTTGCCGGTTTTCGGCTTGTCGGACTTGTCCTTATCGCACTTGCAGGCCTTGGCGTCGGATTTGCCCTCGCACTTGCAGGATTCGCCGCACTTGCAGGATTCGGCCTTGCCGTCTGCGTCGGCCTCGGCCTTGCACTTGCGAGCCTCGCCCTTCTTATCCTCATCATCATCCTTGGGGCGCGCGAAGAAGTCGAACTTCTCCGGCGGTTCGCCGAGCGCCACGGCGCAGATGCGGTACACGGTGCCCATGTACTCGTCCTTCAACGCACGCAGCTCGTCCTCAGACGCCCCGGCAGCCGAACGGCGGCGCAGCTCGGCCGCGAACTCGCGCAGCTTGGAGTTGAGGTACTGCTTGAAATCGTCGGAATTGCGGGAGTTCTCGGACTCCGGATAGGCGCTCTTGGGCACTAGGCCGTACTTGTTCACCAGTGCGGCGAACATCTGCCACCAGCCACCATCGTCTGCAGGCGACTCATTGATGGCCTCGAACAGACGCGAATCGGTCGCCTCGTCGAGCGTGCGCAGCACGTTCTCCAGATAAGTGTTCGACTTCTCCATCGCGTCCCAGAAGAACAGGTAGGTCTCGGAGAACTCGAAATCCTCAAGATTCCAGCGATGCATGAGTTCGTAACGCAGCGTGTTCAGGGAGGCGAACATCCAGCAACGGCCGGAACGCTCCTGATTGGTGATCGAACCCTGCTTGAGTTCGATGGAGAAGTCGCGTGGCAGCGCACGCACGCCGCGATAGTCGGTGGCCGCCTTGAGCACGCCGGCCGAGACCGCCGCGTCCGCCGCGATCAGGTTGGCGCGGTCCTTGTTGAAGTCTTCGGTGTACGTACGCAGAAGTTCGGGTTTGATGGCCCGTGCGCTGGCGTTTGCTGTCATGATGATTGATCTTCCATTCATGTAGGCGACGTTTGTGGTCCGTCGGTAGTATAAGTCGCCGTGTATTCGTCGGACGATTCACCGGGCGAAATCGTACGGGCGGATATGCGCCGGCGATTCCACCCCGCCAACGATTTGTCCACCTTGCTGCTCGCGCGGGCGCACGTATCATATGTACCGATACATATTGTTGACGAATGTCGCATAGTCCAAAGGAGTACGTCATGACTTCGCTGCATAGCAAGCCGCTGGCCCTGAAAAACGTCACCGTCACCGATTCATTCTGGCGCACCGAGCAGGAACTCGTGCGCACGGCTGTGATTCCCTATCAGTGGAACGCCCTGAACGATAACGTCCCCGGCGCGGCCCCCAGCTATTGCATGCACAACTTCAAGGCCGCTGCCGCGCAAAACAAGCGCAAGGATACCCAGGGCAACGCGTTCGTGCCGCCGAAGTACACGTTCCGCGGATTTGAGGCGCTCCCCGAAGACCCGGCCAATCCCGACCCAGACAAGTTCTACGGCTTCGTGTTCCAAGACACCGACTTCTCCAAGTGGGTGGAGGCAGTCGGCTATTCCCTCGCCCATCACCCGGACCCCGCACTGGAACAGACCGCCGACCAAGCTGTCGACATCGTGTGTGCCGCCCAGCTCGACAACGGCTATCTGGACGCCTACTACATCCTGAACGGCATGGATCGCGCGTTCACCAATCTGCGTGACCATCACGAACTGTACTGCCTCGGCCACCTCGTTGAAGGTGCGGTGGCCTACTACCAGGGCACCGGCAAAGACAAGTTGCTCAAGGCCGCCTGCCGTTTCGCCGATTACGTAGACGAGCGCTTCGGTCGCAAGCCGGGCCAGCTGCGTGGTTACCCCGGTCACGAGATTGCCGAGATGGCTTTGGTGAGGCTGTACGAGGTCACCGGCGAACAGCGGTACCTTGATCTGGCCGAATATTTCGTGACCGAGCGAGGCCGGCAGCCGTACATCTTCGATATTCAGGCAGACGAGAACGCAAAGCGCGACGCCGACGCCAACTACAAACCCAACACGGACCCCAACCGGTACGCCTACCACCAGGCGAACAAGCCGGCCACCGAACAAGACGAAGCCGTAGGCCATGCCGTGCGCGCCGGCTACTTCTACTCCGGTCTGGCGGACGTGGCCCGACTGACCGACGATCAGGACCTCGCCGATGCGGCCGAGCGGCTCTGGCGCAATATCGTCGATAAGAAACTGTACGTTACCGGCGGCATCGGCGGCACGGTGGACGGCGAGGCATTCTCCTACAACTACGACCTGCCCAACGACTCCGCCTACTCCGAGACCTGCGCCGCGATTTCGCTGGCGTTCTTCGCCCGTCGCATGCTCGAGCTCGCGCCAAAGGCCGAGTACGCGGACGTTATGGAGTCGGCGCTGTACAACACCACGCTGGCCGGCATGGCGCTGGACGGCAAGAGCTTCTTCTACGTGAACCCGCTGGAAGTCAATCCGTATGCCTGCCATAAAGACAGCCGCCTGCGCCACGTCAAGCCGGTGCGTCAGAAGTGGTTCGGCTGCGCATGCTGCCCGCCGAACATCGCCCGCATCGTTGAGTCGGTGCAGGAATATGCCTACACGGTTGCCGAGGATGGCGGTACGCTGTTCACGCACTTGTATATGGGCGGCGTGGCCAAAGCTGAGTTGAATGGTACGGCTGTGGAGCTGGATGTTACGGCGAACCTGCCGTGGCAAGGCGATGGCAAGGCGGTCGTGCGCTTGGGCGGTGATGCTGCTGGCACCTCGGCTCAGGCTCCTGCTCGCTTTACGCTGGCCTTCCGTCTGTCCGGTTGGGTGGGCGATGAGTCCGCTGCTGCCGCCGCGATTACGGCCACGGGCGAGTCTGAGTCTGGGGCCGATAGTTCCCGCGTGACCCGCGAAATTCGCGACGGCTACCTGTATCTGACCGGTGAGTGGCGCGACGGCGACACCGTGACGTTCGACTTCCCGATGCCGGTGCGTATGCTGGCCGCCAACCCGCTGGTGCGCGAGGACGCCGGCAAGGTGGCGTTCGTGCGCGGCCCGATCACCTTCTGCGCCGAGGAAAAAGACAACGGCGCCAACCTGCACCTGCTGCACGCGGATGTGGAGGCACTGCTGGCCGACCCGAGCGCGGCCAAGGTCGAGGAGTTCGACTTCCACGCCGGCGCCAAGGGCATCGACGACAAGGGCCAGGGCGAGGTGGAAGACGTGACCCGCCGCATGGTGAAGCTTGAGGTGCCGGCTTGGCGCGAGCCGTTGCCGGCTGCTGTGGCCGCCGCGGGTGAGGGCGCGGCCGAGGTTCCGGCGTTCGCGCCGCTCTACGCCGTGTACGCGCCGGTCAAGCGCGAGCCCGCCACCGCCACGCTCATCCCGTACTTCGCCTGGGCCAACCGCGGCGAAAACGAAATGACCGTCTGGCTGCGCGGCTGATATTTGCTCTCGGCTACTCTGGTAGCCATGGGCATCACGACATGTCGGCTCGAAGGGCCGGTGGACTTTTACTCGGTCGGGCAGTTTGTGTCCGGACCGGGCTGGCGCCATCTGCGGCGCACCATCGACACCTTCGAGCTGATGTTCGTGCGTCGGGGCGTCCTGCCGATGCGGGTGGGGGAGCAGACCCTGCATATCGAGGCCGGCCAAATCGCACTCTTGCCGCCGAATGTGGAGCATGCGGGCGCCGACATCATCACGTCTGACGTGGACTTCTACTGGATGCATTTCAAATTGCCGGATGCGCGCATGCTCCCCGATGACGCGGGTCTGCCGCAGGACGACCATTGCCTGTTGCTGCCCGATGAACGCACCCTGCCCGACCCCGACCGGCTGGCGGTGATGTGTGGGCAGCTCATCGACATCTATGCGCGATTCGGCCCGTATTCCAACGCTTACTGCGATTACTTCGCCACCGGCCTGCTGCTGGAGGTCAGCGCGCAGGAGCGGCTGAAGGCGGACTTTGCCGCCCATCGTACGCTTGCCGGCTACCGGGGCGACGGCAAGCCCATCACCAGTGCCGACCGCGTCCGGCAGCAACAGGAATGGGCCATGCATGTCGATTCGGCCGGTGCCGCTGGCGATTCGTCCGGCCTGGCGCCGATGCTGGCCATCCGCTCGTGGATTATGGCCAATGCCTTCGACGACATCACCGTGGCCAAAGTGGCCGCGCGCTTCCACTATTCACCCAGCTATCTGACCGCGATGTACCGGCGCGTGTTCGGCGTGGGTGTGGCCGAGCAGATCATCGAATATCGCATCGACCGTGCGCGCGAACTGCTGAGTTCTACCGCTTCCAGCGTGGCGGATATTGCGCGAGAAGTGGGCTACGCCGATCCCAAGTACTTCATGCGCGTCTTCAAGCGCCGCACTGGCCTGACCCCCGGCCAATACCGCGACGCTTTCCCCGCCCGCCTCTACAACACCGTGTGATTAGGGAAGGTCATGGTCCTAACCCTAGGAAAAGTGCGCATGGGCGCCACTACCACGTGGGAGCGCTGGGAACGGTTTGACGCATGCCGAAACCTCGCACGTCACGCTGCACGGCACTTGGGCAGTGGGCGCGGCAGTCGGGAATCGCCGCCCTATTTCGGCGTTTCAGCGTTACCTGTTTGCCGAACCGACAGTGGACTCGCGCGGAACCAGTGTGTATCCAATGGTGGCGCGCGTGGCCGGCATGCCAGCGGATTCGTCGGACCTGCCGTCGCCCTGGTCGCGCTGCTCCACGCGGCGGGTGATCATATCAAGCGCGAATTGGGCGAGCTGATCGAGATCCACTTGGACGGTGCTCAGCGTCGGTGTGGTGTACGAGCCGGCCGTGGCGCCGTCGAAGCCGATGACTCTCACATCGTCGGGCACGCGGATGCCGTAGTCGGCAAGGCCTCGGATTACTCCGAATGCGGCATAGTCGTTAATGCAGAAGATGCCATCGATGGCCGGGGTGCTTCCCGTTGCCCGCGTGGTGCCCGGGGAACGGGACTCAGCAGTGTCATCAGCCGATTGCGCACGAGCCTCGAGCATCGCCTCGGCGATGGCATGACCGGCTTCGATGCCGCTGTCGCTACCGTAACCAATGAAGTTCGTCGATTCGTCATACGGCAGCCCGGCGTCAAGCAGTGCGCCGCTGGCCCCGCGTAGACGCAAACCGCTGGAACTTTCCACGTGCGCCAGTTCGGTTCGTGGCGAATACCCGTCGCCGACAATGGCGATGCGGTGGCATCCGCATTCGATGAGATGCTGCACTGCCGCCCGCGCGCCGTCTTCGTTCGGGAAATTCACTGTATCGAACGTGGGCGTTTCCTCGCAGGCGTCAATCAGAACCAGCGGTCGGCCGTGGTTGATCGCGGAAAGCGGCACACCGGCATTCAGGCCCGAAGCGTGGATAATCTCGCCGTCGAACAACTGCCCGGAGAACGGGTTGTTGGCCAGCGCGTGTTTGGCGGCATCCGGAGAGTACCGGGTTTGCTCCACGAACGGCGTCAGCCCGCGCGCGGTGGTTTCGGTGACGAGCGATTCGACGAGTTTGGAGTAGAACGGCGAATCGAATTCGTTGACGATGACGTGGATGATGTTGCTGCGGCCGGACTTCAGCATGCTGGCCGTCAGATTGATGCGGTAATCGAGCTTTTCGGCCACTGCCAGCACTTTGGCGCGAGTGGAATCCTTAACACCCGGCTTGCCGTGCAGCGCATTCGAGGCGGTCATGGGGGAGAACCCGGCGGCCTTCGCTACGTCGCGCAATGTTGGTTTGCCGCTCGGCATAACGTCACCTCATGTTTCGCCTGTGATGGGCATTGGACAATGCCCGTAATGCTTCCAATGGTTGTAACGGTATTCACAACATCGTGTTTTGGCAAATGGTGGCTGTGCGCCGGAATCGCTGAAAATGCTGCGCTTAGGCGATGACGCGCCGAGCGTAACATGCGCTTGCTTGATATCGTTCCGGTGGAAGAATATGTAACGGTACATACGTCGGTGTGCCAAGAGGCCATGAAGTTCGTCGTACGTTGGGATGGGACTCTCCGGGGGAGTGGCGTCACTCTTCACCTATCCGTACGTGCGCGATGCCGATTGGTTTGCAGCTGGCGTACCGCCGTATGGCAACTTATACGAATATCAACGAAAGCAGGATACGATGACGGATCTTCCGCAGAGCCTTCCTCAGGCATGGCGTCCGCCGATGGGCTGGAACAGCTGGGATTCGTACGGCACGACTCTCACCGAAGACGAGCTGCTGGCCAACGCGCGGTTCATGGCTGAACACCTGAAAAACGCCGGCTGGGATACGTTGGTCATCGACATCGACTGGTACGACCCGACCGCCCGCGCACATGGTTACAACGACAACGCGCCGCTGATTCTCGACGAATACGGCCGTCAGCTGCCTGACCCGGTGCGTTTCCCGAGTGCTGCCGGCGGCAAGGGATTCGGCCCGCTCGCCGCCGCCGTCCACGAACTGGGCTTGAAGCTTGGCATGCACATGATGCGCGGCATCCCGCGTATCGCTGTGGACAAGAACCTGCCCGTATACGGCACCAACTACACCGCCAAGGACGTGGCCGACCTCGACCACGTGTGCAAGTGGAATCCGGACAACTACGGCCTGAACCAATCCCACCCGGGCGCGCAGGCCTGGTATGACGCGCAGCTCGACCTGTTCGCCTCCTGGGGCCTCGACTTCCTCAAGGTCGACGACATGCAGACCCCGTTCCACTCCGACGAAATCGCCGCCTATCATCGCGCCATCGCCAAAGCCGAAGCCAAATACGGCCGTTCGATTGACCTGTCTCTCTCGCCCGGCGGCTGGGTGGCGACGAGCTACGTCGACTTCCTGCGCGAGAACGCCCAAATGTGGCGTATTTCCGACGATCTGTGGGACCGTTGGGAAGACATCTACCAGCAGTTCGCCCGCCTGGCCCGCTGGGCGCCGTTCCAGACCACCGGCCACTGGGCCGACGCCGACATGGTGCCGTTCGGGCACATAGGCCTGCGCGCCGAACGCGGCGACGACCGCCAATCCCGCCTTACGCTGGACGAGCAGAAGACACTGCTGGCCCTATGGTGCATGGGGCGTAGCCCGCTTATGGTCGGCGGCGATCTGCCCACCAGCAACAGCGACGCCATCGCGCTGCTGCAGAATCCCGCGTTGCGTGAGGTGCTTGCCGGCTCCACCAATAACCGCGAGACCGTGCGCGAACGGATTTTTGGCAAATGGTGGGATGAGAGCACCTACCGTGGCGAGTTCATCGTCTGGTCCGCCGACGCAGCCGATTGGGCCGATGGCACACGTTCCGCGCATCACGGCGGCCATTACGCCGCGCTGTTCTGGACCGGCAGCGACACATACGAGATCGGCCGCAACATCCAGCTCCAATCCATCGTGGGGCTTGACGCCCGCAATGACGATTGGACACTCGCCGATCTGTATGCCGACGCGCCGGGCGAGCCCGCCGACGTGCGTCTTGAAGGCGTGGGTGCCGACCGCGTCATCACCGGCACGATTCCGCCGCACGGCGTGCTCTGGGTGGCCCTGGACCGACGCTGAAACCGAACCTGCCTCCGCCAACCAACCTCCTGAACCGACCGCCCGAATCGTATGGAGAAACCTGCCATGAATGCGAACATCGCAAACGAACAATCCCCGGTAGCTGTTCCGCCCGCAAGTTGGTTCCTACGTGCGTTCGCTGGCGTTCTGACCTGTAGTCTGTCTGTCTCTGTCTGTTCGTTGCTTCGCCTTGCTTGCGTTTTGTACGTTTTATCTGTTTCGTGAGTTTCGTGCGTTCTGCGGATTTCACGCGTTTCGCGCAGTGCCGCACGCTGATCACCATTCAGCGTGCGGCACTTTTGCATATCTCACGTGTTGCGGGAGATGCCGATTCCGTCGCACAATACGTAAAACGTGAATGAACCACTCACTATGCTGGGTTGTTTGAGCGTGATATGACATGCGCCACTTTCCCGGGAATGCGTTGCGAATTGGACCTGTTCGGAGGTGTGCAGCGACGCATTCCGGGGAATGTTGCGCTTAGAGAGCCGCGTATCGTTGCTAATGCGGGGAACACGCAGAGTTGCGGGCCGTTGCGATTAGACGCAGGTCGCCTAGACTAGTACGCGTTTGCGAAAGTCGAACGTGCTTCGACCGATGAAGGAGAGCTTCGGTCATGCGGCCAATGACAGGCGCAGTGCGAAGCACGGCTGATCGTGAATCGCGGCGGCAGCGATTGCCGCGTGCGGCGCAGGAGCATGCCGCACCATACCACAAGCAAACAATCCCCAAGAAACGGTGATCTCCTCACATGTACGTCGATCCGGGAATCAATACCAGCGCAAGCAATCTCAAATGGGTGCTGCCATACTGCAAACCAGACCTGCCCCGCGTGGTAGGCGCGCTTCTACTGTTCATCGCAAATAACACGATGGCCCTGACCATTCCGATTCTGTCCGGTATCATCGTGGACCGCGTCATCGTCGGCGGACATGCCGACGAACTGCCACGTTTGTGTGGACTGATGATCCTCATGACCATCATCCGCGTGGGCGCGCGATACGGCTACCAGATGTGGATGGAGCGTTTCGGCCAGAACTCGGTCTACCGCCTCGTCTCCGACGAATACGAGAAGCTGCACGAGCTCGACTTCACGTATTTCAACCACACACGCACCGGCGACATCATGAGCCGCCTGACCTCCGACACCGACGCGATCCGCCACTGCCTGAGTTGGGTGAGCTATCAGATTGCCGACTGCGTGGTCATGTTCGTGGGCGCCCTGTGCGTGATGTTCGCCATCGATTGGCGACTCGCGCTCGTCCTGGCCTGCGTCACGCCGTTCATTTTTGTGCTCACGCGCGGCCTGTCCACGCACGCCCACCCGCTGTTCTTCGCCATCCGCAACTCGCTGGCCTCCCTCAACTCCATGGTCGAAGAGAACATCGAGGGCAACCGTGTGGTCAAGGCATTCGTGCGCGAACCGTACGAGACCGAAAAGTTCGACGAGCACAACGACGATTACATGCAGTGCAACATGGCCTTGGCCTACAACTCGCGCAAGTACATGCCGTGGCTGGACGGCCTCGGCTTCTCGCTGCAGCTCATCACCCTCGGCCTCGGCGGCTTTCTGGTCATCAAGGGCTACATGACCCTCGGCAATCTGGTGAGTTTCAACTCCTTCCTGTGGATGATCGACGGCCCGGTGCGCCAGTCCGGCTGGCTGATCAACGACTGGCAGCGATTCAACGCCAGCTGCATCAAAATCCGCAAGCTGCTCACCGAACAGCCGCGCATCGTGGAGAAGCCCGACGCGGTCGAAGCCGTCAAGCAGGCGGTCACGATCGTCGAGCAAGTCAAGCACGATGATGAGGCTACCGGGGCTACCGGAGCGCCCGTGGCTTCCGGAACATCCGGTGCCCAGCAGTCCACCGAACGCAAGTCCTGCCCGCTGCACATCAAGGGCGACATCCGCTTCGACCACGTCAGCTTCGCCTTCCCGGACGACCCGGAGACCCCGATCCTCAAGGACCTCGACTTCACCGTGCCCGCCGGCTCCAAGCTCGGCATCCTCGGCGAAACCGGCGCGGGCAAGTCCACGCTCGTCAGCCTCATCTCCCGCTTCTACGACCCGACCGTTGGCCATGTGCTCATCGACGGCATCGACGCACGCGACTGGCCGCTGGCCACCTTGCGCTCGCAGGTGTGCATCGTGGCGCAGGATACCTTCCTGTTCTCCGACACCATCGGCGGCAACATCGGTTTTGGTGCCAGCGGTGATAGCGACGACCGATATATCCAGAAAATGGCCCAGATCGCCGGCGCGGACAATTTCATCAGGTCGATGCCACAGGGTTATGACACCGTCGTGGGCGAACGCGGCGTGGGCCTGTCCGGCGGGCAGAAGCAGCGCCTGTCGCTGGCCCGCGCGCTCGCGGACAATCCGTCGATCCTGATTATGGACGATACGACCTCGGCCGTCGATATGGAGACCGAGGCGGAGATCCAGAAGCACCTCAAGGAGATGGACGGCGGCAAGACCATCGTCGCCATCGCCCACCGCATCTCGTCGGTCAAGGATTCCGACCTGATTCTGGTGCTCGAGCACGGACGTATCGTCGAACGCGGCACCCACGCCGAACTCGTGGCCGCACACGGCCGCTACTGGGACATCTACCACAAGCAGCTCGGACTCCAGTCCGGCGTCGCACAAGGTTTTTAGAAGAGGACTTATGGCACAACGCAATACATACCGCGAGGATGAGGAACTCGAGGAGCAGATCAACTTCCGGGACATCCTGCGCGTCGGCAAATATCTCAAACCGTATATGGCACAGGTGGCGCGCATTCTCGTCGTCGTCATCTCGATGAGCTGCATCGTCGTCGCCGTGCCGTACCTGACCAAGATCATGATCGACGAGGCGATCCCGAACAAGGACCTCGGCAAGCTCGGCATCCTCGCCGTGATCCTCGCCGCGCTGATCGTGCTGTACGAGTTCGGGCTGCGCTACCGCACGGTGGCGATCACGCGCGTCGGCCAGCTCATGCTCAAGGACATGCGCCGCGATATCTTCACGCATATCCAGACGCTGCCCTTCAGCTACTTCGATTCGCGCCCGCACGGCAAGATCCTGATCCGCGTGGTCAACTATGTGAACACGCTTTCGGACACGCTGAGCTCCGGTCTGATCAACGTGATCTCCGACGTGTTCACCTTCGTGATCACGCTGATCGTGATGTTCGTGATCGACTGGCAGCTGGCCCTGTGGAGCCTGATCCTGTTCCCGGTGCTCATCATCTGGGTGCGCGTGCTGCAGATCTTCCAGCGGCGCGCCTTCCAGAAGCTCTCCAACAAGCAGAGCAACCTGAACGCCTACATCCACGAGTCGATCGCCGGCGTGAAGACCACGCAGACCTTCGCACAGGAGCAGGCCCAGTTCAGGACCTTCCAGGAACAGCAGGGCGAGGTGCGTTCCGCGTGGATGCACGCCGTGCACATCCAGTTCCTCATGTGGCCGGGCGTGCAGACCATCTCCGTGATGACCATCTCGTTCATCTACTTCGTCGGCGTGATGGGCTTCGGGGGCGTGAACGTGACCACCGGCGTGCTCATCGCGTTCGTCGGCTACGCGAACAACTTCTGGAATCCGGTGATCAACATCGGCAACTTCTACAACCAGCTCATCACCTGCTCGGCGTACCTCGAGCGCATCTTCGAGACGCTCGACGTCACGCCGGAGATCCGCAACAAGCCCGACGCGGCGGACCTGCCGCAGATCCGCGGGCGCGTCGACTTCAACGACGTGGTGTTCCGCTACGAGAAGGACGGCCGCAACATCCTCAACCTCGTGGACTTCCACGTCGAACCGGGGCGCACAATCGCGCTGGTCGGCCCGACGGGCGCCGGCAAGACGACGATCATCAACCTGCTGTCGCGCTTCTACGACGTGTCCGAGGGCTCGGTGACGATCGACGGCTACGACGTGCGCGACGTGACGCTCGCATCGCTGCGCCGGCAGATGGGCGTGATGCTGCAGGACACCTTCATCTTCTCCGGCAACGTGCGCGAGAACATCCGCTACGGCAAGCTCGACGCCACCGACGAGGAAATCGAGGCGGCGGCGAAGGCCGTGCACGCGCACGAGTTCATCATGGAACTGCCCGACGGGTACGACACGGTGGTGGAGGAGCGCGGATCGACCCTGTCGGCCGGCCAGCGCCAGCTCATCGCCTTCGCGCGCGTGCTGCTCGCCGACCCGCGTATCCTGATCCTGGACGAGGCGACGAGCAACATCGACACGCGCACCGAGGAGGCGCTGCAGGCCGGCCTGCAGCATCTGCTCAAGGGGCGCACGAGCTTCATCATCGCGCACCGCCTGTCGACGATCGAGAACGCGGACGAGATCTTCTACATCGATCACGGCCAGATCGTCGAGCACGGCTCGCACGCGCAGCTGCTCGCCGCCAAGGGCGCGTACTACCGCCTCTACGAATCCCAGTACGCGATGATTCGCGTGGCCAGTGGAGCGCCGGAAGAGTGACGAGATGTTGCTTTAAGTATGTTTCGTGATGACATTATCGGTAACGATAAACACTGTGAAATATGTAACGGTACGTGTGAAAAACATGCAGTCGTGATTGGAATACGTTCTGGAAAATGTTGAAATAGAGCGAAACGCGCTGAAGTCGGCACGGGGTTGCTGAGTGTGGCAGATAGTTTAGAATATGTACCGTTACATATTTGATGTGCAGAAGATGCTCGCATCTTCTGCACGCGGGTGAAATCTGGGGAGTGGTTTGGCGATGGCAGACAAACTGGTAGCCACATTGGACAAAGCTGGTGTACGCAAGATCAGCACGGACCTGTGGGGCGTGTTCTTCGAAGACATCAGCTATTCGGGCGATGGCGGGCTCAACAGCGAACTCGTGCAAAACGGCGCGTTCGAATACAACCGTGCGGATAAGCCCGAGTGGAGCAACTACACCGCTTGGCGCAAGATCGTGCCCGCCGGCTCGTTCGCCGCATTCGGTGTGGGGGAGACCGCGCCGGTGGCCGAAGAGAACCCGCATTACGCGATTGCCGAAATCGGCAAGGTGGGCGGCGAGCAGACTGCTGACTCGGCTGTGTCTCGGGCCGATTCGGCCCTATCCCAGACGGATTCGGCTTGTACCCCCGCAGCTCCC
>OGXQ01001709.1_pt1 | contig 16162 bp, 13 predicted proteins | sample 1576291 | NCBI WGS metagenome assembly OGXQ01 (sample SAMEA3541575, study PRJEB24748) | human gut metagenome | biome: human gut; feature: human-associated habitat; material: faeces | place: China | collected 2012 | reverse complement strand
GACATGGGGAGCTACAAGGAGGACCGCTACCGGTTCGTCATGAAACTCGACGGCATCGACCAGATTCAGGGCCTCTCGAAAAACAACGAGGGCAGCGTCACCGGAAACCGTCCCGGACAGAGCGAAGATGCCTCCTACTGGGACCTGCAGCTTTCGTATACGGGATGGGACCACTGGGTATTCAAGTATCCGGCCTGGCTCTGCGACGATTCGAACCTTGCCAAATGGTGTGCAGATGTCAGACTCTATATGAACGCCGACAAGGGACACTATACCCACGAGTTCGTCAATCCTGTCGAGGTGAAGGCATTCGCCGACGGCGATCCCCTGTATATCGACGGCACGGGAAGCGAGGCCGGACAGAAGGCCTCCTACATCACTTCGGCCTCCTACAACACCTCCATCGGCCAGTCGGGCGAGGTCGACGCTTTCAAAAACCAGGATTACAAATACGAAATTTTCACCAAACTCGGCGCCGGAAGCAAGTTCTATTTCCGATCAGTTACCGGAACCGTTTTCTATACGCTGACGGCAGACGGGACCCAGGTCAAGAAGATCAACTCGGCCGCCGAAGCCGAAGGAACCACAGCGAAAGAGGGCATCTACCGCATCCGGTTCAACATCACATCGGGCAAGGCTTATATCGTCCCGGTAGACAACGTGGAGCACTTCTTCTGCTGGACCTCCAAACTGACCGCCATGACCTACGAAGGGAAAGGCGTATGGGCGGCAAAGAACCTGAACATCGCGCTCCAGAAGACGAGCTGGGGTTTCGACGAACGGTATAAGTTCAAATTCACCATCGACGGAAAGGCGCAGCCGTTCGGACGCATGTCCACAAACGGCGATCGCCCAAACGCTTCGACGACAGCGGATTACTGGTACGTCCAGCCTTCCCTGGCGAACCAGTGGGACCCCGCATTCAAATATCCGGACGCACTGTGCGACGGCAACAACCTGACACGGTGGTATGCCGACCTGTACCTCTATATGAACGACGACAAGGGACATTACACCCACGAATTCAAGAACACACATGAATAAAATGATCAGCACACTCGCAATCCTTTGCGGAACAATCCTGTCGGCATGCAGCCAGTCGGAGTCTTCTCCGGCCGGCCCCGACGGGCCGGCAACCGGAGAACCGGCAACCATACTGACAGCCCCGAAAAACGGGCTTTCCGTCAACCTCGACGCCCTGTCGAACCTCACATTCTGGTGGGAACGTACCACCGGCAAACCCGACGGATACGAACTGGTATTCGATCTGGAAGGAGGCGATTTCACCGCCCCGGCAGCCTCTTTTCAGGCAGGCGGCAAGACCGAACTGACCCTCTCCTACCAGGACGTGAAAACCCTCTACCAAGCAACCCAGAAGGACGGCACGGCATCTCTCATCTGGACCGTAAACGCGCTTGCGGGCAATAAAACATACGGCGGCAAGGAGTCCCGCAAGCTGATTGTCACCAACATCATGGAGCCGTATATCGTCGAGGCGCTCTTCACCCCGGAAAACGGCAGCAGGGCCGACCTGACCCTGCTCGAGGAGAATCTCCACTTCAGTTGGTCGGCAGCCAAGACCTCCGGGACCAAAGCCCCGTCGTACACCCTGCTGTTCGACCGAAAGGGCGGCGACTTCAGCGCACCCCTGGCCTCGTTCGACCTGGCCGGGAAAACCGAATTCGACCTCTCGAAGGAGGAGGTCCGCAAGCTCTTCGACGCCCATGCGGAAAGCGGAAGCGAAACCCTTCCGCTCGTCTGGACGGTGCAGTGCAACGTGGAAGACAACGCATGGCTGGCTTCGGAGCAATACCAATTAACCGTGACAACGCTTCCGGTAGCCTATTCGAACGCAATCTTCACGAACTTCTCGCTGCCCGACCCCGACGTAATCCGGGGCGACGACGGTTATTTCTACCTCTACGCCACCGAACATAAACGCAACGACCCCGACATGAAGAACAGTCCGATCATGCGTTCGCCCGACCTGATCAGTTGGACACGCGTCGGTTCGCTCTTTACGGACTCCACCCATCCCCAGATCACCGATCAGGACGCCGGGATCTGGGCGCCCTCGGTCAATAAAGTCGGCAACAAATACGTGATTTACTACTCCCAGCCGGGTAAGAATTACAAACACGCCATCGGCGTCGCCGTCTCCGACTCGCCCACGGGACCGTTCACGGATCTCGGGAAACTGATCGACAGCAACGAACAGGGCGTAGAAATTTCCATCGACGCCTACCTCTATCAGGAGGATGGCCGGAATTACCTGTTCTGGGGCAGCTTCCGCAGCATCAGCGTTCTCGAACTGACCGAGGACGGAACGGCCATCAAGAACAAGGCCACCCAGAAACGCCGGGAGGTGGCCGGAGGCCAGTACGAGGCTTCCGTCGTCCTGAAAAGGGATAACTGGTATTACCTGATCGTTTCGACGGGCGATTATTCGAAAGGCGGCACTTACCGGATTGTCGTCGGCAGGTCGCAAAGTGTTTTCGGTCCCTATGTGGATAAGAACGGAAACGACATGATGAGCGTCCACCACGAGCTGGTGCTGAAAGGCAACAGCACATTCTCCTCACCGGGACACTGTTCGCGCATCATCACCGACGATGCCGGACAGGACTGGATTCTCTATCACGCCTATCCCAACGACAAGGACTACCGATGCCTGATGCTCGACCGGATCAACTGGGTGGACGGCTGGCCCGTTTCGCCGGATCAGCAGCCGACATCCCAATCCGTAGACCGGCCCGTCTTCAACAAATAACCGCTCCGGACAACATTTTGTCCGAACCGTTCAAAACCCCTCCCCTCCAGGAGGGGTTTTGCATGACCGCGGACCGATCCCCGGCGAACCCAGTAAAGGTCCGGCCCCTCGCAAACGAAGCAAGGCACGGATGGGATACCCCTCCGTGCCTTACGTACAAATGCAGGGATACCTGCGCTATTCGTCGATAAAATCGATGTTCACCTCGCGCTGGAACACCTCCTGCAACGAAATGTTGGTTTCCGTCGTCGCAATTCCCTGAATACGCAGGATACCGTCGAAAATCGTCCGCATCAGGTGTTCGTTATCCACGCAGTAGAGTTTCACCAGGATATTGCCGTTGCCGGTGATGAAGTGGCACTCCACGATTTCGGGAACCTTCCGCAGCTCCTCGACGGTCTGTTTGAGCAACTGCGGGTCCTTTAACGTGATGCTGATGTGGGCGCAGACATCGAAACCCATCATCTTGGGGTCGACGATCAGCCGGCTTCCGAGAATCACGCCCGACTCGTCGAGCTTGCGGATGCGCTGGTGGATGGCGGCGCCGGAGATGCCGCATTCGCGGGCGATCTCCAGGAAAGGCATGCGCGCATTCTTAATGAGGTATTTGAGAATCTTGCGATCGATCGCGTCCAATGCGGTTTTAGCCATAGCGGTAAGTTTATTTGATTACGTTCAATTCTTTGCCGACCTTCGTGAAGGCGGCGATGCAGCGGTCTAACTGCTCGGTGGTGTGCCCTGCGGAGACCTGCACGCGGATGCGCGCCTGGCCCTTCGGAACCACCGGGTAGTAGAAGCCCGTGACGAAAACGCCTTCGTCCTGCAACTTCGCGGCAAACTCCTGCGACAACTTGGCATCGTAGAGCATCACGGCGCAGATGGCCGACTGCGTAGGTTTGATGTCGAAGCCCGCAGCCATCATCCCGGCACGGAAATGCTCGACGTTGGCCACGAGGCGGTCATGGATTTCGTTGCTCTCAGCGAGCATCTTGAAGGTCTCGATCCCGGCGCCCACCACGGCAGGGGGCAGCGAGTTGGAGAAGAGGTAGGGGCGCGAACGCTGGCGCAGCATGTCGATTATCTCCTTGCGGCCCGTGGTGAATCCGCCCACAGCACCGCCGAAGGCCTTGCCGAGCGTACCCGTGAGGATGTCCACCTGCCCGCGCAGGTCGTACAGTTCGGTGATACCGCGGCCCGTCTTGCCCAGCACGCCTGCCGAGTGGCACTCGTCGACCATCACCAGCGCGTCGTACTTCGCGGCCAAAGCGCAGATTTTGTCGAGCGGCGCAGCGTTGCCGTCCATCGAGAAGACGCCGTCGGTGACGACGATGCGGAAACGCTGGGCCTGGGCCTTCTTCAGGCACTCCTCCAGTTCGCCCATGTCGGCATTGGCGTAACGATAACGCACGGCCTTGCACAGGCGCACGCCGTCGATGATCGAAGCATGGTTGAGCGAATCGGAAATAATGGCGTCCTCCTCCGAGAAGAGAGGTTCGAACACACCGCCGTTGGCGTCGAAGCAAGCGGCGTAAAGGATCGTATCTTCCGTGCCGAAATAGTCGGCGATAACCTTTTCCAGCTCCTTGTGGATGTCCTGGCAGCCGCAGATGAAACGCACCGACGACATGCCGTAACCCCGGTTGTCCATGGCGCGTTTGGCAGCCTCGATCAGCCGCGGATTGTCCGAGAGACCGAGGTAATTGTTGGCGCAGAAGTTAAGCACCTTCCGACCTGCAACCTCGATCTCGGCCCGCTGGGGCGAAGCGATGATCCTTTCCCGTTTGTAAAGCCCTGCGGCCTCGATTTCGGCGAGTTCATGCTGCAGGTACTCCTTGATTTTCCCGTACATATCCGTTAATTTTTTGATGAAATTCCGATTGTAAAGTGTCGATTTGTTACAAATGTACGATAATTTTTTGAAAACCGATACGTTCCGAATGCTTTTTTCGCGATACGGGTTACAATTTGTTATCAGCGCCGGGCTTCAATATCCCGGAGTCGTTTTTTCAACGGCATTTTCTTTGCCGCCGTATAAAAAAATAATATCTTTGTTGCTCAAATAACAATCAGCTTCCTTATGAAAAAATCGTGTGTATTGGTCAGCGGCGGAGCCGGCTACATCGGCTCGCATACCTCCGTGGAACTCATCAACGCGGGTTACGACGTAGTGATCGTCGATAACCTTTCGAACAGCGACCTCAACGCCGTCGAAGGCGTGCGCAAGATCACGGGCGTCGACATACCCTTCGTCGAGGTGGACTGCTGCGACCGCGCGGCTTTCCGCAAGGTCTTCGAACAATACGAGTTCGACTCGGTGATCCACTTCGCGGCATCGAAAGCCGTGGGCGAATCGGTCCAGAAGCCGCTCGAATACTACGGCAATAACCTCACCTCGTTCATGAACGTCATCGGCCTGATGCGTGAATTCGGCCGCCGGAACATCGTTTTCTCATCGTCGTGCACCGTGTACGGCGAACCCGAGAAGCAGCCCGTAACCGAGCAGACGCCCCGCAAGCCGGCGACCTCGCCCTACGGCAACACCAAGCAGATGTGCGAAGACATCCTGCGCGATTCGCTCACCGCCTATCCCGGCATGAAGGGCATCGCGCTGCGTTATTTCAACCCCATCGGCGCACATCCTTCGGCCCTGATCGGCGAACTGCCGCGCGGCGTGCCGCAGAACCTCGTGCCTTTCATCACGCAGACCGCCGCCGGACTGCGCGAGTGCCTTTCGGTCTTCGGCGACGACTATCCGACGCCCGACGGATCGTGCATCCGCGATTACATCGACGTTGTGGACCTCGCGAAAGCCCACGTAGCCGCGATCGGCCGCATGATCGAAGACAAGAACAAACAGCCTTACGAGATTTTCAACGTCGGCACGGGCCGCGGGGTCTCGGTACTGGAGCTGGTGCACAAATTCGAGGAGGTCAACGGCGTGAAGCTCTGCTACAAGATCGCTCCGCGCCGCGCGGGCGACATCATCGCCATCTGGGCCGATCCGGCCCTGGCCAACAACGAACTGGGCTGGAAAGCCGAGCGTTCGCTCGACGAAACGCTCCGCGCCGCCTGGGCCTGGGAGAAACACATCCGCGGAATCGAATAACCGGACGCAAAAGATCCTTTTCAAGGGGCGGAGCAGCAACTCCTCCCCTTGTTTTTACCGGCAGACAGTGATTTTTCGGGCGCTAATTTTTCATTTTTAATTATTTACACTAACTTTGCGCTCCCAAAGCAGGCGGAAATGGGATGCGGTCCGCAGAGGCCGCATTGAGAACCGCCGAAGGTAACACATTAAAAAACAAAACAAATTATGAAAACTATTTCGGTAAAGGCTGTAAAGCGCGCCGATTTCGGCAAGAAAGCAGCCAAAGCGGTACGCCGCGAAGGCATGGTCCCCTGCGTACTGTGCGGCAATGGTGAGACGGAAAGCTTTTCGGTCGATCCCCGCGAGATCAAACCCCTGATCTACACCCCGAACTCCTACATCGTAGAATTCGACCTCGAAGGCAAAAAAGAGAAGGCTGTGCTGCGCGAGGCTCAGTTCCACCCCATCCGCGAGGAGATTCTCCACCTGGATTTCTACCGTATCGCCGACGGCAAACCCGTTTCGATCGCCATCCCGGTACGCCTGACCGGCAACGCCGAGGGTGTGAAAGTCGGCGGTAAGCTGGCCCTGTCGGCCCGCAAGCTGGTCGTCAGCGCACTGGTCGAGAACCTGCCCGACGAAATCGTCGTAGACGTTACGGAGCTGGGTGTAGGCAAGACCATCTTCGTCGGCGACCTCGATATCGAGAACCTGAAGTTCGTTACCCCTGCTACGACCGCTGTCTGCGCCGTTCGCGTAACCCGTGCGTCGCGCGGTGCTGCCGAGGCTGCGAAATAAGCCGGCCGAAAGAGTATGAAATACCTCATTGTTGGGCTCGGGAACATCGGCGCCGAGTACGCCGGAACCCGTCACAACATCGGTTTCAACGTGTTGGACGCCCTTGCAGAGGCGTCCAACGCTGTTTTTACCACCCAACGTTACGGCGATGTGGCCGAAGCGAAGTACAAGGGGCGGACACTGGTGTTGCTGAAACCCTCGACCTACATGAATCTCTCGGGCAAGGCCGTCCGTTACTGGATGGACACCGAAAAGATTCCGCAGGAGAACCTGCTCGTAATCTCGGACGACATCGCGCTGCCGTTCGGCACGCTGCGCCTGCGCCCGAAGGGGAGCGCCGGAGGCCACAACGGCCTGAAGAATATCTCCGAACTGCTCGGCACGGAGGAGTACGCCCGGATGCGTTTCGGCGTGGGCGGCGACTTTCCGAAGGGGCACCAGGTAGACTACGTGCTCGGGGAGTGGACCGACGAGGAACAGAAGGCCATGCCCGACCGGCTGAAGGTCTTTGTCGACGCTGTACGGTCGTTCGCGACCGTCGGAACGGCCATGACGATGAACTTTTTCAACAAGAAGTAACTCAAAAAACAGGTATCCGACAGCGCCGCGACCATTCCCGAACGGGAGAACGGCTCGTACCAAACAGGAAAAAGCGGCTTTCGGGCCGCTTTTTTCATTCATCTTCGTCGTAGTAAACCTCGTCCATCAGTCCATCCAGTTCCCGCCGCTCCTTTTTGGTCGGGCGGCCCGTACCGCGGTCGCGAACGACGAAGATCGTCTCACGCGGGACGTTGAGTTTGTCCAACTCCTCCTGCGGGGTGATGTTGAGGCAGTACAACGGGACGTTTTTCGCCGGCTGGCGGCTCGACACCAGATCGAGGACTTTATAAGAATAGGTCACCTGCAACTTACGCACGGCAATAACGTCGCCGGCCTTCACCTCGCGCGAAGGCTTGGCATAAGCCCCGTTGACCGTCACCTTATTATTGCGCACGGCATCGGCGGCATCGCTGCGGGTCTTGAAAATACGCACCGCCCAAAGGTATTTGTCCAATCGAATATCTTCCATATTACTTTATGTTTTCCGCTATTTTCTCCAGCAGGCTTCCCTTGCCGTAACCGACCCATATATCCTGCACCCGGCCGTCGGGAGCGATCAATACGAAGTGCGGGATTCCCTTCACCCGATAACTGGCCCCGAGGCCGATATTACCCTCAAGAAGCTGATTCCACTGGTTTCCTGTCAACTGCCTCCCGGCGACGAACTCCTTCCACTCCCGTTCCGGGTCCTGGCTGATGCTCACGACTTCGACCCGATCTTTGTAGCGTTCGCCGATCTCCTTCAATTCGGGAATCGCCTGCACACACGGACCGCAGCCCGCACTCCAGAAATCGAGCAGGAGGTATTTCCCGGCAAATTCCGACAGGCGATGCCGATTTCCATCCACATCATACAGGTCGCCGTCCACCATCTCATCGCCAATGCCGATCGCCGGAGGCGGATTGAGACAGGCATCAATCAGTTGCCCTTTCTGGGACTGTCGTTGCTCTGCGGACATCCGATCGTAAAGCGCAAGCATCTCCGCCTTGCAACCGGTCCCGATTCCATACTGCAAAGATCCGGCATATTCGACCAGTTTATTTATCCAGACCGTCGTTACGGGGGCCGTCTGCATGTAACAGACGGTCTTAGCCGTGATCCGACTCAACAACCCCTTATACAAGGAATCCTTCCGATTTGAAAAAGGCTCTTCGGGCGCATCGGCCATCAACAGCATCATTTCACGCATCTCCGGAACGACCCGGACAAGATAAGCGTTCTCCTCCTGCTGTTCCGGTATTTCCGACGAAACATCCCAAAGTCCGATCATCTTATCCCGCCCCTTAACATTCACACGCTTGCCGGAAGCCACCCAAACTTCGAACAGCCAGTTCGGATAACCTTCACCCTCGGCGTAGAGCAACACCCGTTTCGGAAAAGCCACCGTATCCCGGAAGGAAAATTTCCCATCGACGAGTGTATCCACGGCTATCTCCTGCAATATCCTCCCCCGCATTTCATACAGAAAGACCACCGCGCTGTCAGGCACATTCTCTATCTTCCCGGCGATCAAAAATTCGCCGGCGGGAACAGCGGGAGCGCAGGCCGTTACGGCCACCGCAGCAAAGAGCAGATACAGCAAACGTTTCATCGGGATTCAACTATTTTTCGTACAACGTTTCATTTTTCGGCCGGTCGTGCGACTGTTCGTCGTTCTGGCGGCTGACGCTCAAAATCATCCCGAAGGCGATCATCGTGAAGAGCATCGACGAGCCGCCGCGCGAGATCAGCGGCAGAGTCTGGCCCGTTTCGGGGATCAGATTGACCGTCACCATGATGTGCAGCAGCGCCTGGCACGTGATCAGCAGCGCAAGCCCCAGCACGAGCAATCCCGGAAAAGCGGTTCCGCACCGCCGGAATATCTCGATTCCCCGGAAGAAGACCCACAGATAGAGCATCAGCAGCAACACGGCTAGGATAAAGCCGTACTCCTCGACGAAAAAGGCGTAGGCGTAGTCACTCTCGGGGTGGATCATCTCCACGCGCATCGCACTCTGTCCGGCGCCTTCGCCCAGAATACCGCCGTTGTAAATGGCGATCATCGAACGTTCTGTGTCGGAAAGGTGTTCGATGGGTTTCGCGGTCTGCGACTTGGTCCAGAGGTGAATCCACGTCGAAACACGCCCTTCGGCTGTTTCGCTGCGCCCGAGGTTCAGCGACATGATGACGACGATGGCCGCAATGCCCCATCCCACCAGTTTCATCAGTTCCCCGAACCGGACACGGCCGATCAGCATCATCACCCACGAAGCCAGGCACACCAGCACGGCCGACGAGGTATGCGCCGGAAAGATCACCATTGCCGAAACAGCGACCGGCAACAGAATCGGCCGCGTCCCTTCGCGCCAGATTTTCCGCTGCTCGGGCGACGAACGCCACGTCCAGAACTTCCACGACGGCACGATCCGGATTTTGTCGATCTTCGACTGCCGCCCGGCGAGTTGCTGGGCCAGGAACAGCACCGTGGCGACCTTCAGCGCCTCGGAAGGCTGGAACTGGAAGGGGCCGAGCGGAATCCAGCGCGCCGCGCCGTTGGTCGTTGCACCGATGAAGTAGACGGCGACGGTGAGCGCCACCGAAAGGAAATAAGCCGGCCGGGCGAAAAGGTTGTAAATGCGGCAGTTGATTTTCTGCACGGCGACCATGATAAGGAGGCTGACGACCAGGAGCATCAGTTGCTGACGCAGGAAATGTGCCGTCGTACGGGCCGTATGGGCGTCGTAAGCCATCTTGGCCGTCGATGAGTAGACCACCAGCACCGAGATCACTGCCAGCGCGGCAACGATGATCCACAGCACGCGGTCACCGTTGAAGATCCGGAATTTGGGTTTTTCGGCGGCCGTCTCCGCTCCGCAGGCAGCATCGTCCGCGGAGGCCGCTTTACCGCCCCCCGAAGTTCGTCTGCCACCGCGCGGCGCTGCATCGCGCGCCAGTTCGGCCGTCGCCTGCCCATCGGCTCTGCTCTCGTCCCGTAGCATCGGTTATGCTTTTTCTTTGACCCAGTTTTTAAACAGTTCCCCGCGGTTCTCGTAGTTCCTGAAGAGGTCGAAGCTCGCGCAGGCCGGCGACAGCAGTACCACGTCGCCCGGACGTGCAGCCGCCTTCGAGGCCGCCATGGCCGCTTCGAGCGAGTCGGTCGAAACCACCTCGGGAACCACGCCCGTAAATTCCCGGATCAGTTTGGCGTTGTCGAGTCCCATGCAGACCAGCGTGTGCACCTTCGCACCCGCGAACGCCTTGAGGGGTTCGTAATCGTTGCCTTTGTCCGTGCCTCCGGCGATCCACACCACGGGACGCGTCATGCTCTCCAGCGCGTAGTAAACCGAATCGACGTTCGTGGCCTTCGAATCGTTGATCCACAGCACGTCCCCCTTCTCCGCCACGGGTTCGAGGCGGTGTTCGACGGGTGTAAAGTCGTAGAGCGATTTGCGGATTTTCGTCGGGGCAACGCCCGCCGCAAGGGTCGCAAGGGCCGCCGCCATGGCATTGTAAGCGTTATGGAGGCCCTTGATCTGCATTTTCGCCGTGTCGATCTCGACCGATGCCTTTCCGGCCGTCGCAGTGAATTTCCCGTCGCAGAGGAACGCATCGCCCGCGCCGCTCGCCACGGCGTTTTTAGCCGCAAAGGGCAGTTGGCGCATCCTCAAATCGTATTTCGGAAGCTCGTTCCAGATCACCTCGTCGTCGCCCGAATAGACGAACCAGTCGCGCGAGGTCATGTTCTGCGTGATGCGCATCTTCGCATCGGCATAATTCTGAAAACAGTGGTCATAGCGGTCGAGGTGATCGGGCGTAATGTTCATCAACACGCCCACGTGTGCCCGGAACTTATACATGCCGTCGAGCTGGAACGAACTAAGTTCCAGCACATACCAGTCATATTCGCCCGTCGCGACCGAATAGGCGAAACTCTCGCCGATGTTGCCTCCCAGCGCAACGTTCTCGCCTGCGTCGCGCATGATCTTGTAAATGAGCGACGTAGTGGTAGTCTTGCCGTTCGAACCGGTGATACAGATACATTTGGCCTTGCCCAGATAGCGGCCCGCAAACTCCATTTCGGAAATCACCGGGATTCCCGCTTCGCGGATTTTGCACACCATCGGCGCCGTGTCAGGGATACCGGGGGACTTGACGACCTCCGTAGCCGCGAGAATACGCTCCTCGCTGTGGCCGCCCTCCTCGTAGGGAACCTCCCACTCGTCCAACTTGGCCTTGTAGCGGTCGGCAATACGCCCCGCATCGGAGAGGAAGACCCCGAACCCCTTCTTTTTGGCAAGGATCGCGGAACCGTAGCCGCTGATTCCCCCGCCCAGTACGACGATGTTTTTCATATTATCTTATCTTCAGCGTTACCAGTGTAATTGCCGCCAGCAGCAGCGAGATGATCCAGAAGCGAAGGACGATCTTGGTCTCGAAAATACCCTTTTTCTGGTAATGGTGATGGACCGGAGACATCAGCAGGATTCGCCGCCCCTCGCCGTACCGGCGTTTGGTGTATTTGAAGTAGCTGACCTGCATCATCACCGAGAAACTCTCGACCAGGAAGACGCCGCACAGCAGCGGCAGCAGCAGTTCCTTGCGGATGCAGAGCGCGAAGACCGCGATCACGCCGCCGATGGCCAGCGACCCCGTGTCGCCCATGAAAATCTGCGCCGGGAAGGAGTTATACCACAAAAAGCCCACCAGCGCACCCACCAGTGCCGCGGCGAAGACCACCATTTCGCCGCTGTCGGGGATATACATGATATTGAGGTAGTCGGCATAGACGATGTGACCCGAAAGATAGGCCAGCACGCCCAGCACGGCGACGATCGGGACCGAAACGCCCGTAGCCAGTCCGTCGAGTCCGTCGGTGAGGTTGGCGCCGTTCGATACGGCCGTCACCACGAAAATCGCCACCAGCACATAGAGAATCCACGTGGCGGTACTGTTTCCGCCTGTCAGCCAGCCGTAGTCGAACTCGTTGTTTTTGACGAAAGGAATGGTCGTCTGCGTGGTCTTGAGGCTCTCAGAACTGATAACAACGTGGCGCTGAACAGTTTCGAGCACCGTGCCGTCCTCGTTCAGGTAGACCGTCTGCACGGGCTGCGTAACCTTGTCGCGGACGACGATATCGGGCGAAAGCCACATCGTCGTTCCGACGATGATACCGAGGCCCACCTGTCCCACAATCTTGAAACGGCCGTTCAGGCCCTCCTTCTTGTGGCGGAAAACCTTGATGTAGTCGTCCAGGCCGCCGATCAGTCCGAGCCACACGGTCGACACGAGCAGCAGTTGGATGTAGACGTTGTCGAGTTTTCCGACGAGCAGCATCGGGACCAGGATGGCGATGAGGATGATGACGCCGCCCATCGTAGGGGTTCCCTTTTTTTGCAGTTGGCCCTGAAGTCCGAGGTCGCGGATATCTTCGCCGATCTGCTTGCGGCGCAGAAAGTCGATGATCGAACGTCCGAAGATAATGACGATCAGCAGCGACAGGATAATGGCCGCTGCGGCACGAAAGGAGATGTACTGGAACATTCCCGAGCCGGGAAGGTTATAAACCTCGTCCAGATACCTGAAAAGATGGTAGAACATGTCTTCTGTTTACTTGTTTTTTATTTGATCAATGTGTCGAAAGCCTTGCGGACCTCCTCCCGGTCGTCGAAATGGTGCTTCACATCGCCGACGACCTGATAGGTTTCGTGTCCTTTGCCCGCAACGAGGATGATGTCGCCCGGACGCGAGAGCATCACGGCCGTACGGATCGCCTCGGCCCGGTCGGCGATGCGCAGGTAGCGCGCCCCGGGTTCGATCCCCGCGGCCATGTCGTCGAGAATCGCCTCGGGCGACTCGTGGCGCGGATTGTCGGAGGTAAAAACCGCTGTCGTAGCGTATTTCACGGCGATGGCAGCCATCTCGGGACGTTTGGTTTTGTCGCGGTCGCCGCCGCAGCCGCACACCACGATCAACTGCTGTTCGGGCGTGCGAATCTCCTCGATGGTCTGGATCACGTTCTCCAGGGCATCGGGCGTATGGGCATAGTCGACGATGGCCGTCGTGCCGTTCGCCGCCCGAACCTTCTCGAAACGGCCGCTCACGGCGTGCAGCATGCTCAACACGCGCAACACCTCGCCCCGGTCGAGGCCCAGCAACACGGCGGCGCCGTAGACTGCCAACAGGTTGTAGGCGTTGAACCGCCCCAGCAGGCCCACCCACAACTCCTGGCCGTCGAGGCGCAGCAACATGCCGTCGAGATGCATCTCGACGATTTTGCAGCGGAAATCGGCCATCGAACGCAGCGAGTAGGTGCTCACCGCAGCCGCAGTATTCTGCACCATCACGCGGCCGTTCCGGTCGTCGGCGTTCGTCAGCGCGAAAGCCCCTTTGGGAAGTCCGTCGAAAAAGAGTTTCTTGGCCCGGATGTATTCGGCGAAGGTCTTGTGGTAGTCGAGGTGGTCGTGCGTGATGTTCGAGAAGATGCCGCCTGCGAAGTCGAGGCCCCGCGTGCGCTCCTGTACGATGGCGTGCGACGAGCACTCCATGAAGCAGTATTCGCAACCCATGTCGGCCATTTCGCGCATCATGGCGTTCAACCGGACCGGGTCGGGCGTCGTGTGGGTCGATTCGATTTCACGTCCGTCGATCTTGTAGACTACCGTCGAGATCAGCCCGGCCTTGTAACCCATCGCCCGCACGAGATCGTAGAGCAGCGTCACGGTCGTGGTCTTGCCGTTGGTCCCGGTGATGCCCACGAGTTTCAACCCGCGGCTCGGATAGTCGTAGAACGCCGCGGCCATATCGGCCATGGCTCCTGCCGAGTCTTCGACGAGAACATACGCCACGCCCTCCGCCGGAGTCTCGGGCATCCGCTCGCAGACCACCGCCGCCGCGCCCTTCCCGAGGGCCGCGGGAATGAAGTCGTGGCCGTCGCTCTGCGTACCCGGTACGGCAAAAAAACAATCGCCCGGCTTCACGGCGCGCGAATCGTAGACCAATCCGCCGACGGCGGCGTTCGCATCGCCGCGCACCTCCCTGACGGGGGTATTTTGCAGGATATCGGTTAATTTTTTCATTTTATTTCAAGGTTATAACGACCGCCGCACCCGGCGTAATGCGGGTTCCGGCGGTGATGCTTTGCTGTGTTACGGCCCCCTGCCCCGAAAAGCGGACCTTCAGGCCGCGGCTTTCGAGCACGAAAAGGGCGTCTTTGAGTCCCATGCCGCGCACGTCGGGCATCACGCCCCGGTCTTCGGGCAGGGACGAGATAACCACATTGGCGAGGCTGTCCACCGCGGCGCGTCCCCAGCCCGTACGGCTGTCGAACGAGGCGCGGGGTGAGAGTTTATCAGCCACACGGCGGATCTGGGCGATATCGCCGCCCTTCATCCGGTCGGGATAACGGCGCGGACCACCGTCGTCGATACGCGCATACCAATCGTGGCCGCGGTTAAAGATGTAGTCGACCATGCGTTTCACCACGGGGCCCGCCAGCGGACCGCCGTAATAGGCCTTTCCGGCCTGGGCCCGCGTCTCGATGGTCGTGAGCACCGTATACCGGGGGGCATCGGCCGGGAAGTAGGCCACCATCGAACCCAGGTAGTAGCGGCCCTCGCGGCTGCGGGCATCGGTGATCTGTGCCGTACCGGTCTTCGCCGCCACCCGCAGGCGCGTCGTGTCGCGGAAGAAAGCGCTGGCCGTACCCTCCGTACAGACTGCCTGGAGGCTTTGCCGGACCTCGCGCAGTGCAGCCCGCGAGGCGATCGACGAAGCGATGGTCCGGCTTTCGAAGCGCTCCTCGACCCGGTCGCCATGACGCAGTTCACGCACCAGCACGGGCGAGATCATCTTGCCGCCGTTGGCAATGGCGTTGTAGAAGGTGATCATCTGAATCGGAGCCAGCCGCACGCGATAGCCGTAAGACATTTTCACGAGCATGACGCCCGGATCGGGAACCTTCCAGTCCGTCGTGATCGAAGGAGCCCGTTCACCGAGGCGTTCCAGCCCCACCGTCTCGCCCAGGTGCAGCTCTTTATGGAGGAAATCGCTGTACTCCTGTTTCTTGCCTGTGATCCCGTAGCGGTCCCAGATCGCCTTGGCGAAATAGACGTTCGACGACGAAGCCACGGCGCGCCGGAAATCGATTTCATGGTCGCCGCGGTGCGAGTCGCGGATGTTCTTGGCCGGACCGACCGTCACCGGATCGCCGTTGTGCGTGTCGTAAACCGTCGATACGGGCATCCGGGCGTCGTCGAGCAGCGTAAGCATCGTCGCCAGCTTGAACGTCGAACCCGGCTCCATACTGCGGCTCAGGGCATAATTTTCCCGCTCGGCGAAACTTCCGTCGGCATTGCGGCCCAGGTTGACCAATGCCAATATCTCCCCCGTGCGGGTTTCCATCACGATGGTCGTGCCCCACAGGGCGTTCTGCGCCTCCAACTGACGCCGCAGGGCCTTGTCGGCTACATCCTGCAGGTCGAGGTCGAGCGTCGTAACGATATCGTAGCCGTCCACCGGGTCCGCATGGTCACCGCCCGCAACCCGGCCGTAGAAGCCGCGCGCGATGCGTTGCCGCAGGGCCTTGCCGTCACGGCCGGCCAACTCCTCGCGGTAGGCCTCCTCGATGCCATAGTTACCCTTGTCACCGGTCAGTCCGATCGTACGGCGCGCCAGTTCGCCCTGCGGATAGATGCGTTCGTCGCGCTCGATGAGCCGGTAAACCATGCCCATGTTCCAGTTCAGCAGCGGATAGCGCCTGAGCGTCTCCCATTCGGCGAAGTCCACTTCGCGGGGAAAGATGTTCACGGGCGTATGGTCGCGAATCGTATCGTAGATGCGGCGTTTGACCCACTCTTCACCCCGCATGCGGTCCATCATGCGCGAGAACCACCCGTCGGAACGCAGGTAGGAGGTGTCGCTCGGATTG
>OGXQ01001704.1_pt1 | contig 16205 bp, 18 predicted proteins | sample 1576291 | NCBI WGS metagenome assembly OGXQ01 (sample SAMEA3541575, study PRJEB24748) | human gut metagenome | biome: human gut; feature: human-associated habitat; material: faeces | place: China | collected 2012 | reverse complement strand
TAAAAACAATAGAAAAGCAGACATTACGACTTCAGTAAATCCACCCAAACTACAAGTACCCCCGCCCGGTCGTTGAACTCGGTATCCACCGGCCCCGGGCAGAGCGCACACACGTAGACCGGGCTGTGCAGCTCCTGCAGCTCCCGGGCAACGCCCCGGGTCAGGCTGACCACATAGGCCTTGCTGGCATAGTAGCCCGCCATATAGGGCCCGCCGGGCAGCAGCCCCGCCGAGGACGCCACGTTCAGGATGGTGCCGCCGCCTGCCGCGTGCATCCTGCGCACCGCAAAGCGGAACAGCCGCGCCATGGCTTCCACATTCACCCGGATCATTTCCTCTTCCCGGGCGTCGTCGGTCTCCAGATAGCTGCCGCACACGCCAAAGCCCGCGTTGTTGATAAAGATATCAATGGTCTCCCCCTCCAGCTCCTTGAAAAGGCGCTGGCAGTCCTCTTCCTTTGCAAGATCGGCAGGCAGGATGCGGCAGGGCGTGCCCAGTTTTGCGGCCAGCGCTTCCAGCCGGTCGGTGCGGCGGGCGGTCAGGATGAGCCGGCAGCCCAGCTTTGCATAGCGGCGTGCAAACTCCTGCCCGATGCCGGAGCTTGCGCCAGTGATCCAGATGGTCTTTTGCATGGTGATTTTCCTTTTTCCTCTCGCCCCCAGAGCGGGGGCTTTCTGTACTTATTGCCCCTATTTTAACACAGTTTGACCGCATTTTCTATGCAATTTTCGTAAACTATAAAAAGAGTGTCCGGAACGCCTGCGGCATCCCGGACACTCTCATAGATTTTATTTCAACAGGTTGTCGTTGTCGAAGTAATCGATCCGCATGGACTTGCGCACCTCGGCCAGCGTAGCAGCGGCAGTCTTTTCGGCATAAGCGCTGCCCTCTTTCAGGATCTCCACCACCTCGGGCAGGCGCTGCTCCCACTCCTTGCGGCGGGTGCGGATGGGCTCCAGCTCGGCCTGCATGACGTTGTTCAGGAACTTTTTCACCTTCACATCGCCCAGACCGCCGCGCTGGTAGTGCGCCTTTACCTCGTCGAGGTTCTGGTATTCCGGCCAGAACTCGGCAAAGTGCTCCGGGCGGCAGAAGGCGTCCAGATAGATGAACACCGGGTTGCCCTCCACCTTGCCGGGGTCCTGCACCCGCAGGTGGCTGGGGTCGGTGTACATGGACATGACCTTCTTTTTGATGTCCTCCGGTTCCTCGGACAGGTAGATGCAGTTGCCAAGGCTCTTGCTCATCTTGGCCTTGCCGTCGGTGCCGGGCAGGCGCAGGCAGGCGGCGTTCTGGGGCAGCACGATCTCCGGCTCGGTCAGGGTATCGCCGTAAACAGCGTTGAATTTGCGCACGATCTCGCAGCACTGCTCGATCATGGGCTTCTGGTCCTCACCGGCAGGCACGGTGGTGGCGTGGAAAGCGGTGATGTCCGCCGCCTGACTGATGGGGTAGCAGAAGAAGCCCACCGGGACTGCTGTACGATAAGCTCACCGCGCTGGGCTTTGAGGTGGAGCGCCCCGGCGGCACCTTCTACATCTTCCCCAAGGCACTGGAGGAGGACGCCAATGCCTTCTGCCTGAAGGCCCGCGAGTTCGACCTGCTGCTGGTGCCCAGCGATACCTTTGGCGTCAAGGGCTATGTGCTTCTTGCCTACTGTATCGACACCGAAAAAGTAAAGCGCAGCCTGCCGGCTTTGGAAAAGCTGGCGGCCGCTTACCGCAAGTAAACCTGCCCGCCCACGCGGCGCATGGCGGCGCGTGGTTGAGGATAGAAAAACCATCAGAGAGGAAAGGGAACCCTGCTATGGAAAAGATCAAAATGACCACGCCCCTCGTCGAGATGGACGGCGACGAGATGACCCGCATCCTGTGGAAGATGATCAAGGACGAACTGATCCTTCCGTTTGTGGACCTCAAGACCGAATACTATGACCTTGGCCTGCCCAACCGCGATGCCACCGGCGACAAGGTGACCATGGATGCCGCCCTTGCCAACAAGAAGTACGGCGTTTCGGTCAAGTGCGCCACCATCACCCCCAATGCCCAGCGCATGGACGAGTATAAGCTGCATGAGATGTGGAAAAGCCCCAACGGCACCATCCGCGCGGTGCTGGACGGCACCGTGTTCCGTGCACCCATCATGATCGACAGCATCAAGCCGGTGGTCAAAAACTGGAAAAAGCCCATCACCATTGCCCGCCACGCCTACGGCGATGTGTACAAGTGCACCGAGTTTCGCATCCCGGGTGCAGGCAAGGCTGAACTGGTGTTCACCGGTGCCGATGGCTCTGAGCAGCGCGCCACCGTGTTTGACTTTGAGGGCGCTGGCGTTCTGCAGGGCCAGTACAACAAGGATGATTCCATCCGCAGCTTTGCCCGCAGCTGCTTCAACTACGCACTGGATGTGAAGCAGGATCTGTGGTTCGGCGCAAAGGATACCATCTCCAAGAAGTACGACCACACCTTCAAGGATATCTTCCAGGAGGTGTACGACGCCGAGTATAAGGCAAAGTTCGAGGCTGCAGGCATCACCTACTTCTACAGCCTCATTGACGATATCGTTGCCCGCGTCATTCGCAGCGAGGGCGGCTTTGTCTGGGCCTGCAAGAACTACGACGGCGATGTAATGAGCGATATGGTCTCCACCGCCTTTGGCTCTCTGGCCATGATGACCAGCGTGCTGGTCAGCCCGGACGGCAAGTACGAGTTCGAGGCCGCCCACGGCACCGTCACCGGCCATTACTATAAGTACCTGAAAGGCGAAAAGACCTCCACTAACCCCATGGCGACCATCTTTGCGTGGTCTGGCGCGTTCAAGAAGCGCGGTGAACTGGACGGCCTGCCGGAGCTGGTGAAGTTTGGCGAGGCACTGGAAGCCGCCAGCCTGCAGACCCTGAACGACGGCATCATGACGAAAGACCTGTGCGGTCTGGCTGAGGGCATCACCCCCACCGCCGTGGACAGCGAGGGCTTTATCAAGGCCATCCGTGAGCGTCTGGAAGCCAAGCTGGCATAATCATCTCTTTGTGACATAAAAAGAAAGACCGGAACTGTAAGTGCGACCTACAGCTCCGGTCTTTTTCGTTAAAATGATGCGAACGAGCCTTGAATGTACCCGACAAAGAATGCAATAAATGTGCTGATGAGAATGCAGCCAAGCCACAAAAGGTCTGCGAGAAGCCGTTTGCCGGTCAACTGCTGGATGGCCTTTGAATAATCCAAAGCAAACCACAGCATGGCAGCAGAAAACAGAATGGAGCTCCAATGAAGCCGAAAAGACAGCACCATGCTGAGAAACACATAATTGATAAGAGTGTAAAAAATACTTCGCAAAAGAAGTTCCGGGAGAGCAGAATACTTCTTTTTCATAAAAGCTCCTTTCGGGATTTATGAATGCAGTGCATCCAATACTTCGTTTACGACCTCCAACGATATCTGCCCCGGTGCACTGGCCTGCCCGGGATTGGCAAAGGTCATGGCGGAGCCGAGGGCTTCGCCGGAAAGGCGGCTCACAGCGCCCAGAGCTCCCATGCTCATGGTGATGATGGGAGTCTCCGGATGCCGGTCGGCCATTTCAGCGGTGGCGGCCAGCAGCTCCAGCACATCGCTGCGGCACCGGGGCATTACGGCCAGCTTGGGCAGGTCGGCTCCGGCCTGCTGCATGGCAACCATGCGGCTCACCAGTTCGGCGCGCGGCGGCGTTTTATGGAAGTCGTGGCTGGAACACACCACTGCAGCCCCGGCGGTGTGGGCTTCTTCGATCAGCGCGGGAAGCTCTGCGCCTGCAGTGAAAAATTCAATGTCGATCAGATCGGCGCAGTCGGTGGCAAGAACGGTGCGGATAAAATGAAGATACTCTTCATGGGCCAGAGCGACTTTACCGCCTTCGGATTTTGTGCGGAAGGTGAAAAGAAGCAGTTTGTCCTTCAAGACAACGCGAAGCTTTGCAGCGCAGTGCACAATGGCCGGATAGTCTTTTGCACCTTCAAAGCAATCGATGCGCCATTCCACACAATCGGCGCGCAATGTGGAAAACTCGGCGGCCTTTTCCAGAATGGCGGTTTCTGTGGGCTCTACAATAGGAATAATAACTTTGGGGCGGCCCTCGCCGATGCAGCAGCCGCGGATGTTGACACAGGACATGGCGCGCCAGATCACGCTCCGCCTGCGTTAAGAGTGCGGCTGCGCCCTGCGCCTCGTCTCCGCCGTCCAGGCAGGCGGCGGCATCGCGCAGACCGTCCGAGAGCTTTTCGGCGTTCTGCAGCAGACGGCGGCGGGCCTCCAGCTGCGTGTCCTCATCCGGCTTCAGGTCCGCGCGTTCGATCTCATCGATCTGATAGCGCAGCGTCTCCGTGCGGCGAAGCTTCTCACTCTCGTCCATGCGCAGGTGCGCCATTTCACGCTGCAGGCTCTGCATGGCGGAAAACTGCGCGCGGTACTGCTCCAGCAGCGGCGCATCGGCAGCGAAGCTGTCCAGAAATGTCAGATGGTAGTTCTCATCGAACAGCGCTGCGGAGTCGTGCTGGCCGTGGATGTTGATGAGCTGCAGGCCGAGCCTCCGCAGAATGCCGACCGTGACGGCCACGCCGTTCACGCGGCAGAGATTCTTTCCGTCCAGATAGATCTCACGCTGTACGACGACCTCCGTGTCATAGGGCACACTGTTCTCGGCAAACCACGCAAGCTCCGGCACATCGTCAAAAATGGCGCGAACGGCGGCGCGCGCCGCGCCGGTGCGGATCATATCGCGGTAGGCGCGCTCGCCGAGAATGGCGGAGATCGCGTCGATGACGATGGATTTGCCCGCGCCGGTCTCGCCGGTCATGACGTTAAAGCCGCGCTCAAACAGGATATCCGCCTGCTCGATCACGGCGATATTTTCAATGTGCAGCAGGCGAAGCATGGCGGCTCCTTACTCGAGCATGCGGTGCAGCTCGCGGCAGAACTCCGCGGCAGATTCCTTGTCGCGCATGATGACAAGCGTCGTATCGTCACCGGACAGCGAGCCGACCATATTCGGCATCTTCAGCGAGTCGATGTTCGCGCCCGCAGCTGCGCCGAGGCCAGGCATGGTCTTGATGACGATGATATTCTGGGCGTAGTCGATGTTCGTGACGCATTCGCGGAAGATCACGCGGAAGCGCGCGCCAAACCTCTCGCCCTCCACGCGGTGCGGCAGGCAATAGCGATAGCCTCCCATGCCGTCGAGGGATTTTACGATCTGCAGCTCCTTGATATCGCGGGAAACGGTGGCCTGGGTGCTGTGGAAGCCGCACTGGCGGAGCTGATCGAGCAGCTGCTCCTGCGTCTCGATGCACCGGTTCTCCACAAGCTCGATGATTTTTTTCTGACGATCGTTTTTCATGGTTCCCACCTACCTGAATTTATTTTGTATGATCTCGAAAAAGCTGCGTCCGGTCAGGCGGAGCAGCCGTGTGACATGCTCAGAGCGGCGTATGGTAATGCGATCGCCGCTGCTCAGGCGGACAGCCTTGCCGCCGTCCACGGAAAGAAAGGCGTTTTTGCGGCCGGTGCGGGCAAGCTGCACCGTGATCTCGCGGTCTGCAGACGTAACGATGGCACGTGTCTGCATATCGTGGGCGCAGATCGGCGTGAGCACAATATTCTGTGCAGCAGGCTCGACCAGCGGGCCGCCAGCCGACATGGAATAGGCCGTGGAACCGGTCGGCGTGCAGACGATCAGTCCGTCGCCGCTGAAGGACATCATATCCACGCCGTCGCCCTGCACGGACATCTGCACCACGCGGGCGACCGCGCCCTTCGTGATGACGGCGTCGTTCAGCGCGTCCTCCTCCAGAATGACGCGTCCCTCGTGCTCCGCGCGGACGTGGAGCATCATGCGCGGCTCGACGGAGAAATCGTCGTCCGCAAGGCGGCGCAGCTCCTTGAGCTCGCTGCTCTCCAGCTCCGCCATGAAGCCCATGGTGCCGATGTTCACGCCGAGGACCGGGATTCCGGCCTTTGTTGCAGCCTTGGAGGCATGGAGGATCGTGCCGTCGCCGCCGAAGCAGACGAGTAGATCGGCATCGCGCAGCTCATGGTTCAGCTCCGTCAGAACAACATTGTCCGGCAGCTCGAAGCTGCGGTCCACATCGAAGGCGAGGCAGATGCGCGTTTCCAGCCCAGCCTCGCGCAGGAGCTTATCGGCGAGCGTGACATATTTGAAGTTCCGGTCCCGGTAGGGATTCGGCGTCAAGACGATCTTTTTCATAGCTTATCCCCTGAGTTCTGCGTGCGCCTGTGCAACGAGCGCAGGAACATCCGGCGTGATGCCGCCCTGCGGCTCCATGCTCAGATGGCCGAGAAATTCAATGTTGCCCTCGGGGCCGCGCACCGGGGAAAACGTCAGGTTGCGGACGGTCAGCTCCAGCTCCGCAGCCAGCGCCAGAAAATTCTGCAGGACCTCCTCATGGACGGCCGGGTCGCGGACGACGCCCTTCTTACCGACCTTCTCCCGGCCGGCCTCGAACTGTGGCTTGATGAGGCAGAGGATCTGCCCCGTCGGCTTCAGCAGTGCACGGATGGCGGGCAGGACGATTCGCAGGGAAATGAAGGAAACATCCACAACGGACAGGTCCAGAGGCTCGCCGAGCTGCTCCGGCGTGACATAGCGGATGTTCGTCCGCTCCATGCACACCACGCGCGGGTCCTGCCGGATGCTCCAGGCAAGCTGCCCATAGCCAACGTCGATGGCGAAAACCTTTTTCGCGCCCTTCTGCAGCAGGCAGTCCGTAAAGCCGCCCGTCGAGGCGCCCGAGTCGCTGCAGACGAAGCCGGTCGGATCGACGCCGAAGTCGCGCAGCGCCTTTTCAAGCTTCAGGCCGCCGCGGCTGACGTAGGGGCAGGGATTGCCCCGCAGCTCTACAACGGCCTCGTCCTCGACCGGCGTACCGGCCTTGTCCGATTTCTGCCCGTTGACATAGACCTCGCCGGACATGATGAGCGCCTGCGCCTTGCTGCGGCTGTCGCACAGGCCGCGCTCTACGAGAACGACATCCAATCGTTCCTTATGCTTCATTCTGACATACCTCCCAGGCAGCGTCAGCAAGAGATCTTGCGTCCAACCCCGCCAGGCGGTACAGCTCCGGCACCGCGCCGTGGGGAATAAAGCGGTCGCCGAGATTGCACAGCCGCACAGGCCCGCCCACTCCGCGAGCACGGAGCGACGCCAACAGCTCCTTGCCGACGCAGCCGATGCACACGGACTCCTCTGCAACGAGCAGGCGGCCCGTCTTCCGCATGGAGGCGGCGACGGCGCGCACGTCGAGCGGCTTGATGGAGGGCAGCTTCAGGACCTCGGCGGAAATGCCGCGCGCCTGCAGCATCTTTGCCGCGGCAAGCACCTCGTTGACGAGCGTCCCGTAGGTGACGAGGGTAATGTCGCTCCCCTCGCGCAGGCACGGCTGCTCTGCGATGCCGGTAAACGTGCCGTCGCACCCGCGGGGATAGCGCACGGCAACCGGGCCGGTCATCTCCAGCACAGCGCGGCGCAGCATCTGACCCAGCTCCGCCTGACTGGCGGGGCACAGGACCTGCATGCCGGGCACGGAGCGCAGATAATTCACGTCGAACACGCCGTGGTGCGTCTCGCCATCCCCGCCGACAAGGCCGGCGCGGTCTACGGCAAATACGACATGCAGTCCGAGCATGGCAACATCCTGCAGCAGCATGTCATAAGCGCGCTGCAGGAATGTGGAATAGATCGCAACAACGGGGATCATTCCCTGCTTGGCAAGGCCGCCCGCCATAGAGACGGCGTGTCCCTCTGCAATGCCGACATCGAAGCAGCGCTCCGGATAGTGGGCTGCAAAGGCATCGAGGCCGGTCCCGCGCAGCATGGCGGCTGTAATGGCGCAGATGCGCGGCTCCTGCGCGCCGAGCGCGTCAATCGTTTCGCTGAATGTGTCGGAAAATGTCGGAAGATGGCCGCAGCGCGGCTCCATCCCCTTTTCGGGGTCGAAATGGCCGATGCCGTGGAACACATCGGGGTTCTCCTCAGCAGGCGCGTAGCCCTTGCCCTTCTGCGTGATGACGTGCAGCAGGACCGGATGCCGGCGGTCCTTGACGAGCCGGAGCATATATTCCAGCCGTTTCAGATCATGCCCATCTACGGGGCCATAATATTCAAAGCCCATCTCCTCAAAGAACGTCGTGCCGAAGAGCATACGCTTCCAGTGCTCCTTGAGCCGGTGCGTCAGGCGGTAGAGGCACTTTCCGCCGGGCACCTTTGCCGTGACGGCGCGATAGGCCTTTTTGATGCGGTAATAGCCCGGCCGCGTGCGGATGAGCGCAAGATGCTGGGCAATGCCGCCGACGTTCGGCGTGATGGACATGCCGTTGTCGTTCAGAATAACGATGAGCTGCTCGCTGCTCTCCCCGGCATCGTTCATGGCCTCATAGGCCAGGCCGCCGGTCATTGCGCCGTCGCCCATCAGGGCCACGACGTGATAGTCCTCATGCTGCAGCGTGCGGGCACGCGCCATGCCGAGGGCGGTGGAGACGGAGCTGGAGGCGTGACCGGCCACAAACGGGTCCGTCACGCTCTCCGACGGCTTTGGGAAGCCCGCAAGGCCGCCGAACATACGCAGTGTGCGGAATTCGTCCCGCCGGCCGGTCAGGATCTTGTGGACATAGGACTGATGCCCCACGTCGAACAGGAGCCGGTCGCGGCTCGTATCGAATACCCGCTCCAGCGCAACACTCAGCTCGACAACGCCGAGGTTCGAGGCCAGATGACCGCCCGTCCGGGCGACATTCAGCACCAGAAACTGTCGAATCTCGTCGCAAAGCTGGCGCAGCTGCGCGTCATTCAGCGCGCACAGCGCCTCGCGGGAATTGATGGTATCTAATAAAGTCAAAAATGACACACCCTCAGACTGTCACTTTTTCTTTTTCTTCGGGAGCTTGCCGGTAAAGAGTGACTTGATGTAGTAGATCAGCTTGGAGGTCGTATGCACGATCTGCGTCGCCTTGCCGGTGGCGATATTCTTGCCGCAGGCCTTGCCGGCGATCGTTACACCGGACACCAGCGCGGACATGATCAGCTGTGCCACCGTTTCGGAATTGAGCATGGTAAGAGCGCGCACGGCCACAACGGCGGAAGCCGAGCCGGAAACGACGCCGCAGATATCGCCCACGACGTCATTGCAGAAGCTCGAGACCTTTTCCGCATTGCGCAGCAGGTGCAGAGCCTCGGCAGCGCCGGGGACCTTTTTGGCCGCCATGGCATGGAAGGGCTTCTCCTCGGCCGACATCACAGCCACGCCGATGATATCGAACACGATGCCTAGCGCCACGATCAGCAAAAGTACAAGAAATGCCTCGACAAGCCCTGCCCCCTCCAGCACTGTGGAGGAAAAGAACGAGATCGTCGAGGAAATTACGACTGCCACAAAAAAGACTGTGACGATCCAGCGAATATGACTGTTTTTCTTTTTTCGCTTCCCTTTTGAGGGAGGCTCCGTATGGTTTGCGCTCAAAAATATCTCCTCCGGAAACACTGAAGTCTGTGGGCAGGGCCCACAAGCCAAGAATTTCTAAAGAATGGTGGCAGCAGACAGAGTAAAGCCTGCGGCTTAGGTCGGGTTGGATTTCCCCAGTCGCTGCCGCCCGTCGCCGGACGGCTGTTTCCATTTAAAGCCAAAGCCGGAGCGTTGCCGCATCCGGTACCCGATTGCCACTTAGTCCGCACTGTAATCCTCTGCATGCCCTGAATGAACAGTCAGCCTAGGTGTTTTCCACAGCATTACGCACCGGCTCTATCCTCTTTTGCAGGCATGGTTTCAAGGGGCAATATCGCCAAGCGCCGCGGCCACGGCGGCTGACGCGTCGCTCCCCTATTCCCACATACCCACGCAAGGCAGGCTACGCTACACACAGCACACGATTCTGTGCACCGCAATGCAGGTTCAATCCTGCTTCGTACGCAGTCCGGGTACCCGCAGATACGGAACGGCTGTCGCACAAGAGCAGGTCTCCACGGAAACCGGGTCGGTCGGTATATGCCGTTACACCTCGCCCGGAGACCTTAACCCCCAGCACCCACCCTGATCTGGGCGAAAAAAGCAAGCACCAGGGACTTCATCGATATGCCCTTAAAAGGATTTTTAGGCCCTTCTTCGAAACCGGCGCGCTTTGACTAGGATACTGCGCCACCAATAACATCATACCATAACGACGGGAAATATACAAGTATCCTTTGTCGGTTTTTCCAAAAAATATCCCGCGATTTTCTACCGGTACAATGGTTTTTCCAATGTTTTCCTCATTAGCAAGCGAAAATATCGGAAATATTTCAAAATAATGAATATTCAGCCCGCCGAAATAGTTCCATCCGTTCCTGTTCCGCCGGGCCGATCCTGCTCAGCCGGCCGGGCGTGATATACGGCGGATCGGCCCGCGGAAAGGCGAAACAGCGCTTGACAAGGCCGCTCTGCCGTGCTAAACTTGTAGTTGCACAGCGGACAAACGGGCAAAGAATGCCCGCGCTGTAATGACAGGCTGATTGCCGCAGGAGTGACAGCTATGCATTCTTTTGAGAGCGATTATACTGCGGGCGCGCGGGTAGAGATCCTGCGCCGTCTGAACGAGACGAATCTGGAGCAGCTCCCCGGCTACGGCAGCGACAAATACTGCGAGAGCGCAAAGGAAAAGATCCGCGCGGCCTGTGACTGTCCCGGCGCCGACATTTTCTTCATGGTCGGCGGCACGCAGACGAACGCCGTCGTCATCGACTCCATGCTGCCGTCCTACGGCGGCGTGATCGCCGCGCAGACCGGCCACATCAGCGACCACGAGGCCGGCGCCATCGAATTCACGGGCCACAAGGTCATCGCCCTGCCCGTCTACGACGGCAAGCTCCGCGCCGAGGATGTCTGGATGTATATGAAGGACTACTGGCAGGATGCGAGTCACCAGCATTTTGTCTATCCCGGCATGGTCTACATCTCCTACCCGACGGAGTTCGGCACGCTCTACACCAAGCGTGAGCTCGTCGAGCTGGCCAGCGTCTGCCGCTGGTACAATATCCCACTCTACATCGACGGCGCACGCCTCGGCTACGGTCTGATGAGCCCGAAGTGCGACATTACCCTGCCGGAGCTGGCCCAGCTGTGCGACGTGTTCTACATCGGCGGCACGAAGGTCGGCGCGCTGTTCGGCGAGGCCGCAGTCTTTACAAAGCACAACATGCCGCGATATTTCTCCACCATTGCCAAACAGCACGGCGCGCTGCTGGCCAAGGGCCGCCTGCTCGGCCTGCAGTTCGACACGCTGTTTACGGACGACCTGTATTTCCGTATCAGCAAGCATGCCATCAACATGGCCATGCAGATCCGCGATGCCTTCGATGCGCGTGGCCTGCAGTTCTATCTCCATTCGCCGACGAACCTACAGTTCCTCATCATGGAGAACAAGGCCGTCCGTGCCCTGCAGCAGAAGATCGCCTTCCACACTTGGGGCAAGGTCGACGAGGAGCACAGCGTCGCCCGCTTCGCAACGAGCTGGTCCACAACGCAGGAGGATGTCGACGCGCTGATCGACGCCATCAAAACACTGTAAGGCAGAAAAATTTCGGAGCGCCTTCCGGCTGGAAGGCGCTCCGTTTTTTAGCGTTTCTGTGCCGCCTCGGCGCGGCAGCGGATCATTTCGGCCGCGATGCTGATGGCGATCTCAGCCGGAGTCTGTGCCAGGATTGGCAGGCCGATGGGCAGATGAACAGACGCAATGGACTCTTCGGAGAAGCCCTCCTGCCGCAGCAGGTCGCGCGTCTTGGCCGCCTTGTTCCGGCTGCCGATGCAGCCGATGTAGGACAGCGGATGGCGCAGGATGCGGTGCAGGACCTCAAAGTCCGCCATGTGGCCCGGCGTCATGACGACGACGCTGTCATACGGCGTGAGCGTGATATGGTCCTCCAGCTCGGCATACGGCGCGCAGATCACATCGGAGAATCTCTCGGCCAGCTCCTGCCGCGGGTCATAGACCGTCACGGCAAAGCCGACATATTCCAGCACCGGCACGAGCGCCTGCCCGACATGGCCCGCGCCGAAGAGATAGACGCGCCCCGGCTGCGTGAGCGGCTCGGTATAAACAGCAGGCGTTCCCGGCATCCAGACCGGCTGGGCCGCGCACAGGGAACGGTCCGCCCCGTTCGAAAGCGAAACGTCCGTTCTGCCGTCTTCGGCAATGACGAGCTTCAGCCAGCAGGGCGCCGTGGCGTCGAACGCAGCCGCCATGGCGCGCACGAAGTCGGCCTGCTCCGGGCCGAGATAGAGATACGACACGATGACATTGCCGCCGCAGGCCATGCCAATGCCGCCCTCGCGCTCCGAGAGGTCATAGGCCCTCAGGGCCGAGGTCTGCCGCTGCAGAAGCGACAGGCCCTCCTTTGCGGCGAGCAGCTCCAGGCGGCCGCCGCCGACGGTGCCGCGGGTACTGCCGTCGGCAAACACGGCCATATGCGCACCTGCGCTGCGCGGTGCGGAGCCGCCGGAATGCACGACGGTGCAGAGAACGACAGGCCTGCCGAGCGCGGCAGCCTCCAGAAGGCTGTGAAGCAGTGCTTTCATGATCTCCTCCTCAGTGGTCGCGGCTCGTCAGGCGCTGCGCCAGCTCCGTCAGGAACTCCGCCTGACCGAACGGCGCGAGCGCAGCGACCGCGCGCTGCGTTTCTTCCGTGATGCGGGCACGGCAGGCTTCCACGCCGTGCAGCCGGACGAATGTATTTTTGTTCTGGTCCATGCCGGTCGCCTTGCCGAGCTTTGCGGCATCGCCGACGACATCCAGAATATCATCCTCGATCTGGAAGGCCAGCCCGAGACTTGCAGCGTAATCCGCCGCTGCCTGCTGCTGGGCCGGGCTGCCGCCGGCTGCGATGACGCCGAGCTGGCAGGCAGCCGAGATGAGCGCGCCCGTTTTGCGCGACTGAATGGCGAGGACCTCCTCCTCCGTGCAGACGCGGTGCTCGGCCTCCATGTCCAGCACCTGCCCGCCGACCATACCGAGCTCGCCCGCGCACAGCGAGAGCACCCGCGTGGCCTTGACGACGCGGGACGCGGGCAGCGGGGCTGCGGCAAGATGGCCGAATGCGGCCGTCAGCAGGGCGTCGCCCGCCAGAACGGCCGTCGCCTCGCCGTAGACCTTGTGGTTCGTCAGGCGGCCGCGGCGGTAATCGTCATTGTCCATGCACGGCAGATCGTCGTGGATGAGGCTGTAGGTATGCACCATCTCCACGGCGGCAGCAAACGGCAGGGCGTCCATGGCGCTGCCGCCGCACAGCTCGCAGAAGGCCTGCGCCAGCACAGGGCGAAGGCGCTTTCCCCCGGCAAGCAGGCTGTAGCGCATGGCGTCAAACAGGACCTGCTGCGGCTCGTCCGCATCCGTAAAGCAGGAGTGGAGATAGCCCTCCACGCGGTCGGCATAGCTGCGCAGCAGCGCTTCAAATTCCAGCATCGGCAAGCTCCGTTTCCTGCGGGGCGCCGTCTGCGCCCTTGGTGAGCTGAACGACCTTCAGCTCCGCTTCGTCCAGCAGGCGGCTGCAGGAGCCTGCCAGCCGCGTGCCCTCCTCAAACAGCGAGAGGGCCTCCTCCAGCGGGACGTCGCCCTTTTCCATGCGGCGGACGATCTCATCGAGCCGCTGCAGAGATTGTTCAAATGTGATCGATTCCGTGCTCATGTTGCATCCTCCTGTATTTCCCGCACCTCGGCAGAGGCGCGGCCGTCCGCGAGCCGGACGGTGATCCGGTCGCCGCAGGACAGCGTGCGGACGCTCCGTACCACATGGCCCTGCGCGCCAAATGTCATAGAATAGCCGCGCGAGAGGACCTTCAGCGGGCTCATCGCGTCGAGCTTCGACGTCAACCGGACAAAGCGCTCGCGCTGCTGCGCCACGAGCCGCTGCAAGGCGGCGATCAGGCGGCGTTGCGTATAGTCGAGCTGCATGCGGCGGTCGTCGATATAGTTTTTCGGGTCGCGCAGGGCGCGCGCTCCGGCCAGCTGGGCCACACGCTGGCGTTCCTGCTTCAGGCGGCGCGTCATCAGCGTGAGCAGCATGGCGCGCTGGGCGGCCAGATGCTGGCGCAGCTCCGTCTGGTCCGGCACGGCCAACTCCGCCGCGTTCGACGGCGTCGCTGCGCGCAGATCGGCCACGAAGTCCGAGATCGTCACATCCGGCTCATGGCCGACGGCCGAGATGACCGGAATATGCGAATCAGCAATGGCGCGGGCCACGCGTTCGTCGTTGAAGGCCCAAAGGTCCTCCATGGAGCCGCCGCCGCGTCCGGTGATGATGAGGTCGGCCAGCTCCCAGCGGTTGGCGTAGCGGATCGCCCCGGCGATCTCCGCCGGAGCCTCGGCCCCCTGCACGCGGACGCCGAGCAGCTTGACCTCCGTCAGCGGGTAGCGCTTGCGCAGGATGCGCAGCATGTCGTGCAGAGCCGCGCCCGCGGAGGACGTGATGATGGCGATGCGGTGCGGGAAGCGCGGCAGGGCCTGCTTGCGCTCGCGGGCGAACAGGCCCTCAGCCTGCAGCTTCAGCTTGAGCTGCTCAAAGGCGACATGCAGATCGCCGACGCCCTCCGGCGTGAGCGACGTGCAGTAGAGCTGGTAGGCTCCGTCACGCGGGAACACGGCAATGCGCCCGCCCGCAATGACCTTCATACCCGTCTCCGGCCGGAAACGCAGGCGCATGGCGCTGCCCTTGAACATGACGCAGCGGATGGCGCTCTGGCTGTCCTTCAGCGTGAAATAGTGATGGCCGGAGGGGTAAATTTTATAGTTGCTCAGCTCACCGCGGATGAGCAGCGAGCCGAGAAATTCGTCTGCTTCAAAGCGCTGTCGCAGATACTCGTTGATCTGCGATACCTCAAAGATCTCAGCCATGCAGCGCCCTCCAGGTCAGAACGGCAACGCCGAGGGCGTTGTCCGTGGCGAACTGCGGCGGACAGAAAATGGCCGGAAGTGCCGCGCAGCTGCTGCGCAGCAGCGTGTTCGATGCAACACCGCCTGCAAACACGACGCTGCTGCCGGGATATTCCAGCAGCGCGTTCTCCGTCGCGCGGACGATGGCGCCGATGAGGCAGCGCAGCGCATAGCCTGCCGTTTCCTCCGGAGAATTTCCGGCCGCGCGGTACTGCTCGACCTTGTTCTGCACGCCGGAAAGGGAAAATGTGGTCCCCTGCACCTTGACGCGGAAGACCTGCCGGTCCTGCGCGGACCGGCTCAGGGCGTCGATGTGCTTGCCGGACGGAAACGGCAGGCCGAGCAGCTTGCCGGTCCGGTCGATGAGCTGACCGGCGGAGATGTCCGTCGTGCCGCCGATCCTCTCGGCATGCACGCCGCCCTTCTTCTCCGGCGTGACGCACAGAAGCTCCGTCGTGCCGCCGGAAAGATGCCAGGCCAGATGCGGCTCGTCCATCAGCTCCATATGGCCGGAGCCCCACAGCGAGGCTGCGATGTGCCCCTGCTGATGCGAAAACGGCAGAACGGGCACGCCGAGCGCCGCGCCGAGCACCCGGGCCTGCGATTCGCCCGCGAGGAAGCAGGGCATGTACGACCCCTCTACGGCGCGCGGCCGCGTGCTGACACCGACTGCTTCAAAGCCTGCGTCCGTGCCGATATCCGAAAACAGCCTGTCGGCAAGCTCCGGCAGGCGTTTTACATGGGCGAACAGCGCATCGCTCTGGCGCAGTCCGAGCGCGCCCTGCTCCACATCGAGCAGGCGCGAGATATTGTGACCGGCCGTGCCGTCGAAGGACGCGACCGAGGTCGTATAGTTGCTGGTGTCGAAGGCGAGCACCCTCATGGCTGCTGCGCCTCCTCCAGAGCGGGCTGCGTCTCTTCGGACGGAGTCTCCTCCGGCTGTGCTTCCTCCGGCTGCGGGTCCGCAGGGGCCTCGGTGTTCGGCTTTGCGCCGCGCGCCACGGAGCCGAGGATGCCGTTCACAAAGGAAACGACCTGCGCGTCCTCATATTTCCGCGTCAGCTCCACGCACTCGTTGATGGCAACGCCGTTCGGCACATCGTCGACATAGCGCATTTCATAAATGGCAAGCCGCATCGCCGCCTTCGTCAGGCGGGAAATCCGGTGCAGATTCCAGCGCACGGCATACTGGGCGATCAGGGCGTCCAGCTCCTCTGCGTGAACTGGTATGTGAAAATATCCGTCAGGCTATCATTGATGGTACTT
>OGXQ01001703.1_pt1 | contig 16206 bp, 13 predicted proteins | sample 1576291 | NCBI WGS metagenome assembly OGXQ01 (sample SAMEA3541575, study PRJEB24748) | human gut metagenome | biome: human gut; feature: human-associated habitat; material: faeces | place: China | collected 2012 | reverse complement strand
ACAGCCACCCCCAGGGGCGGATATAGCCCACCTGGGAGAGGAAAAATTCCAGCATCGTCATCTGCGGCGTCTCTATCCCCTTCAAAAAGTCCTCCCTGCCCTGGGGTTTCGGGGGCTGATAGATCAGCTTCAGGGCCCGTTTCAATTCCTCGTCACCCATAAAAATCCTCCGGTTCAGTTGTTTTCGAAGATGTTCCAAGGCGCGCCTCTCCTGGCGGTAGACCGCAAAGCGGGAAATGCCGAGAATTGCAGCGGTCTCCGCAACGGGCATCTCGTTGGTATACCGCAGAAAAATCAGCTCCCGCTCCTCCTCGGGCAGCCGCTCCAGGGCCTGCTCCAGGGCAATGCGGACGGTATGCAGTTCGTCCCGGTCCTGGGACGGGATTTGTTCCGCCTGCTCCAGGGGGACGGCCCGCCTTGCGCGGTAGAAGTCCGTACAGAGGTTGCGGGCGATGGTGTAGAGATAGGCGGTCTTTTCCTTGAGCTCCTTTTCCTCGTACACCCGGAGAAAGCGGAGAAAGGCCTCCTGTGTCATATCCTCAGCGGCCTGGGGATGGCGGAGTTTCATATAGCAGTACCGGTATACCTTGTCGTAGAGTTCTTCCAGGTCCATGGGAACGATCGTGCCCCCTTCTACTTCATAAGACGGATTTTGCCGGCAGTATGTGCGGAAAATTTCCCCGAAATTATATCACCAGCAGCTCATTTAATCATCCGGCCGCACCTTCATATCCACATCCCCCTCTGCGTTTTCACAGTTTTCCGCTCTCTGTTTTATGTCTTGCTTTAAGTTTCCGCGTGGTTTTGTCTCTTTGTACCGGCTCAGAAATCGGCGTTTTATATAAAATTTTCTCGTAATTTTTTCTTCTTTTGACAAAATTGCAAATCATCCTTGCAATTTCACTTCTGTCATGTTAATATTCAAAAGCAATAGTTGACAAAGTTGATAATTGAATATATACATTGAGGTGAAGAAGGCATGAAACCAACTATCGGCATTACGGCGAATTTTATAAAAGATGGACAATTTGGCGTGAATGCCCACATTGGGGGTGCCGGACAGTTTTGGCAGGCACTTGCGGACGACTACATCCGATCCGTGGTTTTGGCAGGCGGAGTCCCGGTAATCATCCCCATCGTCTCCAAAGAGGAGGCCGCCTCCTATCTGGATGCCTTGGACGGTCTCCTGATTTCCGGCGGCTGCGACGCCTCTCCGCTCACCTTTGGCGCGGATACCACCGCGGCGGTTGGAGAGATCTGCAGCGAGCGGGATGAACTGGAGCTGGAACTGCTTCAGAAGGCGCTGGACATGCCCGGCTTCCCGGTTCTGGGCATCTGCCGGGGCTGCCAGATGCTGAACGTGGCCCTTGGCGGAACACTGGTCTTGGACATCGACGCAGAGAAAAGCGGCGACCACTTCCTGGCCCAGCAGCGCATGCAGGTGTTTACCCACCGGATCGAGAAGACGCCCGGCTCCCGTATTGAGCGCCTGCTGGGAAAAGAAAACCGCGTCAACTCCTATCACCATCAGTGTGTGGACCAACCGGGAAATGGAGTTGTGATCACTGCCCGGGACAGCCACGGAGTCATCGAGTGTATCGAAGTACCTGGCCGTGAAGGTTTCACCCTGGGTGTCCAGTGGCATCCTGAGGGACTGGCTCCCTGTGGAAATAACCACCTCAACATCTTTAAAGCCTTCGTGGAGGAGGCCGGACAATTTCAGAACAGGAGGAACATGCGATGATCGGAATGCAGGACATTCAGGCCTATCTGCCTGAGATGGAAGAAACCTACAAGCATCTCCACCAGTGCCCGGAATTGGGCTTTGAGGAGACGGAGACGTCGGCCTATATTCTGAAAAGGCTGGCGGAATACGGCATTGAGGGGCGGCAGGTGGCCCGCACCGGAATCCTCGCGGACATCCAAGGCAGCGCCCCTGGTAAGACGGTGGCCATCCGGGCGGACATGGACGCTCTGCCCATCGAAGAAATGAGCGGTGTACCCTACGCCTCTCAGAATGCGGGCAGAATGCATGCCTGCGGCCATGACTCCCATGTGACCATGCTCCTGGGTGCGGCTCACTATCTAAAAGATCACCCGGAGCAGTTCCGGGGCACCGTCCGCCTGATCTTCCAGCCCGCTGAGGAGGGCTTTGATATGAATGTCCTCCAAGCGGTCTGCAAGGAGGGGGGCGATATGCGGGGCGGCGCAGCCAGCATGATCGCATTCGGAGCGCTGGAGGGGGTGGACGCCTGTTTCGCACTGCATATCAACGGTTCCATGCCCGTGGGAACTCTGGGGGTGCCCGAGGAGCGCTTCTCCGCCTCCAGCGACATTTTCGAGCTGACCATCCAGGGCAAAGGCGGCCACGGCTCGGCCCCCGAGGATGCGGTGGACCCTACCGGCGCCCTGGCCGCCGTCATCGCCGCCTACAATGCCCTGCCCTCCCGGGAGGTGGGCGCGCTGGACTCCTGCTCCTTGTCCATCGGCGCCATCCGATGCGGCGAGGTTTGGAACGCCATCCCCGACTCCGCCTACGTCACCGGCGGCCTGCGGACCTTCAGCAACGAGATGCGCGACCGTGTATTCCAGCGTCTGAAGGAAATCGCCGAGGGGATCTGCACCGCCCACCGCTGCACGGCCTCCTTTGTCCGCCACGAGGGTTACGCTCCCGGCATCTGCAACCGGGAAATGGCTCAGGAGATGGTCCGAACTGCCCGGGTGGTGTTGGGAGAGAAAAATGTGACTGTGCTCCCCAAGCCTATGATGGGATCTGAGGATGTGGGCTACTACTTCCAGAAAGTGCCCGGCGTCATCGGCTGGCTGGGCGGTATGACAGAAGCGGGTCCCATTCCCCAGCACAACCCCCATTTCAAGATCGATCTGAAGGCCCTGCCCTGCGGAATGCTGGTCCATATCGCCATGGCTCTGGACTATTTAAACCGGTAAAACACGATTCCAACGGCGGAGCCGCCTATCCCCCGCACAAATAAACATGACTGGAACGAGTCTGAGGAGGTACATAACTATGTCACTGAGTGCGATCCTGAACAGTCCCCTTCTGTATGCCCTGGTTGGCGGCGGTATTCTTATCGTGCTGGCCATTGCTGCGGTCTTCTTCCTGCGGGGGCGCAAACGAGCCCTGGAGCTGGGCGTGTCCAAGGAGGACTTCAATTCCGCCATGCGCGGCTGCGTGGCATTCTCCATTGTCCCCTCCATCGCTGTGATCATCGGCCTGTTCTCCCTGGCCCCTCTGCTGGGCGCTCCCTGGCCCTGGTTCCGCCTGTCTGTGGTGGGTTCTCTCCAATACGAACTGATGGCGGCCGACCTGGCCGCCACGGGCGCCGGCTATGAAAGCCTGGCGGCTTTCTCCGCCGCCGACGACCCCTCCGCGCTGGGCACGATCATGTTTGTGATGAGCATCAGCATCATGGCCGGTATGGTGTGCAACATCTTCCTTACCAAGCGGATCTGCATGACCGCCAACTCCCTCACCGCCAAAGGGGGCGCCTGGGGCGCGCTGGCTATCTCCTGCTTCACCCTGTCTATGATGTGCACCTTCAGCTCCGTGCAGCTGATCTCCGGTCTGATTCCCGTGCTGGTGTTTGTAGTCAGCGCTGCCATCACCATCGCTCTGTCCAAGTTGGCAGCAGCTAAGAAGATCAGCTGGCTGAACGACTACATCATGTCTGTGGCACTGATCGTCGGCATGGCCTCCGCTGTGCTGTTTACCAACATTCTGGGCTGAAAGGAGCTGTCAAACGATGAAAATGAGTGAATATTTAAATCGCACCCACGCTCTGGGGCGCGTCGTAACCATCCTCGCCATGGCTGTCATGCTGGGCATTCCCGCCGTGGTTTGCACCGTATACGGCATCTGGCCCACCCTGCCCAGCATTATTGCCACCGCCGGCCCACTGCTGGCTATGTTCATCCCCAGCGCCCTGTCGGAGGTGGTCAGCTTCACCCCGATCACCGGCTCCGCCGGCTATGTAGCCTCCATCATGGGCAACGTCTCCAACATCAAATTTCCCTGTGCCATGAGCGCCATGGAGCGGACCAACTCCAGCTCCGGCACTGAGCAGGGCGAGGTTATTGCCACCTGTGCCATGTGCATCTCCGGCATCGTCACTACCGTGATCGTGGCTCTGGGCGTGGTGCTGCTGGTGCCCCTCCAGCCGGTGCTTACCTCTCCGGTGGTATCTACCGCCACCAGCTATGTGATGCCAGCTCTGTTCGGCAGTATGGCCACCTCCTTCTTCCTGACTAAGAATGCCGGCGCCTACGTGATCCATGGCAAGATGAAGCTGAGTCTCACCATTCTGGTGCTGATGATGGCTCTGTTTCTGATCTTCCCGGCTCTCATTCCACAGCAGGGGTATGTGCTTATGTGCTCCATCCCGGTGGTTATTCTGATTGCCCGCCTGTTCTACAAAAAGGGCATTGTGACGGTGACCGAGCGGTAATCGGTTGGAGATAAAAGCGACAGCTTCAAATGGGGCGGCCCTGTGGCCGCCCCATTATTTTACGGAATCATGCAGAAAAGAAGGCGAATTTTGGTGGATCTGACACAAGGAATCAACACGGTGATGCTGTGTTTCCTGGCAGTGGGCGGTGCGGACTATCTGCTGGACGGCCGCTTTGGACTGGGCAAGGAGTTTGAGAAGGGGATCTTGACCTGCCGCCGGCTTCTGCTGGTGATGGCGGGCTTTATGGTGCTGGCCCCGCTGATCGCCCGGGGGCTGGGGCCGGTGGTCTCCCCTCTGTTCCACGCTCTGGGGGTGGACCCGTCGATCCTGGCAGGGATGCTGCTGGCCAACGACTCGGGCGGGCTGCCCCTGGCCCTGGAGCTGGCCGACACCCGGGAAGCCGGGCTGTTCAGCGGCCTGGTGGTGGGTTCCATGCTAGGGACGACGGTGATGCTGGGCATTCCCACCATTATGATGTTCGCCACCCAGGCGGAGCGCCCCGCTGTGATTTACGGCCTGCTCTGCGGCCTGGTGACCATCCCCCTGGGATGCCTGGCGGGCGGATTTGCGGCCGGGTTTTCGGCAGAACTGGTGCTCAGGAACACCGTGCCGGTGCTAGTGCTCTCCCTGGTCCTGCTGATGCTGCTCCTGCTGCTGAAGGAGCGGATCGTGCCCGCGTTTTCCGCCTTTGGGAAGATGATGACGGCGGTCTCCATCTTCGGCCTGGTGTGCGGCGCGGCGGAGAGCCTGCTGGGGATCACAGTATTCCCCGGCATGGGCACGCTGGAGGAGGTGTTCCCCGTGGTGGGGAGCATCGCCGTGTACCTGGGCGGGGCCTTCACCCTGGTGGCGGTGATCCGGCGGGCGTTCGCGGGCCTCCTGGGCCGGGCGGGCCGGCTGCTCCGCGTCAACGACAGCAGCGTCTCCGCCCTGATTCTCTCCCTGGCCAATTCTCTGGCGGCCATCCTGATGATCCATGGGATGGACGACCGCGGCCGCCTGCTGAACATTGCGTTTCTCACCTCGGCCGGATGTGCTCTGGGCGACCACTTGGCCTACACCAATCAGATCGCTCCTGAACTCTGCGTGCCTGTTATGGTGGGGAAGCTGGTCGGAGGCATAGCGGCTTTGGCAGCCGCGCTGGTTCTGGCTGAACGGCTCCCTCTCTCTGCTGTTGAGTCCCCCAGGTGGTAAGGGGTTTTCATTTCCGGCAAAACTATGCTATAATATAAAAAATCAGCAAAAACAGCCCTTGTCTGAACATTTTCCCATTGGCAGCGGCAGTGACCAGCTGTGCCGTTGTGTGAGGACACGTTCATCAGAGCTTGGCCAGGAAGGGGAAAGGCATGGATCAAATCCTGAAGACACAATGGAAACTGCAGGCTCCCGCCTGCGGCTGGTATATCTCTTACCTCTATCGAAAATCTGGCACCCAAATCAGCGCTGCCCTGAAAGACATGAATCTTTCAGGCAACCAGTCGGTTGTACTGGTGGGCATTTACCGCAACGAGGGGAGCAATCAGCGCGCTCTGGCGGACGCGATTGCCATGGCGCCCGGAGTCATGTCTCGGGTTCTGCGGGACTTGGAGGACGCAGGCTATGTGGAGAAGCGCAGGGATGAGCTGAACCGCCGGAATTATCTCCTCTATCTCACTCCGGAAGGAACCGCTGCGGCGGAGCAGAGTCTGCTTCTGCAGGGGAGCTACTGGGAGCACCTGCTCCAGGATTTTACCGAGGAGGAAAAATCGACCTTGAATTTCCTGTTGGAGAAAATGGAACACCGTGCAAGTCAGTTTGCTATATCAAAAAGTGCATGCGAATGTGAGCTATCACAGCCTGACAATTGATTTTTGATGCGCCTGCCCGGCCTGAAACAGCCGGACACGAAGGACAGGCCGGATACCTGGAAATTCTATGACACAGGTATGTTCAGCACGGCTGTCCAATGTGCATTGTACGCCTGCAGAAACCTACAACAGGCATCGATTGACGTCCTTGACAGATTTCTTAAAACACACTAAAATAAGGAAAATAGCTGCATACTCTGGTGATGTCTGTATATGCTCGTACAAGTCCTGGGCCCTATATTGCCTCATTCTAAAGGCAAAGCAGCAGGCTATATCTGCAATGCAGCCGCGCCATTTCAAAATTGAGTCTTTGCTTTAGATCCGTCCCCAGTTATCACACAGATCGGTGTGGTTGAAAGGAGTTTTCGCTTTCGTATGAATTTTTCCTCTCGATTGAATCGCCCGCTGCTTTATCAAGAAGTTGTCAGCGCCTTATATCAAATCATTGACGAACAGAAAATACAGCCAGGCGCCCAGCTTCCCTCTGAGCGGGAGTTAATCGAGCGTCTGGGCGTGAGCAGGAATGTGCTGCGGGAGGCCTTTCACGTCATGGAGCAGCGGGGAATTATCATCTCCCAACAGGGCCGCGGCCGTTTTCTGCGCTCTCTCCCGCGCAACAATGTTCAGCAGGACAAATACCTTCAGATGTCTAAAAACTTAGAGCGCTACTCTCTCCGGGAAGCGTATGAGGTCCGTCAGGTCTTGGAGGAAAAGGCCATGGAGCTGATTATCCGCAACGCATCTGATCTGGATTTGCAGGAGATTGAAGCAGCTTACAAGCGCATGGTGCAAAAGTTTCAGGAAACTGGAACAACAGTAGGCGAATTTGATCTTCACCGCCTCTATGCCAAAAAGACGGGCAGCATGTTCATGGAACAGACTTTGGACATCGTATTGAGTACCATTCTCGAGATGATGCAGACCACTTCTCACGACGTGCTGGATATGCATCAGGTAGCACTGGAATCCAAAGAGCATCGCAGGATTATTGACGCTCTGGAGCGGAGGGATGTTGCCGAAGCTCGAAAAGCGATGTTTGATCATATTCAGAGCACCATTGATTATCTTCAATAAAAGCAGCAAAAGTCCATTGACTTTTGCTGCTTTATTACATATAATCAAAAGTGGAAGTATTAGGAGTATTATTGTATCAATATGTGGGTGACCAAGTAACCATGTAATTCATTGATGGTATTTCTGCCATCGACAGCTTGTCACCGGAACGCCAGAAGCAGCCATCAAACAGGCACGTTGATCTCCCACATCCCCATCGCATTTTCCGCACAAAATCACTGGATAGAAAGGAATGGATCAAGTATGTCTGAATGTACGGTACGGTCAGAAGTAAGCAAAAGCGAAATGATGAATACCATCCGTTATATGACGGAGCATTTTCCATACCGGCTTGCAGGAAGCCCCTGTGAAGCGGCGGCTTCCGAATATGTGTCACAGCGGATGCGGGACTATGGGCTCGAAGTAGAAAATAAAGTATTTTATACTTATAACAGTGACCCAATGTTTTCAAAGGTGCAGATTTTGCAGCCGGAATTTCTAGAAATTGACAGTCTCCCCTGCGCTCACATCCGGGCCACAAAACCGGAGGGCGAACTATTTGATTTGGTCTACGTTGGTGATGGCTCCTATCAGGCATATGAAGGACTGGACGTCACCGGGAAAATGGTCCTGGTTGAAGTCTCCTATGCGCCTCCTGTACCTGAGAAAGCCCGCATTGCCTGTGAGATGGGCGCCGCCGGCATCATGTGCATGAATTGGGGAAACGACGAAGAAGTCATCTGCCGCCGCGGCCTAAAAGCAGTCTGGGGCAACCCCACCGAGAGCAATTTCCATAACATCCCTGATATAGTGGGCGTGGGTGTCACCCGCGGGGCTGGACTGAAGCTGAAAACCTGGTGCCAACAGGGAAAAGCCGTGCAAGTCAAAGTCACCGCTATTGCCGACCGAACCTGGAGCCAAGTGCACCAGCCCCAGGGCATTCTCCGCGGCAACGGTAAGCGTGATGAGTTCTTGTTGGTTTGTTCCCACTTGGATGCCTGGAAGCCAGGAGTGACTTGCAACGCCACCGGCAATGCTACCACTTTGGAAATCTGCCGCATTTTAAGCCGGCACCGCGAGGAACTGGACCGGGATATTTATTTTGTATTCTGGGATGGTCACGAGGTCGCAGAAGCCGCTGGCTCCACATGGTTCGTAGATAACTATTGGGATCTGCTCAATAAAAAATGTATAGGTTACACTCACATCGATTCCACCGGTGTGCGGGAAACCGAATTATTTGAAATTAAAGCGTCGGAAGAGCTGCTGGACTTTGCCAAGGCCAATGCAAAAGCGGTGCTTCCCCAGATGCCGCTCCGGGCCATGTCTTTGAAAAAAATCGGAGACCAGAGCTTTATGGGCATTGGCGTTCCCTCTATCACTCAGCGGATTTCCTTTACGCAAGAATATATGGACCACGCCCATGGTGCCACCTTGGGCTGGTGGAATCATACCAAGGAGGACGGTCTGGACAAGTGCGACCCAGACATTCTGGTCGAGGACACCCAGGCTTCCATACAGGTCATTTATGATTTAGCTACCACTGACCTTCTCCCCTACGACTTCACTGAGAAATTGGCTCAATTCCGCCGAAAGGCTGAACAGCTCGCAGAGCAGTATGGAAAACATCTCGACTTCTCTGATCTTCTGGACAATTTGACTCAGGCAGAACAGGCTGTGCTCCAGGTCCAAGGAAAAAAAGAACTCTGTCAGGGAAAGTCAGTGCAACTCTATAATGATTTCGTCAAGGCGGTCTCTCGGCAGATTACAAACGTCACCATGACCTATACAGATAAATATTCTCAAGACAGCTATGGATACAGCAAGCTCTCTGCTCCAATTCCTCTGTTTGCCGATCTCCCCAGGCTGGAAGCTCTCTCCCCGGAGAGCTTGGAATATGGTCTCATTCAAACCCAGTTGATCAAAAATAAAAATCGAATCAATGACAGCCTTTTTACCATCATCCAGCTTGCGCAGCTGTATTCGGCTTTGCTGTAAGCCTGTGAGGAGTGAGTGCTGTGAGTCAAATTCGGATTAAGGTTCTGATCCCTAATAGCGGAATGGATCAGAACACATTAGAAGCTCGGCAGAAAATGCTCTCAAAGGCAGTCTCCCCACAATGCACTCTTTCAGTAGAGTGTATTCCCGCCGGACCTCTCTCCATTGAATCAGTTACAGATGAGGTATCTGCAGCTCCTTATCTTTTAAACGCCGGCAGGCAGGCGCAGCAGGATGGATACCATGCTTTCGTCGTCTACTGTTTCAGCGATTTGGCCGTGGATGCGCTGCGGGAAAATCTCACCATTCCTGTCATTGGTCCCGGTGAGGTCGGACTGGCCGCTGCCGGTATGCTCTCCAACCGCTTCAGTGTAGTTACGACCGTGGAAAAAAATGTGTCCCGCACCCTGCGTCGTCTTATGCATGATCCTGTATGCCGGGAGAAATTGGTTCGAGTTCGGGCCTTAAATATTCCAGTTACTGAACTGCGGGAAAATCCTCAGGCAACCATTCAATATCTGCGCAGGATCTGCAAGGCTGCCGTAGAAGAGGATCAGTCAGACACTTTGATTCTAGGGTGTCTAGGCCTGGCTGAGTACGGCGATATCCTAGAGCAGGAGTTTGGCCTCAAAGTCATTGATCCCGCCTTTCTTGCTGTCGCTTGGGCAGAGTTATCTGTCCGCTTAAACCTGACTCCCTCCCGCCGGGCATATGGATATTATCAGGAGGCACTATGAATCAACTGCATGAGTGTTTGGACTTGCTGCGTCAACTGGTTGCGATTCCCAGCCAATCACAAAACGAGGAGGAACATGCCAGATTTATCGCAGCTTATCTGGAAGACCAGCTGGGGATGGAGACAGAGCTCCAACATGTAGAAGGAAAAAGCTATAATGTCATTGGCCGCTGGCCTTCGGATTTTCCCCTTCCTCCCCGCAAATTGATACTTGGAGGACATCTAGATACTGTGCCCCCCTCTCCGCACTGGAAAACAAATCCTTACCAGCTCATTCAGAACGGCGACCAGCTCTGCGGCCTTGGTGCCGGAGATATGAAGGGAGGTCTGGCCGCCCAACTGACGGTTTTGAAATCTCTGCGTGCACAGGGCGTCCATCTAAACGCAGAGATAGAGTTCGTAGGTCTGGCGGATGAGGAACGCCACTCCATTGGTGCCCACGCCTACGTTCAGCGGGCATCAGAAAAAAACGAAAAGCCGCAGGAAACATTCTTTCTTATGGCTGAGCCCCATTTCGATAACCTTGTAATTGGAGCCACCGGAAAAGTTCTGCTGAAATTAGAAATCACAGGAAAAACAGGCCATGCCTCTACTCCAGAAAAGGGAGTCAACGCGATCAATTGCATGGCCTCCTTGCTGCAATCGGTTAACCAAACCTGGGACACTCGATATCAGAAGGGGGCGGCAGGCTCCCACTGCTGCTTAATGATCCAAAGCGAATATCCCGGGTACAGTCTCAACATCCCGGAACACTGCACCTGCCTGATCAACAAGCAGCTCTCTGCGGGAGAGCGGATCGAGGATTTTCAAGAGAGTTTGCAGCAGTTATATCACGATCATGTGGGGCAAGGCACCCTGTCCATCCACCGTGAAATTCCTAGTTATCCCTCCTATCAATTACCGCCGGATCAGAAAGAACTGACCGCGCTGTGTACGCTGCTCCGGGAACAGTTTCACCGGACACCTGAACTGCGTATCAATCAAAGCGTCAGCGATGGAAACATTTTTTATCACAGCCTGGGAATTCCAACTGTGCTTTTTGGTCCCCAAGGTGTCAATTTCCACACAGCACAGGAATATGTATCCCTCCAGTCCCTGGAGCAGTATCTGCTGGAACTGGAAGCCTACCTGAAGGCATTTTATACTGTCTGATTGACCAAGGACGCGCATCTATGAAAAAGGAGGCGAAATACCATGGGCTATCCCCACTGGGAGCGGCCGCAGCTGCTTCAGGAGCTGCACAATGTTCAAACAGAGTATGAAAACTGGAAAAAACAGAAGTTAAACCTGAATATGGCCAGGGGAAAACCAGGCTTGGAGCAGCTTGCCCTATCCCGTGAACTTTTTACAATCTTAGACTTTGACAGCTGTGTGGATCAAGGGGTCGATGCGCGAAACTATGGGGAACTAACCGGCATGCCCTGCGCCAAACAGTATTGGGCGGATCTGCTGGATGTGGAGCCGGAACAATGCTTCGTGGGAGGAAGCTCCAGCCTAACCATGATGTATGATCTGGTTGCTAAAGCCTGGAGCAACGGCCTGCTCCACAGTCCGAAACCTTGGAGCCAACTGGGAAAAGTTAAATTTCTATGTCCCTGTCCAGGCTATGACCGCCATTTCCGCATCACTCAGTCCTTCGGTATAGAGTTAATTCCAATTGCTATGACAGATGACGGACCCGATATGGAGCAAGTAGAGCAATGGATTTCGGAGCCAGCTGTAAAAGGCATGTGGTGCGTCCCCAAGTACTCTAATCCAGATGGCATAATATACTCTCAGGAAACCATTTCCCGCATCGCTCGGCTGAACGCCGCCGCCCCGGATTTTATGGTAATATGGGACAACGCTTACTGCGTACATCATTTTCGTGGAAGCTATCAACCTATCCCCGATATTCTCAAACTGTGCCAAGAAAGCGGAAACCCCGATATGGTGTATGAATTTGCCTCCACTTCTAAAATGACTATTCCAGGGGCCGGCATGGCAGTAATGGCCTCCAGTGCGGGTAATATATCCTATCTTTCGAAGCTGATGGATGCTCAGATGATCAGTTACGACAAGGTCAACCAGCTTCGGCAGGTCCGTTTTCTGAAGGATAGGAAAACCACCTTATCTCTGATGGAACGCCACGGCATGCTGCTTCGGCCTCGGTTCGATGCTTTTTTGACTGAATTGGAGCGTCTCCGCCCATTGGAGATTGCCCGCTGGACCCAGCCAAGCGGAGGCTACTTCATCGGTCTTTACACTATTCCCGGCTGTGCAAAACGTACCGTAGAATTATGTCAAGAGGCCGGGCTGGTCATGACTCAGGCTGGTGCAGCATTTCCCTATGGAAATGATCCATTCGACCATCACATTCGAATCGCTCCCTCCTACCCTTCCCTGCCTGATGTGGAGATTGCAGCCAAGCTTTTCTGTACCTGTCTGAAGCTTGCCGCATTGGAAAAGCTCTCAACCTGATTCAATCACATACCGGCACCGTTCCCCATAAAAGAGCTGCAAAGACTTTTGTAAAACAAAGTTCCTTGCAGCTCTTTTCTTCCCTCAATTTTTCCTTTTATCCATAACGCCTCTTCTGCCTCTTTCGGCTTCTGTGTGATAAACTGAAACGCCAAATCTTCTGATTGAAGCATATCATAGACATAGAGCGCTGTCCGAAAAGGACGACGCTCTATGTTTATGATATCAGTTGTTGCAGCAACGGCAGCCATCAATCAGACTGGAGGTCAAGAGAAATTGATTGCTGTGGCCACCACTAAGAATACACATCCCATCAGGAAGTACAAAAGCTGCATCTTCCACTGCCATTTCGCGTACCGGAACCAGTCCACACGCGCGACACCGATAACGCCCATCAGGGCGGCACAGGTGGGGAAGAAGGCATCTGCAAACATTGCGCCCATCTGGAAAGCCAGTACCGCAATCTGCTTTGTTGTGCCTACCAGCTCAGCCAGAGGCGCCATAATCGGCATTGTAAGAGCGGCTTGGCCCGTTCCGGCCGACACAAAGAAGTTAAACACCGTCTGGAAAGCATACATGAGAACGGCACAGGCAGCAGCAGGAACACCGGAGAGCGCATTGCTCGTGGCATTTAGGATGGTATTGATCACCGAGAAGGTGTCCGCATCGGTACCACCCAGAACCAGAGTCACGCCTCTCGCCATGCCAATGACCAGTGCTGCGCCGCACAGCCCTGCGGCGCCTTCCTCAAACGCCTTGGCCATGCTGTTCAAGGTCATGCCGTTCAGTTTAAAGATGACGCCGATGATTCCAGCTGCCAGCCCCACCACAAAGAAAATAGATGCAATCTCCGGGATGGAGTATCCCAGCTTTACTACGCCTACCACTAACCAAACCATGCAGATCGCAAAGACCAACAGTACCAGAGCATCGCCAAGAGTAATCCGTTTGTCAGAAATATCTACCTTTTCCGCCCGGCGGAAATACTCATCGCTCTCATATGCCAGAGATGCGGTTGGATCTTTTTTAATCCGCAATGCGTAGCGGGTCAAATAGATCGAGGTGACAGACATGGTAATCACCCACAGCGCAAGCCGGAAGGGAGCGCCGGAGAGGACGGGAACCCCCGCAATGCCTTGGGCCAATCCCACGCCAAAGGGATTCATCCAAGATGTGGCGTTGCCGGCCATAGCGGCCACATATGTAATTCCAATGCCCACCAAAGAATCATAGCCCATGGCCACTGTGATGGGAACCACAACCATAGCAAATGCAATCACCGACTCCTGCATGCCAAACACCGCACCAGCCAGGCCAAACAGGAAGGTCAGACCAGGAACAATCATAATCTCATACTTGTCGACCTTGTTGATAAATGCATACATGCCTGTGTTGATGGCTCCAGTTTGAATCACCACGCCGAAAGATCCGCCGATGACCAGAATAATCATGACAATCGCAATGGCGGCACTGCTCCGGTCGCCGGTCACCAGACCTTCATACAAATAGTTTAGAACGCCAAATCCGTGGTGATTTTCCGTACCCCAAATTCCAGCGTGCTGGGTCTCCCGCACAGAAGTATCCTGCAGGGTTGTCCCATACATGTGATACATGACAGGCTCTGTCAGTCCAATCTCATCCAGAGCATCCTGATTGAAAGCGCTCTGATCAATGACAGTCTGAATATCAGCTGCATCGACCCCCAGCTCCTCCAGCGTTGCAGAGTCCTCCATAAGCTCAGTCAAGGCGCCTTCCAGCTTCTCGGGGATGTAAGGGTGCTTATATCGAAAAGATCCCTCCACTACGACTTCCCTAGTGGCAATAGAGCCATCTGCAGCTTCGTATTCCACGGTCTGCATGTCATATTTGCCCACCGGGACAACAAAAGTCAGCAGCCAACAGAAAATAACCACAAAGAAAATGATGACATAGGTATGCGGCGCGGCAAATTTTTTGTCTGACAGTTTTCGTATTGAATTCTTTTTAAACATATTGCCCCCTCCTAAAATGATACAAAGCCTTTTCCCACAATTTTACTTCTCTGGATATACCCCCATACTGCGCAGTTTATTGAAACACATTTATGTGCTTCTGCTCTCCAAGCTGTTTCCCTTGTCTGGCTGTTGTTCCGGCCCTCTTTAAATTTATGAAGTGCCGGACAATTACTGCCCTTTCTTTGCAATATCCCGGTAGACAGTCAGGGACTGGCAGTGGGCATCTCCTTCCAGAATATTGCGGACCGGACAGAACTTGACATTAGAGCTGTATCCCTCCCGGATCGCAATATCTACCAAACAATAGATATGTCCAATCTCTGCCCAGTCTTTTTCCAGCCACACATCTGCAAAGGTGCAGGTATCGGTGACATTCATTTTCATATCATTCTCGTAATTCACATGAACATCCCAGCCTTGTGCAAGAGGAATGTCATAAAAACGATCCAGATTCTCCAACGTCAGAGGCAGTCCTTCGGCCAGAACTGCTTCGGCAATTTTTTTCCCTCTGGCATGTCCAAACTCCACAATGGCACGTTCAAAGGACTTTTTGGCGTCTGGACCAAAATCCTCCAGTACTGCCTTCGTCAAATAATAATATAGATTTGCCATGTGAACGGACATGTTCCGTACGGCTTCGCCGATAGAATTTACCTTTGCCATTTTTTATGCTCCCTTCTAAAAATACATTTGTTTCCCCACATATCGTTCTCAAACATCTTACCCTCGCGTAAGATGGCAGAGACAAACAGTTGCATTTTTTACATAGATTGCTTGGCTACTTGGTCACCCACATAACAAAAAATATATATTTAAAATATATCACACAGCAGTCGATAAGTAAATTGGTCAAACATCAAAAAATGATCTTTAAATTTCAGTCATATTGCAAAGAAATTTATGAAAGCGGCTTCTAATGCGCGCAAAATACAGCTCTGTCAAAGCAGAAAGCAACTATGTATCTGTCATTTTTGTGTGTTCTTCTCTCAAATCTCACCCATAGCGCGGCCGGAAATGATTTAAATCTCACATCAACGCACTCTATCTCCGTTCACGCCCCCGGAAACCTATCGGCCAGTCCGTGCAAGCACCGTGCCCCTCTGGTTTCTGTGCCGTGCACATCTTTCCTTTGAATATTGTCCGCTTCTTCCCCCCGCCGCTCTCCCTCTCCTGTTTTCATGGGCCACGATCTATAAAACCCCTGACTTGCCCCCCTTCTCAGATCGCATTCTCTTTTCCAAGGCCTTCTGCGGTACTGTCTCCGAACCTCCGGGACATCGTCCCAGACATTGCCCAACGGGGATATACGGCAGGTTTGAAGGGGCGGCGGCATGATATAATGAATAAAAACAGCAGTTGCCCCCTCTTTCTCTTTTGAACGGCGTTCCACAGACACAGAATTCACCCCTCACAGATCAGGCAGGAGGAATACGGATGTCTCAGGTTTACACTGCGCGCCGCAGGACGGCGCAGGACCATACACAGGCGGCCGCCCCTGCCGCCCAGGGGCGGCAGGCGGCTCCGGGACTGGGGGTGGACGCCCAGGCGTTCGGCATGGGCTCCCGGCTGGAGGAACTGATGAGCAAGATCAACTGGACCAACAGCCAAACCATCCAGGAAGGGCATACCATGACCCAGCTTTTGGCCAG
>OGXQ01001702.1_pt1 | contig 16209 bp, 15 predicted proteins | sample 1576291 | NCBI WGS metagenome assembly OGXQ01 (sample SAMEA3541575, study PRJEB24748) | human gut metagenome | biome: human gut; feature: human-associated habitat; material: faeces | place: China | collected 2012 | reverse complement strand
TGTACCGTGCGCTCTCATACGCCAGCGTTCCGATACCGGGATACGAGAACTGGCCAGAGTGGCCCAGAGTATGCAAAACCGATTACGGTCAGGAGGAGGCTGCGGCAGTTTTTGGAAAGGATCCGCGGGTATATGAGACTACAGTAAAAGAATTTATCAAGGATGAGAGCGGAAAGATCTGTCGTGCAGTCCTGATTTCTCTTGCATCTCAGAAGGATCCGGAGACAGGGCGGACCTCTATGGTGCCGGTTGAGGGCAGCGAAAGAGAGGTCGCCGCTGATCTGGTACTGATTGCCGCCGGATTTCTGGGAGCCCAGAACTATGTGGCAGAAGCCTTTGGTGTGGACTTAAATGCCCGCACCAATGTGGAAACGGAAACGGGAAGCTATGCTACAACGGCAGAGAATATTTTTACTGCAGGTGACATGCACCGGGGGCAGTCCCTGGTGGTATGGGCGATCCGCGAAGGCCGTGAGGCTGCCAGACAGATTGACTGTCATCTGATGGGATACACGAATCTGGCATAGATATAGTAAGCTTAGCTACTCTTCCCAGAATCTTGTTTCGATTACCTGGGTTCCCTCGTGGATTGGATAGCAGATGCAGGGAATTCCTGTTTTAGGATGTAATAAATTTGTATTGGGAGAGGCCTGAATATACATGGCCTTTCCTTTTTTTGCCTGTTCAAAATCTCCGGAAGCAGATGCAAAATAGGTTCTTCCGTCAGGCGCCTGAATACGGATACACTCGGATTCTATAGAAGCTGTGAATGTGTCAGGGAATGCAAAGCCACAGTCATAGACAGTACAGCTTCGATTGCTGTGAATGGTATGAATCCGCCGGTGTCCGTTAGAATCAGGAATAAGAGTGGTTTTTACCTGAATTCCTTCATAGGGTGACCATTTAGAAGAAATCCTATCTTCAGAAAGCTCTTTGCTATCTGCCATTCCGCGGACAAAGAACAGGTGATTGATTTCAAATGCCAGCATACTGTCAGGGGCGGCCTCTGCAAGGCTTCTCATAGACCGGGGAACGCTGAAAGCAAATCGGCTTGAATAAGCGAATTTGGAATATTTTTCCTCGGTGTGAACATGATGGTGAGGCAGTGTCCGTCCTCCGCAGTAGGCGGTAACATCTCCGTGAATTCGCTGAATCAGAAGTCCGCCATATTTTTGAGAGCTTAGACTAGGCAATGCAGGAAGAGGAGCAGGTTCCTCCTGCCAGAAGGGATGATCCTTTGGAAGAGAGAGGAAGGCAAATGCTTTCATAGCCCAGTAAGGAGAGCCGGGAGCATTGTACTGCTCTGACATCAGAAGGTTGGAATATCCATAGCCGATTGTTAAAAGTCCGCTGGTATCAAAAATCGGATACTTCATCCAGAAATCCAGATGACGTGCAATCAGCCCCTTCATAACAGCGTAAGGAACGACCTCCAGTTCGCAGGCCACACACATGGAAAAGAAGGAAACCTGGGCAAAACGGTAGGTCAGGGAACGTCCATAAGCCAGAGAGGAGCCGTCTTCGGCAAACCAGCTGATAAAATCTTTTGCAAAAAGTCTGGCTCTGTTTTCATAGTTGATACAGCGTTTAGGATCCTCTGTTTTCATAAAGCGACAGTAAATCAGGCTATAGTAATGAAAGGCAAAGGAGATATAATAATCCTTTTCTCCATTCTGTCCGTCAAGATACCAGCCGTCTCCCTCATAGCAGCTTTCGATATAATCCAGATACTGGGATAAAATGTCGGAAGAGTATGGGGCGCCGATAGATTTCAAGGCGATATTTACCAGAATTCCGAAAAACATCCAATTACAGGGCGGGCAGGCATAGTGGTTAATTCCATCAAGCCATACTGTCAGATTTTTTTTGGCTTCAGGAGAAAGGGGATGCCAGAGCTTTTCTGGAACCATCAAAATTCCATAGGCAATGGCGGCCATTTCTACAAATCGCTGATCGATATCCTGGAATCCACCCCAATATTCCGGATTTTCTGGATTTGTTCCGGCGGTAAGTCCATTCAGGTAGAGATTCTCCATTTCTGGCCAGTTTCCGCCTCCCGCCCAAAATGGAACCAATGCCCACAAAGGCCGGGAAAACCCTTCGACCCCTGCTGCTGCCTGATCATAGACAGCAGCAGAACTTCCGGGGCAGAAGCGTGCCTGGTTTGGAGAAAAATGAGGAATTGTAGGTTTTAAAAGCTTTACGAGAAGTTCTTTAGCATGTTCTCTCATAATATCAGTCTCCTATCTTCTGGATTTACCAGATGAGAAAATCCTTTCCTTTCAGCCGGAGAATGGCTTCCGTAAGGAAATAATCTGCATAGATCAAATCAGTCTGTTCTCTTCTGTCATTGTGGAAGGCAACCTTGCAGTTCTGCACAATGCTGTCTGTTTCCGGATCCCAGTTGCAGCAGGTTTCTGCAGTATTTTGAATAATCAGTTCGGCATAGGAGCGGTACAGGTTTTTATCAGGTTCGTCTACATGTTCAGCAATTTCCAGAAGTCCGCAGGCTGCACACAGTCCGGCAGAAGCATCAAGATAGGAAGAGGAAGCGGGTTGGCGGAAATCGCAGAGCGGAACATATCCGGTTAATCCAATATTTGCAATAAAGTAATGGGCAGTTTTTTTAGCGATGTCCAGGTAAGCATTGTTTTTTGTATAGCGATAGGAAAGCGCAAATCCATAAAGGATCCAGGACTGGCCGCGAGACCAGGAAGAGGTTTCGGAATATCCCTGGCCGGCAAGAATTTGCTCAAGCTCTCCTGTTTCTGGATTGATGCAGGCAATGTGTCCGCAGGAACCATCGTCACGTACCAGACAGGAAGCTACGGTGTCAGCGTGGTTGACTGCAATCTGACTGAATCTGGGATCTCCGGTTATCTGGCTGGCCCAGTATAAAAGCGGGATATTCATCATAGAATCTACGATAATCCAGCCGGTGCAATCTTCCCCCTCTTCGACGCAGTCAGGATTCCAGGCACGAATAAATTTTCCAACAGGATTATATCTTCCTGCGAGAACGCTGGCAGCAGTGAGTCCGCGCACCAGAGCTTCCTGTGAACCAGTAAGGCGGTAGTCAGCCACAGCGCTGTGGAGCCACATAAAGCCTGTGTCATGGTGAAGTCCGGTAAAGCCGTGAAGTGCCTTGTCTAACAGCTCCTCATTTTTTCTGGCTGTATTCAGATACAGCTCCTTTTGTGTTGCGTGATAGAGCTGCCAGAGAATTCCGCTCCAGAAACCATTTGTCCACCAGTAGATATCTTTTTCTGCGTAATCCTGCTGATAGATTCCGTCTTCGGTCCAGTAAGGAATTTTGTTTTCCATTCGCTTACATTCAGCTTCTATCTTTTTTTCCAGGTTTTCATAGATGTTGTTGATTTCTGATTCTTTCATAATCATAAAAAAGACCTCCTCCAATTGGCGATTTGATTTTCAGTTAAATTATATAAGATAAAATACATAAAGGAAATGGAGAAAAATCTTGTATCACGTAACATTTTATACAGAGAAATGCTGGACAGTGCAAAAAAATACAGGATAGTATATAATTTTACTGGTTAAATGCACAAAAAAGAGGAGGGAGTTTATATAAAAACGATAAAATGACAGATATTCCATTCAGAAAAAACACATTATTAACTATAATTAAGCCATAAAAACAACGAAACAAAATAAGGAGGATATCATGAAAAAAACAAGATTATGGAAAAAAGCAATGGCTCTGACTTGTGCAGCAGCATGTGCGGCGACAACCCTGGCAGGCTGTGGTTCTAAGGAATCTGCTCAGAAGCCGGCAGAAAATTCTGCAGCACAGAGCGAAGCTCAGGGGGAGAGCGGCGCAGCTGAAGGACAGACTGAAATTACTTTTACTGTATGGGATTATGAGACAACAGACTATTGGAAAAAGCTGGTAGAGGCGTTTGAAGCAGAAAATCCGGACATCAAGGTAAAAGTAATGGATATCGGAGCAACCGATTACGATACGAAAATTCCGGTATTGCTCTCTTCTGGTGATACCTCTGATGTAATTACCATTAAGAGTATGAATATTTATACCAGCCTGGTGGAAAAGAACCAGCTGATGCCTCTGGACGATATGGTAAAAGAAAGCGGAATTGATATGGCTCCGTATCAGGGTTCTGATGAAGGAATCAGAATCGGAGATCAGCTGTACGGTCTTCCGTTCAGAAATGACTACTATGTTCTGTATTATAACAAAACCCTGTTTGACAAAGCTGGTGTCGAATATCCAAAGCATGATATGACATGGGATGAGTATAGAGAATTGGCTAAAAAGATGACCAGCGGAGAGGGAAATGACAAGATTTACGGCGGCTACTGCCATACATGGCCGGGTTCCTTATATCGCTGGGGTCTGAGCGAAGAGCACAGCATGGCAGACGGAGACTACGCATTCCTGAAGCCGGTTTATGAGATGTTCCTGGGTATGCAGAACGAGGACAAATCTGCTATGGATTACGGCACTCTGAAAACAGGAAATGTACATTACAGCGGTCCTTTCTATAAAGAACAGGTGGCTATGGAATTAATGGGAACCTGGTTTGCTAACATGATCATCAATACCAAGAACAAAGGCGAAACTGCTGTTGAGTGGGGTGCTGTAAGAGCTCCGCATTTCGAAGGTCAGGAGCCTGGTACAGCTGTCAGCAACCCGACTCCGATTGCAATCAACAAGAATGCCGCACATCCGGAAGAGGCATGGAGATTTGTTCAGTTTATGTGTACCGAGCCGGGTGCAGACATTCTGGCAAGCCTTGGAACATTGCCTGCATATCAGAACGAAAAAACCATTGATACCCTGGTAAGTGTAGAGGGAATGCCGGAAGGATTCCGTGATGCAATCGCTGCTGATAAATTCGTATTAGAGTGTCAGATGATTCCTGAGGCAGGTGCACTGGAGCAGATTATTTCTGAAGAGCATGATTTGATTATGCTGGGTGCAAATTCTGTTGATGACGGACTTGCAAAAATGGCTGAGCGTGTGAAAGAATTGCTGAAGAAATAAAAAAGAAGCTCGCTCGCGAGCTGATAAAGTCCTCTGAATTCCGGTTCAGGGGACTTTCCTAAAGTAAAAAGAAGGAGGGGCTGTTTTACAGCGCAGAGATATGTCAAAAAGAAAAGTAAAAAATCTTGTGACTGCATATACATTTCTTTTGCCGAACTTCGTAGGATTTTTGCTGTTTACTCTGATTCCGATTGTCTGCTCTATGGGACTGAGCGTAATGGAATGGGATTCGGCAAATCCAATGAAATTTGTTGGGCTGGAGAATTTTGCAAGGCTTTTTAAGGATGAAACCTTTATCATTTCCTTGAAAAATACGGTGTATTATTCCGTGTTTACAGTACCGCTTACGATGGCTGCAGCCCTCGGACTGGCTATGATTTTGAATCAGAAGCTGAAGGGAATTAATATTTTCCGAACAGTCTTTTTCTTTCCTCATGTAGCATCCCTGGTAGCCGTTGCAGTGGTATGGAACCTGCTGTTCCATCCGACTTTAGGACCGATTAATAATATTTTAAGAGCCATTGGTATTGCAAATCCTCCGGGATGGACTTCTACAATTGACTGGGCAATGCCGGTTATCATTATCGTAAGTATCTGGAAGAGCATGGGATACTATATGATCTTATATTTATCTGGTCTTCAGGCGATTCCAAGAGAACTTTACGAGGCGGCAAAGGTAGACGGAGCCAATGCATTCCAGAGATTTAAAAGTATCACATTACCAATGCTGACACCGACCACGTTTTTTGTAAGTATTATGCTGACCATTGCCTGCTTTAAGGTATTTGACTTGATTTCTGTTATGACCAATGGCGGTCCAGGCCGTGCTACGAACGTATTGGTATATCATATCTATAATACAGCATTTATTAACTATGAATTTGGATATGCCAGTGCGATTTCTATGGTACTGTTTGCTATCGTTCTGACGATTACTGTAATTCAGTTTAAGACAGAGAAAAAATGGGTCAGCTACATGTAGAAAGGGGACAAAAAATGAAAGAATCGAAGATAAGCATAAAGTCGATATGCCTCTATGGCCTTCTTTTGCTTTTAAGCATCACCATTCTTCTTCCGTTTTTATGGATGGTGTCATCCTCTCTGAAAACAAGTCAGGAGGTGTTTTCTGTGCCAATGAAATGGCTGCCGGAAAATCCTGTATGGAAGAACTTTCAGGAGATTTGGACAAAAATTCCGCTGCTGCTGTTTTTTAAGAACAGCTTTAAGCTGGCAATTATCATTACTGCTCTGCAGGTTCTCACCAGCAGCTTTGCAGCATATCCCTTTGCAAAAATGAAATTTCCTGGCAAAGACCTCCCCTTTCTGTGTTTCATTGCAACCATTGCTGTTCCTTGGCAGGTTTATATGGTTCCTCAATTTATCCTGATCCGGAAAATGCAGCTGGCAGATACGCATTTGTCCCTGATTCTGATGCAGGCATTTACGGCGTTTGGAGTATTCTTAATGAGACAGTCCTACCTGTCGGTACCGAATGAGCTTTCGGAGGCAGCACGTATTGATGGACTGAGCGAATTTGGAATCTACCGGAAGGTGATGCTTCCGCTTTCAAAATCGGCCATTGCAACTTTGATTATCTTCAGCTTTGTCAATGTCTGGAACGACTACATGGGACCAATGATTTACCTGAACTCCACAGAATTGAAAACCATTCAGCTTGGACTTCGTATGTTTATTACCCAGTATTCTGCAGATTACAACCTGATTATGGCAGCAGCACTGATTTCATTAATCCCAGTAGGGGTTCTGTTTTTAAGTATGCAGCGATTCTTTATCGAGGGCGTGGCAACCAGTGGTCTGAAGGGTTGATCAATTGCGAGCGATAAATTCGCTGGGAGTCATCTGAGCAATTTTTTTAAAAACTTTGCTGAAATAGTAGGGATCGTCGTATCCCAGCATGCTGGAAACTTCATAAATCCGATTATTATCTTTTAGAAGAAGCGATTTCGCTTCTTCTATTTTCACTTCGGCAACATAATCAGAAAAAGATTGTTGGGTCACTTTCTTAAAAATCCGGCTCAGATAGCTTGGAGTAATTTCCAGGACAGAGGCTACTTCATTCAGTGTGATTTTCTGAAAACGGTTCTGATAAATATATTCCCGGGCTTTTTTTACCTTGTAGCGATAGATTTCAGTCATATATTGATGGCTGTAGTGTTCAATGCCCTGAGACAGATGAAGAAGCCAGGAAATCATATCTTCCTTTCCCACAGGATCAAATTGAGAGGGGGAGGAATATTCTTTACCAAACCAGGAAACGAAAAACTCTCTGCTTTTCGGATCAAAGCTGTAAAGACGGGAGATCAGTAAAAAACAGATCTGGCGGGCATCTTCCAAATTGACATTGCTCTGAGTCATGAATTTTTGTACCTGAAGCATCAGGTTTTCAGCAGCTTCAAAAAAAACACTTTCCGTATTCAGCAGATTCAGCTGTTTTTTCAGGGAATCAGCATTTAAAAGATTCGTATAGAAATGAATCGGTGTGTCAATGCCATTGACCTGAAAGGTAAGGCTTTCCATTGCTTCTTCACGGGCTGCAGGCAGGTGAATCAGATTGCGGTGGGGCGGGCTGATCCCGATCAAAAACTGACGGTTCAGATAGCGTTTCGCGTTGCTGAGGATATTGCAGCATTTATTTTGCAGCTCCTCTGTACTCATAGAATCCCGGTATTCTATATAGAGTGCCATGGTATCTTGATTTAGGTGGTGAACGGAAATATCAGTGCTTTCCGGGAACTGTTCCATACAGAGGTTATCCAGAAAATTCTGAGGAAAATCATTGTCAGAGGACAGAGAGGTTTCCTGACCGGATATGCTGAAATATAAAATACGATAAAAACAGTTATCACTGAGTGCAAAATTTTCCGGAAGCTGCTGTGTGTAAATACTTTTATCAGGCTTTTTTCGGATAAGCTCCCGGATAAAGCCTTTTTTGAAGTCTTTGGCGGGAGAGGATGGAGTCTGGTATTCTGGACGTTTTCGAATCATGGACTGGGCTGACTGAATCAGAGAAATCAGTTCATTTTCCTCAAGATTCAGCTTAATGAGATAGTCAATGGCGCCAAGCCGCATGGCAGAGCGAACCAGATCAAAATCATTATAGCCGCTCAGTATAATGAAAATAGGATGATCGGGCTCTCGAACAGCTTCTTCTATCATTTGAAGTCCATCCATTTTTGGCATTTTAATATCGGTAAAAACAATATCGGGGCGATGAAGTCTGATTTTTTCAAGTCCGTCTTCGCCATTTGATGCCTGATCCACCAGGAAGCAGTCCAAACGCTCCCACGGGATCATGCTTTCCAGGCCGCGGCGGATCAGTGCCTCATCATCTACAATTAGGATACTGGTCATAGGGAGGAGCTCCTTTCATAGGGAATACAGATTAAAACATCGGTATAGAGTCCAGGTTCACTGGTAATGGTGATTCCATAGTTCTTACCATAGGTTATTTTGATTCTCTGGTTAATGTTGTGAACACCAATTCCGTTCAATCCTCGTTTATTCCTTGGATTCTCATGGGGATGCAAAAGTATATAAATCTGATCTGGTGTCATACCGATACCATGATCGACAATGTGAATATGGATATCTTTGTCTGTCCGGTTCAGATAAATATCAATCGTCCCGCCATCCTCACCTTTTGGTTCGATTCCGTGGAAAATGGCGTTTTCTACAATGGGCTGCAGAAGAAATTTCAGGATCGAGGCCTGGGTGATGGTTGGATCTCCAATGTGATAGTTGACTTTTAACTGACCATTGTACTTGATATCCTGGATCAGCACATAATCATCCAGAAGAGACATTTCTTCGTAAATGGATATTTTGTCAGAGCCCTTGGAAATATTCTGGAGAAGACGCCCCAGAGCAGCGGTCATATCACGGATAGTATCTGCATGCTGAAGCGAGGCCATCCATTTGATGGTATTCAGGGTATTATAAAGAAAATGAGGATTAATTTGATTCTGAAGAACACGGAATTCCAGTTCTTTTTTAATCTCTGCCTCTTCTTTTTGTTTTTCCATCAGCTCATGAATTTCTCGTTCCATGTTGTTAATGGACTCTGCGATGCTCTGAAATTCATCATCGCATGATAGTGTCAAAGAGCCTTTGAAGTCACCCTTGGAAACATTTTTGATATAGTTGTTGATCGTGTTAATCGGGCGTGTTAATACATTGCGCAGGTATATAGTAATGCAGAAAACCAGTATGACGGAAAAAAGGATCAGCGCAGCAGAAAGCCGGAAGCTCTCCTCTTTTTCTTTTAAAAATGAATTCAGAGGGGTTTCCTGTATTTCGATGAGATGGCTGTCTGGAACACGATAGTAGTGGACTATGGTTGGTGTTTCAGAACGGAAATTCATAAAGTGCCCAAGAGACTCGGAGGTATTTAAAATTTTCTGAATGATGGGATTGCTTGCCATATCTGTTCCGAGCCATGCAGGATCAGTATGTCCGATGCACTGCCCCTCCTGATTAATCAGGTAGATATTCTGATTGTTGGATCCGTTTACCAGGCTTTGCGAATACATATCATTTCGAAATGCAATCAGGCACCATCCAACAGGAGTTCCGGTCAGATCGTTATAAATTCGGCTGCTGACTGGAAAAATATAAGTATCTTTGATATAGACATCCTTACTGAGTGTGAGGCGTTCCGGACTGCTGTGTTCATAGGTTTCTGCCCATTTGGCATCGCGGATAGCCTTTTCGTCTAAAAGGGACATACCGTTTCCAATCTGGAAGGAGGATCCGTTGTCTTCCAGGATCAAGATTTTAAAAATATTGCTTTCGATATTGGCATTGACAGCGTATTCCATAGCGTAGGAGCTGAACTGGATTATATCCAGCTGTTTTTCGTAGATTTTGGAATAATCGGAGGTCAGAATATTCTGAAGCTGGCGGTTATAGGTAATCCACCCTAAGAGCTGATCTGCAATTTCTTTCTGCCTCTGAATATTAAAGCTGGTATAGCGAAGCCGGTCGATGCTGGCGGATTCGATATCTTTGGTGATACGGACATCCAGAATATACTGGTAAAATACGGAAATGGTGGCCAGCGGAAGAAGTCCGACAGCAAGCAGGGATACTAAAAGTTTTATTTTGAAGCTATGTAGAGAAAAGGGTAAATGTTTCATGACGATCTCCATAATTTATGATAAACTACAACAGTATAGTTGCATAACACAATTTTAACATAATTTATAAAGAGTGTCAAAAAAGCATGGATACCTGTAAATCGATTGAAAAATAAGTATATAAAAGGAGAAAAAAATGACAAAATTTAAAGATATGAAATTTGTTATAGGAGTAGACAGCGGAGGTACTCATTATCGCATCAAGGCTTGTGATTTATCCGGAAAATGCCTTGGATATACAGAAGGAGCTCCTGCAAATCATCATTATCTGAATCCGGAGGAAATGAAACTGAGAATTGAGAGTAGCCTTACAGATTGTCTGGGACAGTTTGGAGGCAGAATAGAGAATTTATGCATGCTGGTCTGTGGAACTACGGGAATTGACAGCAAGGAAGACTACAGACGGCTGATGGAACTCTATACCGGAATTGGAGGCAGCAGCTGTCCTGTAATTTTAATGAATGATGCAGAACTGGCCCACTATACGGTGACAGGAGGAGAAGGAGTTCTTCTGATTTCGGGAACCGGTTCGATTGTGACGGGAAAAAATAAGAACGGGAAAACCGCACGTGCAGGAGGATGGCCGCTGGCCATTCTGGGAGATGAGGGTTCTGGCACCTGGGTGACAAAAATGGCTCTGCGTCATGTGGGAAGGTGGCTGGACGAGGCGGTAGAAAAAACAGTGATGACAGAGCGAATCTGTGATCTTCTGGGAATCCGGGAGAGAGAGGATTTGATCGCCATGGCTCTTGAGAGCGGAATCAATCCGGCTAATCTTCCGCAGCTGGGGAAACTTGTGAATGAGGCGGCAGAGGAAGGGGATCCGTATGCAAAGGAAATCCTGGCTGAGGCAGCACATCATCTGGCGGCACTGATTCGCGATATTGGATATGCATTGGATTTAAAAGAGACAGAACCAGATTTTAAGCTGGGCCTTTGGGGAAGCTGCATTTTAAAATCTCCGCAGATTTTTGAAGAACTAAAAAACGAAATTTCAAGAGATTTTCCGGATGCCAGAATCTGTCTGCCGGAAAAGGAGGCTATTGATGGCGCAGTAGAACTCGCATTGTCCAGATATATGACAGAAAATATGTAAGAAATCTGATACGAATTTTCTGGAAAGGCCCAGAAAGGAGAAAATAAAATATGGTAGAACAACAGGTGGCCAACCTGTCCTTTGCCCAGATTTGCCGTTCCGGTCAGTGCTTTCGCATGAGAGAATATCGGAAAGGCGTTTTTGAGGTGATTGCAGGGAATCGGCGTCTGGAGGTAAGTCAAGATGGAGAATGGTGCAGGTTTGACTAAGTGCAGGAGGAATTTGTCTATTTCTGGAGGGATTATTTTGATCTGGACACGGATTACAGTCAGTATCTGGAACGGATCAACCCCAGAGATACTTATCTGGTTCAGGCTGCCCGGGCTGGATGGGGAATTCGGATTCTGCAGCAGGATTTGTGGGAAATGATTGTGACATTTCTTATTTCCCAGCAGAACAATATTACAAGAATCCGCCGATGTGTGGAAAACATCTGTGAAAAATATGGACAGCGGTGTGAGGATGAAAATGGCATTGTGTATTATGGATTTCCAGAGCCTCAGGCCCTGGCAGGGCTGGAAGAGGATGCACTGATGGAGTGCAATCTGGGATATCGGAGCAAATATGTGGTGCGGACTGCGAAAATGATTGCTTCAGGAGAATTTGATCTGGAGGCAGTGAAACATATGTCGTATTCTAAGGCGAAGCCCTGCCTGATGACTCTGTTTGGTGTAGGGGAAAAGGTAGCGGACTGTATTTGTTTGTTTGCCCTTCACCAGCTGCAGGCATTTCCTGTGGATACCCATATTCGCCAGGTTCTGGATGCCCATTATAAAAGAGGGTTTCCCAACCGAAGATACCGGGGAATTCAAGGGGTAATGCAGCAGTATATTTTTTATTTCGAGCTGGAAAAATAATTGTGTTTTACACTGTGATATGGTAAACTGAAGAAACGATAAAGTAAGAAAACTGGAAACGATTAAGAAGAAAAGGGAAGAGACATCATGGTTTTAAAATGGCAGGTTAGGCTTCCAGAGCTTGCGGGAGAAAGGCTGCGCAGTGCGTATGTGTATCTTCCGGAATCTTATGGATGGGATGAGTGCCGGAGATATCCGGTGCTGTATATGTTTGATGGGCACAATGTTTTTTTTGATCAGGATGCCACCTATGGAAAAAGCTGGGGGATGAAGGAATATCTGGATCAAACCCAGACCCAGCTGATTGTGGCGGCAGTGGAGTGCAGCCACAGCCCGGACAACGGACGGCTTTCGGAGTATTCGCCTTATGATTTTGCAGATCCCCAGCTTGGACGGTTCCGAGGGCTGGGAAGAGAAACGATGGAGTGGCTGATTCATGATTTTAAGTCGGAGATTGACAGACAGTACCGTACTTTGCCGGATAGGGAGCATACTTTTCTGGCAGGCAGCTCTATGGGCGGTCTGATGAGCCTTTACGGAGTCATGGAGTTTAATCATGTATTTTCCAGGGCAGGAGCCTTGTCGCCCTCTGTATGGGTGGCGCCTGGAAAGCTTTCTAAGCTGGCAAGAGAAGCAGAGCTGGGAAGGGATACTGTGATTTATACAGATTATGGCTCTGAGGAGGGAAGGCAGCGTCCGAAGGTTGCCGGACAGCTTTCTAAGCTGGCAAATATTTTGGAGAGCAGAGATGTGATGGTGACAAGGAGGATTGTGCCGGGAGGAACCCACTGTGAGGCATGCTGGGAACGACAGCTGCCCTTTTTGATTCCGACGCTGATGTACGGACTGGAGTAGCAGAAGCGTTCCTCGGCTGTGGTGGCCTCGCCCGTAATCAGATGGTCGGAAATGGTAACAATGGTCAACGCGCGTTTGCCTGCCCTTGCCGCCTCCAGATACAGTGCGGTCGATTCCATTTCCACCGCAAGCGTACCCATTTTCGCCCAGGAAACGGTTTCCGCCATGCCGCCCTCATTATAGAACGCATCGGAGCAGAGCAGATTCCCAACGTGCATTTCAATGTTCCTTGCCTTCGCGCAGTCCACCGCTGTGGAAAGAAGCGTATAATCCGCTGTGGGGGCCAAGGTGCCCGGCATGTGATATTGCTCGGCATAGCTTGAGGTTGTATTTGAGCCAATGCCTGCCACGATATCACGCACCTTCAGCCTTTCGGACAATGCTCCCGCGGAGCCGATGCGGATGATGTTTTCCACATCATAGAAATTGAACAATTCATGGCTGTAAATGCCGATGGAAGGGCAGCCCATGCCGCTTGCCATAACAGAAACCCTTTTGCCCTTATATAGACCCGTATAGCCGAGAATCCCACGGGTGTGGTTAACCTCCACGGCATCGGTCAGAAATGTTTCCGCAATGAATTTCGCCCGTAAAGGGTCGCCGGGCATCAATACTGTTTTTGCAAAATCGCCTTTTTCGGCAGAAATATGAGGTGTTGCCATATCCATTCCCTCCTTATTGCTATTGAAAATTTTTCTCGTTTCTTATTTTTCCTCGCGCAGGCTTTTCAAAAGAGAAATCTCTTTGGCGTAGCCCGCCGCCTCGTTCGGTGTTTCCAGATAAAACGGCAGATGGCACAGCTTCGGGTGGTTGATAATATTCGCAATGCCTGTCAGTCCAAGCGTACCCTCGCCGATTTTCTCGTGTCTGTCCTTATGACTGCCGATGGGATTCTTGCTGTCGTTCAGGTGAATGGCTTTCAGCCTGTCCAAGCCGATGATTTCATCAAACGCCTGCAGAACGCCATCCAAATCCCCGATGATGTCATAGCCGCCATCATACACATGGCAGGTATCCAAACAAACGCCCATGCGCTCCTTCTGCTCTACTCTGTCCAAAATGGCGCGCAGCTCCTCAAAGCTTCTGCCAACCTCACTGCCCTTACCCGCCATGGTCTCCAAAAGCACCGGCGTTTTGCCTTCCGCAGAAAGAATTTCATTCAGCGCATCCGCAATGAGGGGAATCCCGATTTCCGTCCCCTGCTTCACATGGCTGCCGGGGTGGAAATTAAACATCACATCGGGCAAAAGCTCTAATCTCGCCAAATCCTCCTTCATGGTGCTTCTGGCAAAGCTGCGCAGGTCCTCTTTTGCGGCACAGGGGTTCATGGTATAGGGTGCATGGGCAAGCAATGTGCCGAAATGGTGCTCCGCATGAAAGGCATTGTATTTTTCGATATCCTCTAAATCCAGCGCCTTGACAGAGCCGCCTCTGGGGTTTCTGGTGAAAAATTGGAACACATTCGCCCCAAGCTTCACTGCCTCCTTCCCCATGGCAAGATAGCCCTTGGCGGCAGATAAATGACAGCCGATATAAAACATAGTTGTCCTCCTTAGCCGATATAATACACGATATTGGTAAATTCCGTCATGCTTTCCCCACGATTGCAGTAGGTATGGGGCTGGGTGCAGTCAAAATGGATGAAATCCCCTTCTCTGAGGAGATATTCCTCACCGCCGTAACGCAAAACCATTTCCCCTCGCGTCACCAGAAGATATTCATGCGTATTCATGCCATGCCCTTCGGAAGTGTATTCCTTATGTGCATCCAATTCGCCGTTGAAAAACTCAAAATCGCGCGCAGGGTTGGCTGTATTGTAATGATAGGCACGATAGCCGTCATACTCCGCAATAACGCTTTCCTCTTTTCGAATCAGCAGAGGCGCATCAATCTGTTCATCAATCAGCTTTGTATAGGAAACCTGTAAGCCGCCTGCAATCTTCCAGAGAGTGTTGATGGTAGGGTTTGATTCGCCCTTCTCAATCTGGCTGAGCATAACCTTGCTGACACCGGAAAGCTCCGACAGCTTTCCCAAACTGAAGCCACGCTCCGCGCGCAGCCGTTTTAAATTGACAGCAATAATTTCATTCAGATTCATGGAGAAACCTCCTTTCTTCTTTTTTTATTTTACCCTGTTCTTCCTCTTTCCGCAAGCAAAACAACGCTTGCAGCTTTGTGTCTGCCGCCGTATAATTGTCTGAGCTGAAACAAGCGGAAACAAACGAAAAAAGAAAAGGAAAAGAGACCATGAAGGAAAAACTGCTTACATTTTTCAAAAAAGAAACGATACTCTGCATTGCCTGCCTGCTGGCGGCGCTTTCGGCATACATTGTGCCGCCCGATACAGCGTATCTTGGCTACGTTGATACAAGGGTGCTGATTCTGCTTTTCTCGCTGATGGCAGTATTGGCAGGCTTTCGTGCGCTTGGCATCTTCGACCGCATGGCAAATCTGCTTCTGGCGAGGGCAAAAAAAATGCGGCAGCTGGCGTTGACCCTAGTCATGCTGTGCTTTTTCTCCGCAATGCTTGTGACCAATGATGTGGCACTGATTACCTTTGTGCCGTTCACGATTTTACTGTTGCAACGCGTGCATTTAGAGGAAAAGCTGATTCCCGTCATTGTTCTGCAGACGATTGCCGCCAATCTGGGTAGTATGCTGACCCCTGTTGGCAATCCGCAGAATCTCTATCTTTATACCATTTCGGGGATTGGGGTCGGGGCGTTTTTCAGAATTACCCTGCCGTTTGTTCTCGTGTCCTTCTTTCTGCTGCTTTTGCTCTGCTTTTTGCAGGGAAACACCCCTTTAGCCACACAGCCGCAGGCAGCGCCGCCCACACGGACAGGAGCAGAAAAAAAGCAGCTTTTCGGCTTGACGGTGCTGTTTTTTCTTTGCCTGCTGGCAGTTTTCCGCATCCTGCCCGTTCTGCCGCTGTTGGCGTTGACACTGGTGTGGTTTCTGCTGTTTCAGAAAGGGATTCTGAAAGAGGTGGATTACTGCCTGCTGCTCACGTTTATATTTTTCTTTATCCTGATTGGGAATCTGGGACGGATCTCCGCCATCCGCCAAGCACTGCAAGCACTCATGCAAGGCAGAGAGGTGCTTGTTTCTTTTCTGAGCTGTCAGTTCATCAGCAATGTGCCTGCGGCGGTTCTGCTTTCAGAATTTACCGACCGCTATGACCTTTTGCTTGCCGGGGTGAATATCGGTGGGCTGGGG
>OGXQ01001671.1_pt1 | contig 16453 bp, 15 predicted proteins | sample 1576291 | NCBI WGS metagenome assembly OGXQ01 (sample SAMEA3541575, study PRJEB24748) | human gut metagenome | biome: human gut; feature: human-associated habitat; material: faeces | place: China | collected 2012 | reverse complement strand
TAAAAATCTTAGAGGAAGAACATACTAAACAGAAAGAATCTTTTAATGAAAAGGACTGATACTACCGGGGGGCTTCTTGGGTTAGTGCTTACTGCCCTTGAAGAACAGGCTGTCAAGCCACTTGCACAGATAGTAGGCAACTACCTCTGCTCCGACAGTCTGTATAAATGAGATGAAGGCTTCCATTGGTTACCACCTCCTTTCCGCGGTTAGGGGAATGGAGAAGGGCCGCAGGAACAGTATAGCACAAAAACCGGTATCGCGCAATTTTGACGCAATATCGAAATTTGTGCATTTATTCGTGCTTTACGCGCTGGATCTCGCCCAGATCGTAGGGGGTGTTCTGGTAGACATAGTAGTTCAGCCAGTTCTCATACAGCAGGTGGGCGTGGGCACGCCAGCGGAACAGCGGCGGTTTGGACGGGTCATCATCCGGGTAGTAATTCACCGGCACATGGATAGGCAGGCCCTTGTCCACATCGCGGCGGTACTCTGAATCCAGCGTGTACTTGTCGTACTCCGGGTGGCCGGTGACAAAGATCTGCCGTCCGTTCTCGGTGCTCATGAGGAAAGGCCCGGCCACATCACTCTCGGCAAGGATGCGCAAAGCCTTACAGTTGTCCACATCCTCGCGGCTGATGCCGGTGTGGCGGCTGTGGGGCGCATAGAACACCTCGTCAAAGCCGCGCACCAAAGGGTTCGACGGGCGGGTGACCCGGTGCTCGAACACGCCGAACATCTTCTGGGGCAGGATCTCCTTCCGGACGCCGTAGTGATAGTACAGGCCCGCCTGTGCGCCCCAGCAGACATGCAGGGTGGAGTAGACATTCGTCTCGCTGAAGTCCATGATCTCACACAGCTCCGGCCAGTAATCCACCTGTTCAAACGCCATCGTCTCCACCGGTGCGCCGGCGCGCATCTGCACCGCGCCGTAAGAGAACGGCTGCAATGCCATGCAGAGCACCACGTAAATGGCTGCGACCACAGCGCAGCGGGCCAGCTTGCGGACAGACGAATTCTGATTCATGATACAATACTCCGGCGGATGGAATTTTGACCATCCGGGGACCGCCAGCCCCGGTGGTTTGGCCCAGCATGGTTTCGAGGTCATGCCGGGGAGCCTAAAATCCTAAGTTGCTCTTCAAGGATGCCGTGCGCAGGGACGCACAACGAAATGCAGTATAGCATAAATTGGGACGGATTGCAACGGAAAATGCGGAAAATCAGCGGCGAGCCTGCGCATTTCTGCCGGAACTGCAAAAAGAAGCTGCCGGGATGCGGCAGCTTCAGGGGAACATCAGCCTCTGGGGTGGCCAACGTAGACCAGCGCGATGGTGTCGGGGCCGGTGTTGGCGGAAACGACGCCGCCCAGTGAGAAGACGATGAGCGGGTCTTTGCCGAAGGCTTTGCGGCAGGCCCGGATGAGGTCGTCCTTCTGGGGGATGTTGGTGTGACCGATCATATAATCGAAGTCCTCCACGCCCTCGCTGCGCTTTTTGGCCAGCTCGACCATGGCGGGCACGACCTTGTCGTCGCCGCGCACCTTGGCCTCCACCTTGGTCTTGCCGTCGATGAGGGTGATGATGGGGCGGATGCCCATCAGCTCACCCATGACGGCGGCTGCGGCGGAGATGCGGCCGCTCTTCTTCATCTGCTTGAGGCTGAAGGGGCCGAGGACGATCTCGATCTTGTCCATCTGCGCCTCAAACTCGTGGATGACGTGGCTGATCTCCGCGCCGTTCTTTAGTTTGCGGGCCATCTCGCACACATACCAGCCGAAGGGCATGGAATAGGTGTGGGGGTCCAGCAGGTGGATCTTCAGGTGGTGCTCCGGGCGCTCTTCGCGCAGCATCCCCTGCGCCGGTAGGCGAACCGCGGAGCGTCCTCCGTCACGCCGCAGGGAATCTCTGCGGGCAGCGGGCACTTGCGGGCGTATACCTCGGGCGGAAGCATGCGGAAGAGGGCCTGGATGCCGTTGAAAACGCCCCCGTAAGTTCCTCCGGCGATTTCGATGTGGTCTGTCCCTACCGTCAGCCGGTAGGCTTCCCCGCCGAGCGTCGTGTCGGTCGACAAAACGATCGCCCTGTCGGCCGACATGCGTTCCCCGGTCGTTCCCACGTCGATGTAACTGCGCAGGTAATCGGCCAGCGGGGCCAGCCCCGATTCGTAGCTGAGGGCCGTTTGCGGTGTGATGGCGTAGACGCCGGGTCGGGACGTATGCCGCCCGGCGGCGGGTTGCGCCGTAGCGGAAAACAACCCGCATAGGGTCGCCGTAAAGGAAATCAGAAGTCGTAGTTTCATGCGACGGAAAGATTTTATTGAAAACAAAATTACTATTTTTCGCCGAATATGCTAACTTTGCGGGGGTAAAACCTCGGTATATCTGAAAAATAGAATCGTAAATGGAAGACAAACGTTTGGAGGCTACGGCCCGTCTTTTGGAGGTGATGAATACCCTGCGACGCGAATGTCCCTGGGACCGCGAACAGACTTTCGACTCGCTGCGGAGCAATACCATCGAAGAGACCTACGAACTGGCCGATGCCATCACCGACCACAATATGGAGGGCATCAAGGAGGAGTTGGGCGACCTGCTTCTGCACGTGGTGTTCTATTCGAAACTGGGTGAGGAGCAGGGCGCTTTCGACTTCGGCGAAGTCGCCGATGCGCTGTGCGACAAACTGATTTACCGTCATCCGCACGTCTACGGCGATATTCACGCCAATACGCCCGACGAGGTCAAGGAGAACTGGGAAGCGCTGAAACTCCGCAAGAAGAACCGCAAAACCGGCACGCTGGGTGGTGTTCCGCGTTCGCTTCCGGCAATGGTCAAGGCCTACCGTGTGGGCGAGAAGGCCGCAGGTGCGGGTTTCGACTGGGAGAAAAAGGAGGATGTCTGGGAGAAGGTCCGCGAAGAGCTGGGCGAGGTCGAGGCCGAAATGAAGTCGGGCCGCAAAACCGATCTCGAAGGCGAGTTCGGCGACCTGTTTTTTGCGCTGATCAACGCCTGCCGCCTCTACGGCGTAGACCCCGAATCGGCCTTGGAACGCACGAACAAGAAGTTCATCCGTCGCTTTAATTACATGGAGCAGCAGGCTGCCGCAAAGGGAAATACGCTTCATGAAATGCCGCTCGACGCAATGGAGGAACTGTGGCAGGAAGCCAAGGGGAATGAAAAATGAAAAATTAAGAATTAAAATTTATTATGGCGCTTATACGAAAAGTCCGCGGGCATGAGCCCATTATCGGAGAAAACACGTTCCTGGCCGAAACGGCCGTTATCTTGGGCGATGTGACCATCGGCCGCGACTGCTCGATCTGGTACAACGCCGTGCTACGCGGCGACGTGAACCGGATCGTCATCGGCGACCGTACGAATATCCAGGACGGCGTGGTGCTCCACACGATCTACGACAAGGCGAAGCCCCCTTCGCAGACGATTATCGGCAGCGACGTTTCGGTGGGCCACAACGCCATCATCCACGGCGCCGTCATCGAAGACAACTGCCTGATCGGCATGGGTGCTACCCTTCTGGACAACGCCCACATCCCTTCGGGCTGCATCATCGCGGCTAATGCGCTGGTGCTTTCGAATGCCCGGTTGGAGCCCAATTCGGTCTACGCGGGCGTTCCGGCCAAGAAGGTCAAGGAGGTGACCGAAGAGCAGCGCGAAGAGATCATCCGCCGCACGGCCCACGACTATATGCTCTACGCCTCCTGGTATAAGGAGGAAGAGTAGCCTCACCGGTGCTGACGCACGACGGCTGTTGCAACCCGGAGTTGCGCGTATGCAGTCCGATCTGCCCGGGCCGCTCCGGCGGAGGCCTGTATGCCGGGCGGCAGGAAGCGTTTTCCGGCCGCCGTACGAAACCGAACTAAATATTTTTGCCCATGAAACTGCAATCGAAATATGCCGATCTGGTACTCAACCTGATGGTTGCCGTGGCTATCAGCCTGGTGGTCAACTTCTCCTACGTATTGTTGATGCTCGTGGACCTGAACACCGACACGCAGTCTCGTCCTGCCGGCGAACGGTCTGTCGAACGGAGCGACGAGGGCATCCTTTCGGTACATCCCGACGGCTACGGCTACCTGATCTACGAGAACGGCGACAGCGTCTATGTCCCCACGCGGCGGATGCGCTGGCTGGGAATCGCCTCCGGCGACAGGATCGTGGCCAACATCATGCCGCCCCGCAACGAGCGGGCGCATCCGATGCTGGCCGAAGTGCGTATGCACAACGGCATGGAGTTCGATTACAGCAAACTCTACAACGGACCTTCGAAAATGACCGAACTGCTTTTGCAGTTGTTCTATTACCTCGTCGTGTCGTTCGTAATGCTTTCGATCCTCACCTCCGTAAGGCGCAACTATTCGATGCCGCGTTTCGTGCGCCGCTGCCTGTGGTGCTGCGTCGCCGCGGTGGCCCTCTACTGCGTGGCGCCCGTCACGGATTGGCACACGGGCCGCATCCAGATGAATTTCATGGGCGGGCGGATGTTCGACTACATGCTGCTGCTCAAATGCTCGTTCGCCGTGGTGGCGGCGATGCTCTACGGGCGTATCTACGTGCTGATCTCGCAGCGGCAGGCTGTCGTCGTCGAGAACGAACAACTCAAGAACGAAAATCTCACGACGCGCTACAACATGCTTGTCGGGCAGATCAACCCCCATTTTTTCTTCAATTCGCTCAACTCGCTGGCGATGCTCGTGCGCGAGAAGCATGACCAGAAGGCCCTGATTTATATCGACCAGCTTTCGTATACGTTCCGCTACATCATCCAGAACGGGCAGAGCATGCTGATGACGCTCGACGAGGAATTGAAATTCCTCGAAGCTTACAGCTACCTCTTTAAAATACGCTATGCCGACAAGCTCTTTTTCGACATCGACGTGGACGACCGGTTCCTGACGTGGAAACTCCCGGCCTTCTCGCTGCAACCGCTGATCGACAACGCCGTCAAGCACAACTCGATCACCCGCAACAAGCCGTTCCACATCTCGGTGCGCACCGAAGGGGACCTGCTCGTCGTGTCGAACCCCAAGGTTCCCAAGCTCGAATCCGAACCTTCGACCGGCATCGGGCTGGAAAACCTGCGTAACCGCTGGCATCTGATCACCGGCAGCGACATCGAAATCGACGACGACGGCGAAACCTTCTCCGTGCGTATGCCGCTTCAAAATCCCGCCGTATGATGAAAGCCCTCATTATCGAAGACGAAACCGCCGCCGCCCGCAACCTCGCGGCAATCCTGCGGCAGGCGGCGCCCGATATGGAGATCGTCGCGACGCTCGAAAGCGTCGAGGAGAGCGTCGAATGGCTGCGCTCGAATCCCCACCCCGACCTGTTGTTCATGGACATCCACCTGGCCGACGGCGATTCGTTCCGCATCTTCGACGCCGTGGAGATCACCGCCCCGGTGATTTTTACGACGGCCTACGACCAGTATGCCCTCGAAGCCTTCAAGGTCAACAGCATCGACTACCTGCTCAAGCCGCTCAACGCTTCGGATGTCGGCCGTGCGCTGTCGAAACTGCATCGCCTCACGTCGGTCGAACGCCGCGATTACGGCTCCCGCGGCCGTACGATGGCCGCCAGCCGCCGCGAGGATGTTTTCCTGGTGCACGTGCGCGACAAAATCATTCCCCTGCAACGCGAACAGATCGCCTATTGCTATACCAGCAACGAAAAGGTCACGGCCTGCGGTTTCGACGGCACGGTCTACCCCATGGACAAGACCCTCGAAGCGCTGCAAACCCTGCTGCCCGAGGTGGACTTTTTCCGTGCCAACCGTCAGTTTATCGTCTCGCGCCGCGCCGTGAAAGAGATCGCCGTGTGGTTCGGCAGCCGTCTTTTGCTGCATCTCGTGGTCGAAACTCCCGAGCGAATCATCATCTCCAAAGCCCGTGTCCCCGAATTCAAGGCGTGGCTGAGGTCGCTTCACCCCGTTGAATAGGCGGTTGACCCCGTCGTTCTGCCGTTTTACCCGGAGCCCCGCTCCGGGGCTTCGTTTTGGTCTTACCTTTGCATCAGGAACTCCGGGAAAACGGATTCCCGAAATGTAATCAATGACGCACAACCAAATTCGAAAAATTATGAAAAAGAAGATTTTTGCGGCTGCTATGGCCCTCTGCCTGATGGCGGGAACGAGCGCTTTTGCGCAGGATAAAAAAACGGCTGCGGCCCCCAGGGAGCGTCCGACCACGGAGCAGATGGCCCAGCGTATGACCGAGCGCATGCAGAAGGAGCTGAAACTTACGGAAGCCCAGGCCAAGGAGGTTTACAACGTCAATTTCCAGCAGATAAAGGAGATGATGGCCATGCGCGAGAAGATGGCCGAGGCACGTAAGGCCGAGGCTGAGAAGATGAAGTCGATCCTGACGACCGAGCAGTTCGTGCAGTGGTCACAGATGCAGGCCAAGCGTCCGGGCGGACAGCACGGCCACGGTCCGCAGATGATGCACAAAGGAGATCGGCCGAAAGCCGGTAAGGAATGCTGCAACAAGCCTTGTCCCGAAAAGGGCAAGAAGGGAAAGGAGTGAGGTTAGGTCTCTCTGCGGCTAGTTGCAGCCGGGGGCGTCGGTCCGGTCGACTGACGCCCTTTTTTTGTCGATTCGCCCCGCAGCAGGCGTAAAATAGCTGCAAAAAGGTTAACTTCGCGTGCGCAAACCGAAATACACCGCACAAACACGTAGACGCATACAAACAGAACAAGATGAAACGAATACTACTCACTACCCTGCTGACGCTTTTCGCCGCCGCGGCTTTCGCCCAGAAAGGCAGCGTCACGGCAACGGTCGTCGACGCCGACACCGGGGAGACCGTCGCCGGAGCCGTGCTGACCGTGGCTCCCGTAAAAACCCCGGAGAAGAAACAGTATTTCACCTCGGCCTTCAAGGGCGCCGTGTCGATTCCGTCGCTCGCTTACGGCGAATACTCGCTGTCGGTGGCGTTCCTGGGCTACAACAATTTCGACACGACCTTCCGGGTCTCTGTGTCGAAAGTCAACCTCGGTCAGCTGAGGCTCAAGGCGGGGGTGCAGATCGAAACCGTTGTCAAGGAAGCCAAGGCGCTGCGCACCTCGCAGAAGGGCGACACGGTGAGCTATAACGCCGGGGCGTTCAAGGTCGTCGCCGACGCCGATGTCGAGGGCCTGCTCAAGAAGATGCCCGGCATCACCGTCAGCGACGGCACGGTCGAGGCGCAGGGCGAGACGGTCAAGAAGATTTTCGTCGACGGCAAGGAGTTCTTCGGCGAGGACGTTACCACGGCCATCAAGTCGCTTCCGGCCGAGGCCGTCGACCGCGTAGAAGTCTACAACAAACTCTCCGACGCAGCCGAGTTTTCGGGCATGGACGACGGCGAGGGCTATAAAGCGCTCAACATCGTGACCCACGCCAACATGCGCCAGGGCCAGTTCGGCAAACTTTACGCCGGCATGGGCTACGACGCCGACACCAAGACCGAGGACAAGGTCAAATACCTCGCGGGCGGTAATGCCAACATATTCAGCGGCGACAGCCGTATTTCGCTGATCGGCCTGTTCAACAACGTCAACCAGCAGAATTTCTCGTTCGAGGACATCCTGGGCGTTTCGGGTGGCGGTGGCGGCGGCCGGCGCGGCGGCGTAGGTCAGTATATGGTGCGTCCGCAGAGCGGTGTGGCAACCGTCAACGCCATCGGCATCAACTACTCCGATTCGTGGGGCAAACGCGACCAGGTGACTTTCCAGGGCAGCTATTTCTTCAACAATACCAATACGGAGAACCGATCGACGGTGGAGAAGTGGTATGAAGCCCCGATGATCCCCGACACGCTGATGACCAACGGCTATTCCGACACGAAGGGCTACAACCACCGTTTCAATGCCCGTCTGGAGTGGAAAATCTCCGAGAACCAGAACCTGATGGTCCGTCCGCGTTTCAGCTACCAGTCCAACGATCCGTGGAGCCGCACGACCGGATGGCAGTTCGGTGCTCCTGCGGATGGCGGCAGCGGTTACAGCCGTACGGACAATTTCAGCGACGCCCTGCGCCACGGTTACAACGTCGGGACGAGCGCCGTTTACCGGGCCAAACTGGGTAAGAACGGCCGTACGATTACCCTCGACGGGTCGTTCAGCTACTCGGACAATACGAACAATTCCAATTCGTGGTCGAATATCCTCGGCACGCAGCAGGATCGTCCGGCGATCGACCCGGAGACCGGAGCCTGGGACCCGGCCGATTACCTGCAATTACGCTACCTGCGCAACCTGGCGCCTTCGTCGTCGTACAGCCTGCGGGGTAATTTCACCTACACCGAACCCGTGTCCAAGTATGCGCAGGTGAGCTTCCAGTACCGTGCGTCGTACAATTCGCAGGAGCGCGACAAGCGTTCTTACATCACGGGCGACGACTTCTCGATCGCCGGGCTTATTCCCGACCGTTCGCTGTCGAACTCCTACGAGAGCGGTTATCTGACGCAGAGCGTAGGCCCCGGATTCCGCTATTCGAAGGAGCGCAACACGTTCGTGGCCAACGTCTATTACCAGCGTTCGGCCCTCGACGGACAGATCGTGCGCGGTGATGCCGAGAAGATCAAGCACGCCTACGACAATGTGACCTATTTCATGATGGGCCAGCTGAACATCAACCGCGAGAATTCGCTGCGGCTCTTCGTCTCGTCCTACACCGACAGTCCGTCGATCACCGACCTGCAGAGCGTTTACGACGTTTCCGACGCCCAGAATATCAGCCACGGTAATCCGAACCTGAAACCGACCTACTCGCACCGGGTGAATTTCCACTACACCAATTCCAACGTCGAAAAGGGCCGGACCTTCATGTGGATGTTCTCGATGAACACGACGCAGGACTACACGGCTTCGCATCTGGTGCAAAGGCCCAGCGCCATCACCATCGACGGAGTGTCCTATACGCCCAATTTCTATTCGACGACCACCAATCTCAACGGTTACTGGCAGTTGCGGACCCACCTGAGCTACGGCCTGCCGATCGGGTTCCTCAAGTCGAATTTCAACGTCATGGCGGGCGTTATCTACACCAAGACCCCCAGCATGCTGGGCGGCACGATAGACGAGAGTACGGGCATGATCTCGGGCGGCGAGCGCAACGACACCAAGAACATGGGTTACGATTTTAGGGCCGTGCTGGGCAGCAACATTTCGGAGAACGTCGACTTCACCCTCTCGTGGAACGGAACCTACAATGAGGCCACCAACTCGCTGAATACGGACAAGTCGAAGAACCGCTATTTCAACCACACGGCGCAGGGCAACCTGAAGGTCGTCTTCCCGCTGGGTTTCACCTTCACGGCCAGCGCCGCCTATACGCAGTATATCGGTTTTACGAACGACTATACCGAGGATTACCTGCTCTGCAACGCCTGGCTGGGCAAGAAGGTTTTCAAGAACCGGCGCGGCGAAGTGATGGTCGGCGTCAACGACCTCTTCAACCAGAACCGGGCCTTTTCCCGCTCGACGGGCTCGGGTTATACGCAGAACTCCACCAACAGCGTCATCGGCCGTTATTACATGGTGCAGTTCACCTATAACCTGCGCCGCTTCGGCAAGAAGGGTTCGCGCAATATGAAGGATTACGAGGGTGTCGAATCCTCCTCCGGTTCGCGCCGCATGGGTCCCGGCGGCCCGGGTGGACCTCCTCCTCCGGGCGGTGGTTTCCACGGAGGACCGCGGTAACCAATCCGAAATCCGATTACATGGCAGGTTGATGAATATATTTCATCAACCTGTTGTTTTTTTTGTAAACGCGGAATCTTAAGATTATATATTATATTAAAATATTCGTCGAAATAATTGTGTATATTGAAAATTTTAACAATATTTGTATGTAATTGTACTCCTTGCATTGTAACCCGTACAGCTATTTATTTTTTAAATGGCTAAAGGTAAGTAACATACATGCAAACCTATTTAATACTGATGCTATGGAGAAAACAAGTACAATTAAATTTGTAAGGACATTCGTATTCGCTGCCCTTGCATTGATTTGTGCCGTTTCGTGTGTGAAAATCGACGACGAATCATCCGCCGTCGCACCGGAACAGCCCGTTTGGCCTACTACCGTTTCCCACCTTCGATAACGACCACCTATACCGATGCCCCGCATGCGGGCGAAACGATCGTGTTGAACTGGACTTCGATGATAAGTTATCCATACAGATACCAAATATCCGCCCTGATGCGGGAAATCGGACAACGGGTCGGGATGAGATATTTAGCTGATAGTGAGACAACCATTTGGTACATTATAATTGGGGTTGGAACGGCAGTTGTGATGGCTATTTTGCTCCTGGAAATGGAGTCGCCTCTGGCAATGGAAATATCTTCAATGGGTTGCAGATGATAACATCGATCAAGTACGAAATTGGCTACTAATTTAATAATATTTCACTATGAAAAAAAATATTACAATTTTAGTCCTGGCGACGGCGATGCTGTCGGCATGTGAGGGCGATCCTGAGATTGCTCCGAGGACTCCGACGGAGGCTAAAATCCGGGAACTGATGGTCGGCTACGACGGCAAGGTCGATATGAACGCATTTGTCGCGGACGCCCGGCAGGGGGTCTGGCTGATCGACGAGTACGATATGACCTTTACGGATGGAAAAACCGAATATGGTGATTATATCGGAGGTTCCATGATCGATAATATGATGCTTCTGTCCGACGGGGCATGTCGTGAATTTATCTGGCTTGATTATATCCCCGGCCCGGTGGTCTATCTCGAACTGCAATGGAGCGTCAGCGACCAGTCGAAGAATACGCTTGCGCTTTACAGTCCGAGGATCGAAGAAGATGCAAAAACGGCTAACTATGACCAGTATGCCGCCCGGACGACGCTCGAACTTCTGTACTACAAGGACGGCGTGTTCGTGATGAAAGGTATGCAACCGTTCGGGTCTTGGGGCGGGCGGACATCAGAAGGCGCATATAAGGATTACTGCATGGTCGTCGGGCATATCGCCACCGACCGGGAGACGGTGGATAAATACCTGTCGTATATCTCCTACGAGCAGTTCAAGGCAGAAAATCCCGATAAATTTTAGATTGTTATTTCCACAAAAAAAGACGCCGGGCCGAAACCCGACGTCTTTTTTATTATGCAACCGGGATGCTCAGCACCCTTCGTTCGTTTTCTCCTTCCGGGCGAGGCGTTCGCGCTGTTCGCGGCCGATCACCTGGTGAATGCCGATGCAGGCCAGTCCGCCGTAAACGACCGTGAGAATGACGAGCCATTTGATCTCGGCGAATACTTCGGGGATCGAAGCCCCCATGGTCTGGATGCGGATGAATCCGTTGACGCCGTGGCTGCTCGGGAAGAGTTGCCCGAGGTTGAACAGCCAGTCGGGAATGCCCTGCCGCGGGTACGACACACCGCTGAGCATCAGCACCGGAATCGAGGTCCAGAGCAGCAACAACAACGAGTTTTCGCGGTAGCGGAACAGTGTCGATACGGCGATACCCATGGCGATGCAGGCTGCCAGGTATGCCGCCATGAAGAGCATGACGGCTCCTGTCGCACCGTTCATCGGGAAGTGGAACAGCCGGTAGTGCAGTCCGAGAATATAGGTGCAGGTCACGGCGTAAATCAGTCCGTAAACCAACGCGCGGCCCAACACCACAGGGAGCGTCGACATCCGCCGCCGTCCCGCGGGACAAAGTTTGTGGTAAAGCCCGAATTCGCGCCACGTACCGCCGATCATGCCGATGCCGATAAGCATCGTCTGCTGGATGATGACCATGATAATCGCCGGCATGACGAACGTGCCGTAACCCAGGTAGGGATTGAACAGGTTGTGCGATTGGTAGATCACGGGCTGTGTCGTGGCCTGCGCCTGCGGGATGTTGGCCCCCTTGGCGATCAGGCGCTGAAATTCGACCATCGCCCCCGTCTTGCCGATCGAGGTCACGACCTCCTGGAATACCTGCCGGTACATCAGGAAATAGCTGGCGTCGGCGTAGATCGCCACGTTGGCCTGCTCTCCGCCGTAGAGTTTTTCTTCGTAGTCGGACGGTATGTAGACCACGCCGTATATCTTGCGGCTGTAAAACAGTTCTTTGGCCTCCTCCATCGAGGTCGGGTTGTAAGCCACATAGGTGTTCGGCCCGGCGTTGAAGGTGTCGATCAGACTGCGGCTGGTCGGCGTGCGGCATTCGTCCACCACGCCGATCGGCACGTTGCGGAGCACCTGCGATCCGTAGGCCAGCGAGTAGGCCGTGGCGTAGATGATCAGCGCGAAGATCAGGATCAGCATCACGCCTCCGTCCTTGAAGATCGTGCGGAACTCGTTGCGGATGACCGTTCCGAATTGCTGCCAGTAGGAAGTTGTTTGTCGTGTGAATCGGCTCATATTACAATCTCCCCCAGAATTTTTCCTCCGTGCATACCTTTTTCAGGCGCGGCAGGCACAGGAGCGGTAAAACGATGAACAGCGACATGTAACAGAGGTCGGGCAGCGAGTAGACCCACGGGGTTCCGCGCAGCATCTGGTCGACGAAGATGTCGGTGTAGAAGGTGAACGGAAAAATCTTGCTCACCCATTGCATCGGCTCCCACATGGCCATGATCGGGAACGTCAGTCCCGAAAAGGTAAAGGCCAGCACCGAATATCCGCCGCCGATCGAAAGCGACAGACGCAGGTTTGCGAGCAGCGAGACGATCAGCACCGAGATCGACTGGTAGCTGAGGATAAACAGCAGCGTGCCGACGAGGATGACCGTGAGGCTGCCGTTCAGGGGTGTGCCCACGATCTTGAAGTTGATCAGCAGCATCACCAGCGAGATCAGGAACATCACCGCCGTGATGGGCAGTACCTTGCCCAGCAGCGCCGCCACCACCGATCCGTTGCCCGTGCCGAGCCATTCGCGCGCCGTGGCGTGCTTGAGTTCCGTGCCGATGGCGAAGACGGTCACCATCACGACGAAGATCATCAGCATCATCGGCATGAAGCTCGGCGAGAGGTAATAGCCGTAGTTGATATGCGGATTGAAGAGCACGTGTTTGTCGAAACGTACGGGCATCAGCTGCGCCATGGCCTGCCGCTGCGTAAGCCCCTGTTTCATGAGCACCTGGAGCTGGATGCCGGCCGTAAAGGTCGTCACGGCGGTCTGTATGTCTTTCGACAACAGGCCGTTGACCGTGATGTTCGTCCCCGAAACATAGTTTTCGAGGTGGGTCTGGCTGTTGCTCAGGATGTTCTTTTCGAAGAAGGCCGGAATCTGCACGATGCACATGATCTTCCCTTCGCGCATCAGCCGTTCGCCCTCGTCCATGCCCTGAATGCCGTAGGCCACCATCGCCGTCGGGGTGTCGTCGATCATCTGCACGGCCTTGCGCGAGAGCGTCGTGTTGTCCTCGTCCAGGACGGCGATCGGGATGTTGCGGATCGCACCCTGGTTGAACAGCAGGGCGAAAAACGCGAACGACACCACGGGCAGGATGATCATCAGCACGAAATACATCGGCTGATGTGTCAGTCGGCCCAACTCGCGCCGCATTACGGCGTAGGTATTGTGCAGGAATCCGGGCATCGCTTACTTCCCGATTTGGTCCCAGTCGACGAGTACGCTCATGCCGGGACGCATGTTCTCCGCTTCGGAAACGGCTTTGGCCTTGATGGCGAAGGTGCGGATGTCGAAACCGCCCTGCGTGCGGGTCGCCGACCACGTTGCGAAATCGGCCTGCGGCGAGATGTAGGTCACCTCGAACTCCACGTCCTTGTCCAGCGCCGGGACGTATCCGCTCATGCGGGTTCCCATCTTCAGGCCCGGGAGCAGCGTCTCCTTTATGTTGAACGTCACCCACATGTCGCTCATGTCGAGGATGGCGACCACCGGGTAACCGCTGCCGACCAGCTCGCCCTGTTCGGCGATGATCGTCGAGATTTCACCCGTCACGGGCGAATAAACCATCGCGTCGCTGATGTACGACTCGACTTCGCTCACGGCTCCTTCGGCCTGGCGGACGCGGGCTGCGGCAGCCTCCTTGTCCTCCTTGCGGGCGCCGTCCGTCGCCAGGTCGTACTGCGCCTTGGCGGCCAGGGCCGTCGCTTCCATGGCCTTGTAGTTGGCCGTGGCTTCGTCGAGCTTCTGTGCCGGAACTACCCCGTCGTTGTAGAGGTTCTGCACGCGCTCATAGGTCTTGCGGGCCAGTTCGAGCCCGGCCTGCGCCTTCTGCCACATGTTCATGGCGGCCTCGATCTGCTGCACGCGGGCTCCGGCAAGGGCCGCGGCATCCAATGCGGCGGCTGCGCTCTTCACGGCTTCGGCCTGCTGGAGTTTAGCCTCCAGTTCGGGCGTCGAAAGCGTGTAGAGGAGTTGTCCCTTCTCCACGCGGTCGCCCTGTGCGACCTTCATGTCGTCGATGCGGCCCGGGACCTTCGACGAGGCCTTGTAGGTGGTGCACTCCACCGTGCCCTGAATCAGCGTCGGGGTCCGTTTGGTGAGGTACCAGCTGATCAGTACGACCGAGAGGACGATGACCGCTGCGGCCGCTAAGATTCCGATTACGTTGCTTCGTTTCATATCGTTTGCTGTCTTTATAATTTCGTTTGTGGGGGCTTCGGGAGCCGGGTCGGAGGAATCTCTACCCTCCTATAAATCCGTTTTCAGCGGGGCGAAATGGATCGCCTGTGCGTCGTTGCGGCGCGCATAGGCCGGAAATTCGTCGCTGATACCAGCCGCTTCGAGCAGTTGGGCCAGCAGCAGGTCGTAGTTGTAGGCGGCCTGCAAACGCTCGGTGCGGACGCCCGCGAGGTTCAGTTCGGCGTCGATCAGATCCGATGAAGAACTCATCCCTTCGAGGAATGCGGCGTTTTTCATCCGCAGGTATTCCTCTGCGAATTTCAGCGACGAGTCGATCGAGGTCATCTGGTTGCGGTAGTTCATCATCTGGTTGTAGAGTTTCTCCACCAGCACCGAAATGTCCTTCCCGGCCTTGTTCTGCAATTCACCCACGCGGCGTACGGTCTGCTTGGCCGCCGAGTATTTGTATTCGCGGTTCAGTCCGTCGAAAATCTTGATGTTAACGCCCACGCCTACGGCCCAGCGGGGCACGAGCCCTGCCACCTGGTAGTTGTAGAACGATCCGCCGCCGATGGCCGCCACCTGCGGCAGGAAGTTGGCGCGCTGGGCTCGTACGCCCTCCTGCGCCAGTTCGCGCTTGAGCGACACCTGGCTCAGCAGCGGGTTGCGCGTCTGTGCGAGGTCCTGGTAATAAGCGAGTTCCTCGACTTTCCCGAGGATAAACATCGCTGTCACCGGACGCCAGTCGTTTTCACGTCCCAGCGTGTTCGACAGGGCGCTGGCAATGGTTTCGGCCTGCAGTTTGGCGTTTGCCAGTTCGCGTTCGGCCTCGGCCATCTTGAACTCCACGTAGAGACGTTCGGTCTGGGCGATCATGCCGTTCTTCTCGAGGGCCCGGGCGTCCTCGAGGTGTTTGCGCACACCGTCCACCACCTGCTGGCGCACCTCGACGACCTGCGTGGCGAGAGCCAGGCCGAAATAGCGTTCCACCAATTCGGATATCAGCGCGTTGCGGGTCTGGTTGCCCTGCTCGACGGCTGTTTTCTCGTTGATCTTCGCAGCGCGGTTCGCGGCGTTGATCTTGCCGCCCATCCAGATCGGAACGGTCACTTCGCCGCCCACGAATCCCAGGCTCTGGTCCTGCACCTTGAGGAACCAGTCGGCGCCCATCATCGGGTTCAGCAACCCCTGGATCGTCGGGATTTTATCGGCGGGAATCAATCCGTTCTGTACGAGGGTCGTCAGCCCGTTCGCCACGCCCTCCTTGACCGGACCTTTCAGGTCGTTGAAATCGAATCCGATGTCCTTGGCCATGTAGGTATATGCGCCCGAGACGTTGATCTGCGGCATGCGGAGACCGATAGCCGCGCGGCGTTCCTGCTGGGCGGCGCGCTCCTCGTAGGCGGCGGCTTTCAGCGCAGGGTTCTCCGTGAGGGTGACGGCGATCGCTTCGTCGAGCGAGAGCATCTGCCCGGTCTCCTGTGCGGACATTGCCGCCGGGGCCATCGCCGCCGCCATGAAGGCGATCTTGACTGCTATTTTCATAGTATTCATGCGTTTATTCGGCAAATATAGATTTTCTTGCAATATCTTCTGCTGCTGTGTCGGCATTTAGGACATTTTTAGGCCCTTATGGACACAAATTGCGCCTGTTTCATCACCACAGATGCGCATTGGCCTCACGTACTCCCCCGGCCATTTCGGGGTAAACCCGCACGTCCACCCCTGCTTCGCGCAGTGTCTGCGCCCCGCGGCAGCAGACGAAACGGTCGGGTTCGTACGACGCAAAGGCTACGCGTGCGAATCCGTGGCGCAGAATCAGCCGCGTGCAGCTCTCGGGTTCGCTTTTCCGCTGCGAACAGGCTCTCTGGGCGGATTTATGGGCGGATATGCAATTTACAATC